>OFTY01000227.1_pt1 | contig 57031 bp, 50 predicted proteins | sample 1775061 | NCBI WGS metagenome assembly OFTY01 (sample SAMN08195773, study PRJEB24354) | sludge metagenome | isolation source: sludge from phenol fed wastewater aerobic bioreactor B | place: India: Nagpur | collected 2016-09-16 | reverse complement strand
ACGAGCGTCGCGACCTTTCGCTGGGCCCATGGCGCATTCAGCGCAGCGGCGGGCTGGCCGAGCGTGGTGCGTGCCTGGAAGTCGCGGCTTTGCCATTTCAAGGATCGCGACCTGCTCGCGTCGGTGTCGGGCGATTTCCTCAATCACCAGACGTTCATCTCGTCGGACACGCTCGCGGCGGATCTCGCCTTTCGCCGGCAGCTGTCGACCGAGGATCCGGTGCTGTGGGCGATCGACGATCGCCGGATGATTGTCGGTACGGCCAGCCGCGAGATCGCGATCGGCGCGATCAACCAGGCGCAGGCGGTGTCGGGCGACAATATCGAGGCGGTCCCGCAGAGCTTCTACGGCAGTGAGCGGGTGTTTCCGCTGCAGATCGGCACGACGGGTATCTTCGTGCAGCGCGCGGGCCGCAAGCTGCGCCAGGCCGAATATGATTTCGCGCGCGATCGCTACCAGGCCGCGAACATGACGGTGTGGTGCCGGCATATCACCCAGGGCGGGATCCGGCAGCTCGCGTTCCAGAAGGAACCGGAGGAGCTTCTCATCGGTGTGCGCGGCGACGGGCAGCTGCTCGTGCATCCGCACGCCCCTGAGCAGGAAATCAAGGGCTTTGCGCGGATCCGCCATGGCGGCGGCACGATCCTTTCGGCCGCGTGCGTAGCGGACGCGACGGGCACGCAGGATGAGCTGTGGGTGCTGGTCGAGCATGCAGACGGCTCGCGCTGGGTCGAGCGCATGGCGCGCTGGCGCGATGACGATGATCCGATCGAGGATGCGTTCTTCGTCGACAGCGGCCTCACGTTCATGGCTGCAGCCGGTCAGACCCATTTCACCGGCGCCGTCCACCTGGCCGGGCAGGCGGTGGCGGTGCTCGCGGCCGGCGGTGTCGTGCCGGGCGTGATGGTGAGGGGCGATGGATCCTTCGATCTGCCGTCGACCGCGGTCCCGTCCGATCGCGCCTATCGAATCACTGTCGGCCGGCCGTACACCGCGCGCGTCGTGACGCTGCGGCCGCAGCTTCCCGGCAGTCAGCCGACCCAGGGCGTGCGGCAGCGCCTGGTCAAGATGGTGTTGCGCCTGATCGCGACCACCGGGATCAAGATCGGCGCGATCGGCGGCAAGCTCGACAACCTGGTCGACCGGGCGAGCAGCGATCACATGGATGCGCCGGTGCCGCTGTTCACCGGGGATACCGAGCGCGCGGTTAGTGGCGGCTGGGATCGCAACGGCCAGGCCGTTTTCGAGAGCAGCGTGCCGCTTCCGGCGGTGGTTGTTGCGGCCATGCCGACCCTGGCGGTGACGTCGTGACGATCGCGATCACGCCCCTGGCCGCGATCGATGCGCTCGAGATCCAGCGCCAGGCATCGCAGCGCCTGCAGCTGGGGATCGAGCGGACCATGTCGCTCGACGAGGCGGCCGAGCTGGCGCGCGGCCCTGGCGAAGCCTGGACGATCCGTCATCGCGATCGCGTCGTCGCCTGCATCGGCCTGCGAGAAACCTTTCCCGGCCGGCAGGCCGTCGCCTGGGCGATCCTCGCCGAAGGGCTTGGCGCCGCACACCTCGCCGTCACCCGCTTCGCCCGCGCGCGCATCGCCGCCAGTCCGCTCCGGCGCATCGAAGCGATCGTGCGGGCGGAGACCCCGGCCGAATGCACGTGGGCGCGCCTGGTCGGCCTGCAGGCCGCGCATGTGCTGCGCTGCTTTGGCGCGCTGTCGGAGACGCATGTGTTGTTCGAGCGGCTCAGGGAGGATTGAAGGGTGACGGATCCGGGATCCCTTGCGATGGCAGCGAACGTCGCCGGCAGCGTCGTCCAGGGCATCGGCGGCTATAGCGCGGGCAAGTACAACCGCGACGCGGCCTATAACACCGCGATCGAGGAGGAAAACGCCGGCGCGGCCGAGGAAGCGCGGATCCGCGCCGCGGCGCGCCAGGCGATCGGGCAGCAGGTCGCTTCGCAGGGTGAGAACGGCTTCGCGCAGGGCACCGGGTCGGCGCTCGATGCGCTGGCCGAAAGCCAGATCAATGCGGCATTCGACGCGCTGCAGGTGCGCCAGCAGGCCGCGCGCCGCGCGCGCGCGATGCGTGCCCAGGGCGATCTCGAGATGGCGAAGGGCAAGAATGCGCTGATGACCAGCTTGTTGGGCGGCACGTCGAAGGCGCTCGACTGGGCGAGTGACAAGAATGCGATGAATGCCGGTATCGGCGGGAGGGGTGGCTGATGCCGGCGGAAACGGGGTACAATAGCCAGGTCGGCCCGGCGCCGGCGTCGTCGTTGCCGCGCGCAGATCCGACGGCGTTCGGTGCCGGCATTGGCGCTGGCATCGAGGCGATCGGCAATAGCTTGCACCGTGCCGATATGACCAACATGTCGATCGAGCGCCAGCAGCGGGCCGACAGCGAGGCCGCGTCGTTCAACGCGCGATTCGCGCAGCTGCGCGAGGCGGCCGACAAGGCGTCGGTCGACGCGCGCAATAATGCCGCGCCAGGCGGCGTGGGCCATGCCGATCAGATGCGTCAATGGCTGGACGAAAACTCCAAGAGCTTGCTCGACGGCATCACCGATCGTCGCGTCCAGCGCTCCGCCCAGGCGCAGATCGCGGAGTTCGGGTCGCGGTTTAATTCCAGCGAATATCAGTGGCAGGAAGGCCGGCGCGTTGGAAAGATCGTTACCGATCAGGGCAATGTGATTGATGCGGCAGCCAACCGGGCGGAGCGTCTTGTTGATCCTAAAGCCTTCGGTGAGGAGCTAAGCTTTTACCATCAAGGGGTGATGTCGCTCGAGGGCACCCCGGCCGACGTCAAGGCAAAGCTGATCCATGAGGGCGAGCAGGCGATCACCGGCGGATTTGCAAATGGCATGCTGCGCCGTGACCCCGAAGCTCTTAAGCGCGTGCTCGATAGCGGCGAGTTCGACTCGATGCTGTCGAAGGAGCAAATGCAGCATTTGCGTAGCGGCATCGACGTCGAGATCCGGCGCCGCGATGCAGCGACAAAAGCGCAATCGGCCCTGCAGCTACACCTTGAGAAAGAGGCTCTTCAAACCGATCGAGCCAAGCTCGAAACCGGCGCTGGTACGCCGCAAGATTGGGAGACCCTCGCCCAGCGGTATGATGCGATCGGCGACAATTCTTCCGCTGTCACCGCGCGCGCGCAGGGTGCCGGCATGGCCGCGGCGATCGGGCATCGTGGCGATAGCCTGCCCCAGCTCGATCAGCAGATCGCATCGCTCACCGCGATCCGTAACAATGGTACCGGTCTGACCCCGCATGAAGCGTCGACTCTGACTGGCCTCACCGCGCTTCGCGGTCAATTGGCCGGCATGCTCGGCCAACCGGGCGGCGCGATGCTTGCCCTGCAGTTTGCGACAGGGAAGCCCGTGGCGCCGATCAATCCGGCGGACCCGTCGAGCATGCGCATGCGCACGGCCTATGCCAAGGCAGCGGCTGCACAATATGGGCGCCCGACGGCGGATCCGCTCCTGCCAACCGAATTGCCCACCTTCCGCGACCTGATGACAGGTGGCCCGTCACAGAAAATGGAGGCGCTGCAACTCATCCAGGGCTTCGGCGACCCACAGGTGATCAGGGCTGCCGCAGCGCAGATCGCCGGTCCGGGCAACGCGCCGTTTCGCATCGCGTCCCAGTTGGCGCCCTCGATCGCGCGCGAGGTTTTGCAGGGCGAGGAGACGCTCAAATCGGCACCGCAGGTTTGGAATGAGGCGCGCGCTAGCGCCGATTTCAACAAGTGGTACGGGCCGATGCTGCGCTGGATCCCAGGATCGTATCGCGACGATGTATTCAAAGCGGCGAAAGCCTTTTACGGCCAGCGGGCGGTCAACGGAGGTGAGCAGGCCTATAACCCTGGCCGCTTCGCCGAGGCCATCGAGACGGTGCTCGGGCGCATGCCCGAACCAAATGGCGCGACTGGCGGCATTGCGCGCACCAAAAGCGGGATCGTGTTGGTGCCACAGGGGGTCAAGCCAGATGATCTGCTTACCCGCTTTCGGCGCGCTTCAGCGGAGGACTACGCCCGCGCATCGGGTGGTGGTGTTCCGATATGGAGCGACAAGACACCGCTCACGCGCACCGAACTCGTGAACCTGCTGCCGACTGCGATCGGCAACGGCCGCTATGGCTTTCGAGGGCCCAATGGTCAGTTGGTCCATGATAAACGCGGCGGCGACTATGTCGTCGATTTCAACGGGCTTGCCCAGTGACAGATGGCCCGTCGCTTCTCGGGCTCGACGCGCCAACTGAAGCCTATCGCCTGCTCGGCCCGCGCGGCCCCGGCGTGCCAAAACCGGTCGATCCCCCGTCGCTTTGGTCCCAGTTCAACACCGCCGCGAAATCCGCCGCGGGTCTCGACGAGATCCACGAGGCACAGCGCCAGAAGGCGCTTGACGACGGCTATGCGGCGATCGTCGACGAGCTCGGCCGGCGCGGCCTTGCGAGCGATCGCTATTCGTGGCGGGTGTCACTCCCCGGGGCCCAGCCGTTCTACAACGAGGACGCGATCTGGCAGGGGATCGCCGAGGCGCGCAAGCGCGACCCCAAGGCCTTCGCCGACGTCGGCAAGGATCCGATCGCATTCCGCGCCGCACGCACCGCGCCGGTCGACGCCGGCGACGCCGATCGCCGGCGCACGCTCGAGCAGAGCAGCTGGATCCCATGGCTAGCCGGCCAATTCTACGGCGGCATGTCCGACCCGATCAACCAGGCGGGCATGATCGTCGGCGCCGGCAGCGCGCGAACGATCGCCCAGGCTGCGCTGCGCGATGCGACGATCAACCTGCAGATCGAGGCGGCGCAGGCGCCGGCGCGTGCATTCGAGCGAGCGGGGCGCGGTGTCGAGACGACGCCACTCAGCGCGGCGAGCGATCTCGCGATAGCGGCCGGCACCGGCGCGGTGTTCGGCGCCGGTTTCAAGGCGCTCGAAAAGCCGGCCGAGCGCGTGTTCAGTACCGCCGGCGATCTTGCCCGTCAGATGCGGGAAAAGATCGGCTGGGATCGGATGACCGATGCCGAGCAGGCCGCGACGCGCCAGCTCGAGCGCGAAGACGAGATCATCGCCTCGTCGCCCTATCGGCCGGGCAAGGATACCGATCGTTACGCTGCCCAGGTCGATGCGCTCGTCCAGGCCGCGTCGGCGCCGGAGCCGGCCGCGTCGCGGCTTGACCAGCTCGTGCCGCTCAACATGCCCGGCAATCGGCCGTTGAGCACGGCCGAAGCGGCGGCGCGCCGCGCCGCGGATCCATGGGAACAGTTCAAATCCCGCGTGCGCCAGGCGGAGAGCGGCGGGGATGATACCGCGCGCAACTCGCGGTCGACCGCGACCGGGCGCTACCAGGTGGTCGACCGCACCTGGCTACGCGTTGCGCGCGATCTGCCCGAGGCAAAGGGCATGACCGATGCCGGCCTGCTCGGGATGCGCGATCATCCGGTGTGGCAGGAAAAGGTCATGGACCGCCTGGGCGCCGAGTACCGGTCCGCGTTGTCGCGCATCGGCGCGCCGGAAGATGCCGGCAACCTCTACCTCATGCATTTCGCCGGCACCGGTGGCGGGGCGAAGATCCTCCGCGCGGCGGGCGACACGCCGATCGAGGAGATCCTGTCGAAAGCGGCGATCGACGCCAACCCCTTCCTTCGCGGCAAGACCGCCGACGACGTGATCGATTGGGCGCACGCCCGCGTCGGCGGCGAGCGCGGATCTGCACCGGTGTTGCGCCGTGATATCTTCCCCGACGACGAGGGCGGCGACCTCGCCTGGCGCCAGGCGCAGCAACAGGCTGAGGCGGCCGATCGCGAGTGGGCGGATTTCCAGCGCGAGGATGCGCCACCCCGGCGCGCTGATGATATCGCCGATGACGATATCCCGTTCGACCTCGACGATCCGCGCGCGCGATCGCCGCGAGATCTTGCGGATGAACCGGGGATCTCGCCGATCGACGACCCGTTGCCGCCACGCCCTGTCCAGGCGACGATTTCCGCCGCAGAGGCAAAGAGCCTCGAGGCGAACGGCATGGGGCCTGCGTCGCTCCTAGCATTTACGCCTCGCGGCGAGCCCGGTTACGCGCTTCATATAGATGAAGGGCACTGGGCGAGTGCGGTGTATCGCGATCGGGACGGTGTTCCCCAGGCTGTGGTCAGAATGCCGCTCACCGCCGAAGCGCGAGAAATCTCCAATGAAGTCGGCAGTTATGTCGCGCCGGAACTTCGCCGGCAGGGTATCGCGACGCGCCTCTATGACATGCTCCGCGACGCAGGCCACCAGGTCGACGAACTGAGCGGCGCGGGCGAGCTCACGCCCGATGGCGCGGCGTTTGTCAGCGCGAGGCGCCAACGGAACGCCTCCTCCGATCTCTCATCCGCGCGTCGACCGGATGTTGGCGGGAGCGGATCTGACGCCCCAGCCGGCAACGCCACCCCCGACATGGAGCGCTATTGGGCGCAGAGCGCGGCGGACGGGCGCAGGCTCGAGCCGCTCTATGCGGTGCGCTCGGCCGAGGGCGGCGAGCCCGTATGGTGGACGGCGAGCCGCGCCCAGGCCGATCGAATGGCGCGCGAGGAGCCGGGCAACCTCTCCGTCGAGCGCATTGACCCGCCCGAGGAGATCGCGCCGGCGACGCGCGCCGAGGTCCTGCGGGCCTTCGACGATCCCAACGGTGAAGGTGTCGCTCATCAGATCGACAGTCTCGAGCACGATCTGAGGATGTGGCTGGCCGATGGTGAAGGGGCTGACCTGACTGTGCGGCTCAACGAAGAAGGCGACGTGATCAACGCCGCGGACGCGCTGCACGAGCTGGACCAGGACGAAGCGGCGATTGCGGCGGCTCGGGCGTGCATGGCACTGGGCAGAGGAGAGCAGGCATGAAGCGCGGGTGGCGTCGCTTAGTACATTTCGTTTCGCCGGATCTTCATCTCCTTGCGGATCGAAAATTTCGCGCTGCACCTAGGGCAGGCATGGATATGCCATTGTCCTGTAGATCCAAGGCCCTGCAGTTGGAGGATCGATTTCTTGCGGTCCTCAAAGCAATTTGTACAAAGCCAATGACCGGGCTCGGCGTCTTGCATCGCTGCCTTTTTGACATAGGCAAACGCACCCGGGGCGACTTCGCGAAGCTCATAATTTTGACGCTCTGCCGTCCAATCGGTCATACGAATGATCTCTTGTTCAAGCTCGCGTATGCGATCGGCGCTCGCCGCATTTTCCTGTTGCGCGAGAAACAGCGTTTGTTGGGCGTCGAGAATAAGGCGGTTCAAAGTGGTCTTGATCTCGATCACTTCGCTCGCCTTCAGCGCGCCATTGATGGCTGTTACAATATCTACTGCCGACTTCAAACTGGCAAACCCAGCGGCGATCTCGGTGATCATGTTCCCCCTTCCATTCGGCCCTGGTCGCCGAGTCGCGCGAAAGATTAACCGATGTCCCTGGGCAATTGCATTCCCGGCATGGTCAAGCGCGGCGAGATCGACGCGACGCGCGGCGCGCGCATGAAGGAATTGTTCGACGAGCTCGAAGGCTTCTATCGCCGGTCGATGGGCCCCGAGGCGGCCGCGGCCGAGGCGAGCGAGGCGACGTTGCGCCAGCTCGCGGCCGAGCAGCGCCTCAAGAAGCGGCAGACGCTGCTGCAGATCAACCGCCAGCGCGAAGCGGTGAAGGATCTCGACCGCTACCGCACCGGTGCCAATTTCAGCGCCATCCGCGCGATGCTCGATCGCGACACCAACGCGCCCTATTCGAACGTCACGCTGCGCACCCAGCAGATCGTCTATCAGGCGCACGCCCAGCTGCGCGAATTCCTCGAGCGCCATAGCCGCAACCTGCTCGGCAAGCCGCGCGATCGCGACGGGCTGCGCAATGTCGTCCGTGAGATGCACGGCCAGGACAGCGGCGACGCCATCGCCAAGACCACCGCCCAGGCGATCACCGAATTGTTCGACACGCTGCGCCAGCGGTTCAATGCTGCCGGCGGCAACATCGGCCGCCTCGAGCATTGGTTCCCGCATCGCTGGTCGCCCCAGCTGGTGCGCAAGGTGTCGCGCGACACTTTCGTCGATACGCTCATGCCCGAGCTCGACCGCGCGCGGATCTTCGACAATCGCACCGGCGCGCCGATGGCGGATGACGCGCTGCGCGAGATGCTCGGCGGGATCTACGAGACCGTCCGCACCAATGGCCTGACCGGAGATCCGAGCGCGGCGCTGCGCGGCGCCGGCAAGCTCGCCAATCAACGCGCCGAGCATCGCGTGCTGCACTTCAAGGATGCCGACGCCTGGCTGCGCATCAACGACCAGTTCGGCGGGGAACGCAACCCCTTCAACGCGATCATGGGGCATATCGACGGCATGGCGCAGGACATCGCCATGATGGAGCGGCTAGGCCCGAACCCCGACGCGACGATGCGCTACCTGCTCGATCACGTCTCGAAAAGAGCGGCGCAGTCGGATGATCCTAAGGCGCTGGACAAGCTTGGCGGCGGTCGCGCCTTTACCGAGCAGATGTACCGCTACCTCAAAGGCGAAGGCCGCCAGCTGCTGCAGGCCGACACCTTGCTCCACGGCCCGCCCACCTGGTTCGTGCGCGGCTTCGAGGGCGGCCTAAACCTGACCACCGCCATGAAGCTTGGCGCCGCTCCGCTGTCGGCATTGTCGGACGTCGGCACCCAGCTCATGGCGCGCCGCTTCAACGGCCTGCCGGCAGTGTCGGTGCTTCGTTCGTATCTGTCGCAACTCAGCCTGCTTTCCGGCAAGGATCGTCAGATTGCGATCGAGCTCGAGCTCGGCATGCGCGATGCCGCGCATTCGCTCTCCACCCTGCATCGCTGGGGCGTCGATGCCGATCGCGCGGGCTGGACTGCAGTGGTCGCTGATGACGTGCTGCGGATCTCGGGTCTCAACAAGCTGACCGAGGCCGGCCAGCGCGCCTATGGCATGGACACGCTCGCCGAGCTCGCACGCCAGCGCGACGTCGCCTGGGGGAAGCTGCCGGCGAAATTGCGCGAGGGGCTGCAGCGCTACGGCGTCGATCAGGCCGATTGGACAGCGATCCGCCAGGCGGCCCCGCTCGATCGCGGCGGCCGGTCGTTCGTTTCGCCGTCGAACATCCGCGAAAGCGGTACGCTGGGCAGCGATGCCGCGGCGGCGAAGCTGATGGACTATGTTTACGGTGAGACCGCCGCGGCCGTCCAGGAGGCAAGCCTCACCACGCGTGCCGTGTTGGCCCCCGGCGATCGCGGCACCTGGAAGAACATGGGCGCGCGCATGGTGTCGCAGTTCCGCGCCTTCGGTATCGGCCTGGTGATCGAGCATGGCCGGCGCGCGATGGCGCTGGGGCCGAAGCGCGGCGCGCTCTACGCCGCGGAATTCTTCATCGGCATGACGGTGCTCGGCGCCGCGGTCATGCAGATCCGCGAACTCGCCAAGGGCAAGGATCTACGCCCCATGGAGAGCGGAGAATTCTGGTCCGATGCCGTGCTGCAGGCAGGCGCGCTCGGCATCGTCGGCGATGTGCTCGGCAGCTTCAGCCTTGACCGCGTCGACGGCTGGGCCGAGCTGATGGTAGGGCCGATGGGATCGCAGGTGAAGGACATCATGGTTGCGACCAAGATGGGGCTCCCGGGCAAGAAAAAGCAGGACGGTACGCAGCGGCCGGCGAACCCCGTCGGAGCAGCGCTCTATCTCGCGCGAAAGGATACGCCGGGGCTCAGCACCTGGTGGCATACGCGCGCCGTGTGGGAACAGATCGTGCTCGATCGGCTCGCGGCAGAATATGATCCCGACTATGACAAGAAGCTCAAGCGCCAGACCGATCGCGACACCAAGAATGGTCAAGGCCGCTGGCTGTCGCAGGGCAGTATCCAACGCGCGCCGGATCTGAGCAATGCGCTTCGCGCGCCGCCAGCACCTCAATAGACAAAAACCCAGGATTGCGCGCGAGTCGCTGATCCGGTAGCTATCGATGTCGCCCGTCAGGGCCCCGGTGATTACGGCGCCGGGTACCGCCCCCGAAACGAATGACCTTCGGGGACGATGAATGACCGTAGCCGCCAAGCCCGCGACGATCAGCTATATCGAGGACGGCGTTACCACCGTCTTCGCTGTGCCGTATCGCTTCAAGGCGGCAACTGATTTGGTAGTCGAGCGGATCGCGGACGGCGCGGTGGCGTCGCTCACTCTCGGCATCGACTACAGCGTCACTGGTGGAGATACCGACGCTGGCGGAACATTGACCCGCACAGCGGCGACGACGGGGGCAACGCTTCGGATCACGCGCTCCACGGCACGTACTCAGCCGATGGAATATACGACTGGCGACAGATTTCCCGCGGTCAGCCATGAACAGGCGCTCGATCGCGCCATGCTGATCGACCAGGAACAAGATGTCGCGATTGCCGATCAGGGGACGCGCTCGCTGATGGTGCCGCCTGGCGAGACCGCGCCCGATCTCAATCTGACGGGCGGAGACAACCATTTCCTCGTGTTCGCCGATGGCGAGATCAAGACCGTGCCGATCGAGCTTGGGATCGCGGCCGCCAATCCCGTGCTGATTGCGAGCCGCGTGTTGCTGGCCGCTCTGCCGATACCGACCGACGGTCAGCCGGTGCAGCTTACCGAAGTCGGTCATGCTGGTCCGTTCATCTTTCGGGCAGTCGATCTTAGCGCTGAGGTTGCAGCCGATGCAGCGCACGATTTTTACATTGCGCCGGCGGCAGCTCCAACCGGTGCATCGGGCGCGTGGGTGCGTGATAGCGGTAATGGCCTGTCCTATGTCGCCCCAGGCAACGACAGCATCCCGCAAACCATGGGGGATACCGTTAGGCGGGAGCGGCTCAACCTGTACGACAAGATTCCTCGCTCGCTGTGGGCTGGGATTGAAGCCGGGACCAATACGGCCGATCTCACCCCCTATGTCGTCGCGGCGCTTGAAACCGGCAGGGGAATCAACGCACGGGCCGGCCGGTACAGGATGGCCGTCGACATCAACTTTGAATGCGTCGGCGCGTCGATCCGGGGTGAAGGCCGCGCCCAGGGCCGCACCGTATTCGAAAATCTCAACAATAATGCGATCCTGCAGCTCGACTCTTCGAGCGCAAATATTCTTGGCTTCCAGCTGGAGGATCTGTGGATGGAGAACCGCGACCCCGTCGCATTCTCTTCCTGCGATCTGTTGAAATTCACTGGCGCTGGCGATGGCGAGGCATTCCAGAACGACAAGCACAATTTTCGCAACCTGTGGCTCTATCTCGGCCGCGACAACATAGCGATTTACAAGCGCACGATCTGGACCACCTTCGATGGGGTGAGTTCTACCGGCGCGCTGAGAGACGCGGTGCATATCGAGACGGACGCGAACATCAATCAACTATCGTTCATCAATCGCTGTGTGCTGAAAGGCGCCGGCCGAAATGCGCTGTTCATCAAGCACGACTCTCCATCGCTCGCGACCGGGATGGATCTCAGCAATACGAGCTTCGAGGACAGCGGGTTTGAGGCGATCCGCGTCACCGGCACGTTCGGCGTTCAGGGCTTCGGGCTTAATGGCGCGACCTTCGAGAACAATGCCCGATTGCTTGCGGTTGGGGAAACAGGCTTCATCGACGGCATTCGCAGGCGGAAGGCGCAGATTTTCGGCGACGCGCCATATCTCGTTGGTTGCGACATCAATCGTACGACCTTCTACAACAATACGGGCGGCGGTTCCGGCGGCAACCCCGATTGGCACATCTATATGAGCGCGGTTGACGCCGTCGGCGCGCCTGTCGTGGTGCAAAGTGGTGAGATCAGGAACAGTCGCTTCCTCTCCGCGCAGCCGACCGGTGGCGATGTCACCTGGACGATCGGCCTTACCTATGGCGCGAATAACGTGAACAGTGGTGTCGTGCTGCTCGATGAGACGCGCGGCTCGATCGACATGCGCAAGTTCACGCCGTCAGACAAATCGAACGCGGTCCTCCAACTTTCCGGCACCACGACAACCCCGCAGGGCATCGTCCGCTTCGTTCGTCAAGGCGACCTGGTAACCGCTTCCTTCCCGCTGATCACGGGAACCAGCAACACCACTGATGCCTCTCTGAGCGGTCTTCCCGCGCAATATTGGCCTAGCAACCCGCAGGTCGTTCCCGCCATTATTCAAGACGGAACAGCCGGGATCGGCATGGGCCTGTGCGTGATCCAGCCGACCGGAGCGATTGATCTTCTGCGCGATGTTGGCGGTGATCCATTCGCCAACACAGGGACGAAGGGCATCCGCGTTCAGACGCTCACCTGGTCGCTGTCATGACGACCGGACTCGGCAACGAGGTGCAGGCCCGCGCCATTGCTGATCAGGTCGCGCTCGCGGCCGTCGAGAGGTATGCCCAGCTGCACCCGCCCAAGCCGGAGCTTCCCGCTATTATCAAATGGATTGCCGGGTTTTTCGGCACGCTCGCCACATTTGCCCTGATCGGGATGTGTGGCTGGGTGGTGACCACGCTTTCCAGTCTGCAGCAAACGGTGACGCGGATCGACACGCGGCAGCAAGTCACGGACGGCAACGTCGAGGGGCGCCTCAAGCAGATCGAGGATCGCATCACGCGCGTCGAGATGGAACGAAAGGATCGGGGGGCATGACGATAATCGATAATGCGATCTCCTCTGTGCTCGCCAATGAGGGGGGCTATGTCAATAATCCCGCCGATCGCGGGGGGGCCACCAACTTCGGAATTACCGAGGCGGTAGCCCGTAAGAACGGGTTCACGGGCGATATGCGCTCGATGCCACGCGAGTTCGCGATCGAGGTCTATCGTAGACAGTATGTCGTCGCACCGGGGTTCGATCGCGTTGCGGCCCTGTCGGTGCCGATCGCCGGCGAACTCGTCGACACCGGCGTGAACATGGGTCCGACGGTCGCCACGCGCTTCCTGCAGCGCGCGTTGAGCCTTTTGACGTCCGAGGCGCTTGTCCAGGACGGCCATATCGGCCCTGTGACGCTTGCGGCATTGAGGGACTTCCTGGATCGGCGCGGCGCTGAGGGAGAGCGGCGTTTGCTAGCGCTGCTCAATGCATTCCAGGGCACGCGATATGCCGAGCTCGCAGAAGGGCGAGCGCAGAACCGCGAGTTCATCTATGGGTGGTTGTCGCGCATCGTGCCGGAGGCGGCATGACAGACCGCTACAGCCTGATCGCCTTCTGCGCGATCCTCGGGGCGATCTGCTATCTCGCGACCGTCGCTGCAGTGCTTGCGTGGCAGGGGAAATATGCGGAGGCGCTGGGGTTCGGCGGCCTGTCAACGGGCCTTGTCGGGGTGCTCGGGGCGCTGGTTCAGTTGCGAAAAGGAACGAACGATCATCCGCAGGGGCCGTCGCAATGACCTGGCTCCGCATCGCTCTGCCGGCTGGAACCGCGATCGCGATCCTCGTGCTGGTGATCATGTGGCAATCGGCCGCATCTCGGGCTGACCAGGCCGAGAAGAAGTACGCGCAGGCCGCTGCGGATCTCGATGCAGAGAGGAAGCGCGCCAATCAACTCGAACAGACGGCACTCCAGCGTCTCGCCGACCAGGCCACGGTCGATGCTATGGGAAGGATCTTCAATGATGCGATTGATGCGGCGCCGGGTGGCGCTCCTGGCGCTTCCACCGTTGCTCTCGGCTGTGAGCGGTTGCGCCGAGCGGGTGCGACCAGCGACACCTTCAAGCGTATCTGCAGCGGACGTCAAGGCGGTCATTGAGGCAAAGCCCGTCCCCGGCGACAACATCCTGACCGATACCAAGGCGGCCGACCGCTACAATGCGGCTCTCGAATTGTGGGGCGAGCGCCTCTGGCGCGCCGGCGCGAGGATCTGCCGGGCGATCGTCGCCGACGGCATGAAGCTGCCGTTCGAATGTCCGCCCCCAGCTGAAGGCTCCAATCAACTCTAGAGCACGGAGACCATCATGGCCGATCCATTTCCCCTCAGCAGCACAGATAGCGTATCCGCGCCCGCTACGGATGCGGCTGCGGTAACGCCACACGATGTCAATGAACTGCCGGTGATCCCGAAGGCCCTCTATGTCGGCGGCGGCGGCGACATCGTCATGAGGGGGAAGGCTGGCACCGCCGACCAGACTTGGAAGAACGTCCCCAGCGGGGCTGTTCTGGCTTTTCGCGCGCGATACGTACGTGCGACCGGCACCACCGCCACCAATATTCTGGCGATCTTCTGATGGCTGTTGCGATCGGGTTCACGCTTGGGCTGTCGATCGCGCAGCTTTTGCCTGTTCAGAACGGTCCGCCGCCTCCGGCGCAGTTCGTCACCAGCATCAACGCGGAAGGCTGGTCGGCCGAGGCGACCAATCCGGGCGCGCTGCCGGCGATCACCTACACGGTGGTGAGCGAGATGGCGCCCGACACCGCGCCGATCACGATGCCTCTCACGCGGGCAGGTTTCGATGCCAGTGGTGCTGCCGTCTCATATCCTGCGCTGCGCATTTTTACGAAGCGTAAGCAGCAAGCTTGGACTTCCGGCCTCCCGGTCCCGAACTACCCGCCTGCTACCGCATCCACGTTGGCGATGGACGATTACGTCTACGCGACCGACGGGACGCCGATCAACGTCACCAACAATTCGACCGAGATCAGCCCGAAACCGATCGCGGCGATAGTTACGCCGAGCAGGATGTTGGTCGGGAATACGATAGGCGCCGGCACCGCCGCACCTGTCGAAGTGATCGCCTTCCATCGCGACTGCCAGTCGAACCGGCAAGTCGCCTGCGTCAAGATTCGGGCCAATGACGGCACGACGCAAACGCCGTGGGTGACGATCGCCTCGACGAAGACTTCTACGACGATCGAGGACGCCAACCCGGTCGAGGTCTACGAGCTTCCCGCGACCGATATCTCCGCGCTGGCAACCGGGCCTTTCTGGCTGGAATTTGATGTTCGCCCGTGGCTCGGCGCCGACAATGCCAACCATGCGCTGTCTTCGATTTTGCGCAGCGAGGACAATTGGGCGGCCAGCACGACGCACCGCACCTTCACCCGGCGCTATTTCCACAAGGACGTGGCGCGCGCCGCGGCTCCCCCGCTGGCCTATGTCGATCCGGCCGGTAACGACAGCACGGGCATCTGGTCGACCAACGCCGCTACCGCGCAGGCCACGCCGTTCCTGACTGCGACGGCCGCGCACGCCGCAATCATGCACGCGACACGCGGTGTTCCAGCCACGGGCGGCCTCGCGAACGGGTGCCGCATCCGCATAGCCGGCGCAGTCAACGTCGGCAGCGCGACGGCGGTCAGCAATCCGCAGGGAGGTGCTGGGGTTGTGATCGAGCGGGCTCCGGGCGTCTCACGTGCCTCAGCCGTGCTGACGATGAACAACAGCTATCGCCCGGCCATGACGTGCAGTGTCTCCGGGCTTGAACCGCATCTCACCATCACCGACCTGACGCTTCAGCGCACCAGCACCACCGCCGCGCTCTACGGCGAAGCCGCCACGATCATGGGTTGGCAGCTCGTCAACATGAGGCTGATCGATACGACCACCGGTGCGGTGACACCTTACACCAATTCCAACGGCAGTCTGTTCGGCGTGGCGATCGACCCGGGCGGCACTATGAATTGGCTGACCGAACAGAACAAGGAGGTGCGCCTGCTCCGCGGCGTGACAGCGGACCTCAATGGCAATTCGCCGATGCAATGGGTGACGATCGGCTGCAGTCTGTCGCGCGTCGGCGGCGGAAACATGCGCGTCGCGACGGAAGGCTGCATTACCTATTCGAACAAATATCTCGCAGTCAGCGGCAGCGCGGCCGTCATCGGGGTTTCGGCTGCGGCGGCTGGCGACATCATCACCGGCGTGGTGGCGCTGCAAAACGTCATCGAGATTACCGGCACCGGCACCAACCCCGCCATTCGGCTTTCTGCCGACAACGCAAACGGCTCGATTGTTCACCTGCTCTGCGCGCTGAACGTAGTCGCAGGCTTCGGCGGCAACGGTCGCGAGAATTTCCTCTACGACGAGAGCACCGGCACGAACCGGCGACAGCATCGCCTCATGCGATTCTTCGGCAATATCTGGCTCCAGATCAACACGAAGGGGAGCACCTTCGTTGGCGTCGGGCAGGCCAATCCGACCGAGGCTCCGCTCAGAACAGGCAACTCGCCCTATGCGCATGGTGTCGGCTGCGAAGACGAATGGTCGCAATTCTGCTCGGCCGATGGGGCGCAGGCCGGATCGAGCTTCTCCCAGATGCATCCTGGCTTGCGCGCATCGATCGGCAACAGTCTGACCGTTCGCAACGACCCACTGTTCGTTAACTACCAAGCGGCCACTTCCGGTCCGACGGCAGGTGCAGGTGGTGGAGATTATCGCCTGCAAGCTGGCAGCGGCGCGCGAGGTCGGGTGCGTAGGCGCGGGCTGGCATACGACCTTGCCGGCGCTGCTCGGCCCACCAGCGGATACGATGCATGCGGGGCGTATGTTTAGGGGAAAGAGCGCATTCTCGCATTCCAACAAAGCCCTCAGGCTGTAGAATCGTTGGAATGAAAATCGCCACTAAGTGATTGATATCGCGTAGCGAAGCCAGCTTGGGAAGCTTCTGCTCTACCATTGAGCTACACCCGCGTTCCGAGCGGCCGCCTGCCACAGGGCGGGCGGCTCGGTCAACAGCGCACATGCATTTCGTCGTCAAAACATTTTGCGCAGCGACAGGCTGATCGTTCGCCCATAAGGGTCGAGATACCCAGGCTGATAGGCGAGCGGCGTCGCGCCGGTAGCATCGGTGACGCGTTGGCGGCTGTTGAAGATATTGTCGAGCGCCAGCGTCAGCCGCAGCCCGCGCGCCCAGCTTTCGTGGGGCAGCCGCTGCGCGATATTGGCGAACAGCCGGAGATTGAAGGTCGCCAGCGACGAGAAATGCAGGTCGCCCACCGCTGGGGTGGCCGAGGTGCGGGTCGTCGCCGCGGCGCGCCAATTGCCGGTCAGCCGCAGCCCGATGCCGTTGTCGGTCACCCCGGCGTTGAACTGCACCTGATGCCGCGGCTGGGTGATCGCGCCGATCGTGTCGCCGGCGAGCAGGTCGAGCGGCTGGGTGCCGTCGCGCAGCAACAAGGTGTCGCGGATCGACCAGGTGTGCCAGATCGACAGCTGCAGCCGCGCCTCGTTGCCGCCGGCGTTGCGGCCGAAGCCGCCGCCGCGCCGGCCGCCGCCGAAGCCGCCGCCACCGCCTCCGAAGCCACCGCCGCGGCCGAAGCCGCCGCCGTCACCCGGCGGGCCGCCCGCGCCGCCCGGGGGCGGTAGCGGCATCATGCCGTCGGCGGGGGGAGGGGGCGGGCCGTTGTCGATGTCCGGTGCCGGCCGCTGGCCGGTGACCGTAACGTCACCCGGCGGCGGGGGCGGAGGCATCGCGCCGTCGCTTTCGGACCGGACGACGCGATCGCCGCCTTCGTTGCCGCCACCCGCGCCGCGTCCTTCGCCGCGCCCCTCGCCGCGCCCCTCGCCGCGGTTGCGCCACGGATAGCCGCCGGGCGGCATCGGCGGGCGGGTCGCTGCGCGCAGCACCTTCGAAAAGACGATGCCCCAGCGGAACTGCTCGCGATCCTCGCGCGCGAAGTTGATTGGGCGCGCGTCGACGCTTTCCAGCGTGCCGTCGGGATCGCGCACGAAGCGGTCGGGGAAGGCGTTCTGCGCGAACAGGCTGGCGCCGGTCAGGCTGCCGATCGGGTTGTTGACCCGGCTGCTGAGATAATTGGCGTTGATCGTCAGATCGAGCTTCGATGCCGGCTTGAGCGAGAAGCCGAGCTTGAACACATGCCGGTCGTCCGCCTTCAGATCGGGGTTGCCCCCGGTGATCTGGGTCACCTGCACCGTCTGCCCGGTGACATAATCGAAGATGCGGACATTGGGCACGGTGAGCAGCGGCCCGCGCAATTGCGTCAGCGTCGGCGCGACGCGATCCTCGTTGACCGAGGCGATCAGCGTGATCCCGGTGCGCGGGGTCCAGTTGAGGCCATAGCCGAATGTCGCCAGCGTGCCGTAATCGGAAAGCTGGTTGACCGCGCCGTTGACATTGGCGGTCAAGGTGCCGAGCGCGCCGAGGAAGCCGGCCTTCTTGCTCGCGATCGGGATGTCGAAGCTGAGCTGGGCATTGCCGGTCGAGCGCGCGATCGCGGTCGACAGGGTCGCGCCGCCGAGACGATCGGTGGTCGAGCTCAACTGGCTCGCGTTGCCGCCAATGCTGATAGAGGTGCGCAATTTGCCCGCCGGCAGCGAGAACAGCGGCCCACTGGCGAGCAGCGAGGCGCCGGCGGTATTGGTGATCGCGATCGCACGCTGCCCGCGCACCCCGGCGGTCTGGAAGCGATCGGTGTCGCTGCGCGTGTCGCTATGATCATAGGTGCCGGTGAAGGAGAGCTTCCAGGTCGGCGAGAGATCGGCGTTGAGCGTCACCCCGGCATGGCCGGTGAAGGTGTCGCTATCCTGCCGCAGCGCGACGATCGCGTCGGGATCGTCGGAGACGGGGGCGCCGCCGATCAGCCCGCGGCTCGTCTGATAGCCCGCGGTGCCGTTGAGCGAGGCGGTGATCTTCGGCGAGATCTGATAGGCATAGGTCCCGTTGACCGAATAATTGCGGGTCGACGGGCTCAGCGTGCGATAGGCCGGGTCGCCCGCATCGGGATTGCGCGAGGTCGCGTCGGCGGGGTCGGGGACGATGCCGCGCTGATCCTCGAGCAGCGCCGCGCTCGCCTTGGCACGCGCGGTAATGTTGAGGCGCTGGGCGTTGTGGATGCGGGTGTAGCCGATAACGCCGTTGGCATTGCCCCCGCCGCCCTCGGTCGCCGCACCGCCGCCGGCCTCCACGGTGCGCGCGAGGAAGCGCCGGCGCAGGATGATGTTCACCACCTTTTGCGACGCGCTATAGCCGTATTTGAGCGCGACCTCCTCGGGGAGAATATCGACGCGCAGGATCGCCTCGGTCGGGAGGTCGCCAACCTCGTTGATCCCCGAAATGCGCTTGCCGTTGACCAGCACCACCGGGCCGCTGTTGTCGCGGCCCTGGATGCTGGTGGTCTGATCGGCGATCTCCGCCAGCAGATCGCTGACCGAGCTGACGCCATAGGCCTGGATCTGCGCCGGGGTCAGGCGGTTTTCGGGGGGGATGTCGCCGACCACCGAACCCGGCAGCGCCTGGCCGGTGACGACGATATCCTCGGGCTCCGCCGCCTCGGCCGGCGGGGCGGTCTTCGCCGGCGCGGCCGCCTCCTGTGCGGCGGCGGGCAGGGCGAGCCCCCCGAGCGCCAGCGCGAGCGAGGATTGGAGCATCAGCCGCGATCGAAGTGTGTGAATCGACATGGTTCCCGGAAAATGTCGTGGTGAAGATGAACTGAAGATGGTCGGCGCGTTAATGCGCCGGTTGCGGGGCGCGATCGTCGTCCTCGACGTCCGGCGGCACCGGCCGGCGGAACGGATGGTCGCCCGGCGGACGGCCCCTGTCGCCGCCGATGCCCCCGCGCGCGCGGGTATCGACGGCGGGCAATTCGCCCGGGGTGATGACGCCGTCGCCGTTGCGATCGAGCAGCATGAAGCGCTGATCGGCGGCGGCGAGGAATTCGCTGGTATCGACCCCGCGGTTCAGATTGGTGTCGGCGGCAGTCACCGGCTCGGGCAGCCCGATATAGCTCCAGCTCGCCGCGCCCTGCGCCTGCGAAGAGGTGGGGCGACTGGCGGATTCCGATCCGCCGCGTCCGCCCGGCCCGCCACCCCCGAAGCCGCCGCCACCACCGCGGTGCCCACCGCCGCCACGACCACCGCCCCGCCCGCCGCCATGCCCGCCCGACGATGCGGCGGGGCGCCCGCCGCCCGCGTCGCGGACGCGGATCTCGGGCGCGATGCGGTTCTCGTAAATGTCGATCTCGTCGGGATCGATCTCGCCGTCGTTGTTGCGATCGAGGACATGGAAGAAGCGCAGCGCATCGGCGCGAAATTCGGCGCGGTCGAGCCGCCCGTCGTGGTTGGTGTCGGCACCGGCGAACCACGCCTTGTCGGGATGCTCGACCCGGAACGGCTCGCCCATCGGGCTGAAGAACAGATAATGCGGCTGATCGTCGCCGCCTTCCGCGTGATGCGCTTGCCAACCGTGCTGGCGCGGCGGCGGGCGATCGGTGGCGCAGGCCGCGAGCAGCATCGTCACGGAGAGGAGCGAAAAGCGACGCACATGAGTTCCCGATGAAATTTGCGCGCACCTCATGGCCGACGATCGTCTCGAAGATATTACAGCATTGAGATGATTGTCGGCGCGCCGAAATGTGTGGTCTTGAGCCGGGGGCGAACTGGAGGCAAAGGCAGGGGCAAGAGGTTCCAGCCGTAAAGCCCGAGGCACAAAGGACCCCGGCTCAAGGCCGGGGTGACGGTGTATATGCGGCGACGCGACCGAACGTCGACCGAATCTGGGGAACGCCCTTGCCGACCGCTTACGACCTGATCCGCCCCGCTATCTTCTGCCTCGATCCGGAGCGCGCGCACCGCCTGTCGGTGGCAGCGCTCAAGGCGATGCCGCGCCGGGCCGCGCCGAAGGCGGATGCGGCGCTCGCGATCACGGTGGCGGGGGTCGATTTCCCCAATCCGCTCGGGATCGCCGCGGGGTTCGACAAGGATGCCGAGGTGCCCGATGCGCTGCTCGCGCTCGGCTTCGGCTTTGCCGAGGTGGGGACGATCACTCCGCTGCCGCAGCCCGGCAACCCGCGCCCGCGGCTGTTCCGGCTGGCCGAGGATCGCGCGGTGATCAACCGCTTCGGCTTCAACAGCCAGGGCGGCGAAGCGGCGGCGCGACGGCTCGCGGCGCGCGCCGGGCGGGGCGGCATCGTCGGGGTCAATATCGGCGCAAACAAGGAGGCGGTCGATCGCATTGCCGATTATGTCACGATGGCGCGGCTGATGGCGCCGCACGCCAGCTATCTGACGCTCAATATCTCCAGCCCCAATACCCCGGGGCTGCGCGCGTTGCAGGACGTGGGGGCGCTCCACGAATTGCTCGATCGCGTCGGCGCGGCGGTGGCAGGCGCGGTGCCGGTGTTCCTCAAGGTCGCGCCCGATCTCCAGCCCGAGGACGTCGACGCGATCGCGCGCGCCGCGATCGACCGGCGGCTGGGCGCGCTGATGGTCAGCAACACCACGATCGGCCGCCCGCCGCTGCGCTCGGCGCACGCCGCGGAGACCGGCGGACTCTCCGGCGAGCCGCTGCGCGCGCTGGCGCTCACCCGGCTGCGCGATTTCCGCAAGGCGACTGGCGGGGAAATCCCGCTGGTCGGGATCGGCGGGATCGCCAGCGCCGACCACGCTTGGGACAGCATCCGCGCCGGTGCGAGTCTGGTCCAGCTTTACAGTGCAATGGTTTATGAAGGGCCGGGGATCGCGCGACGCATCGTGCGCGGGCTCGAGGAGAAGGTGCGCGCCGCGGGATTAGGGTCGATCGCCGAGGCAGTGGGGAGCGAATAAGGAGACGAGCGGATGAGGAACAGGATCATCGCGGCGGGGCTGGGGATTGCGATCGCGACGAGCGCGTCGGCGCAGTCGAGCGTCAAGACCGCCGATTACAGCTTTACCTATAGCTACCCCGCCGAGGCGGCGGCGATCCCGCCGCTGCGCGCCTGGCTGGAGGCGGATCGCGCCAAGCAGCGTACGGCGTTGGCGCGCGACGCCGCCGAGGCACGGCAGGAGGCGCGCAAGGGCAGTTTCCCGTTCCGCGCCTATGAGCTGCAGAAGACATGGAAGCTGGTGACCAACACGCCGCGCTTCCTGAGCCTGTCGGGCAATGTCTACAGCTATACCGGCGGCGCGCACGGCAATCCGGGATCGTTCGGGCTGGTGTGGGACAAGGCCGCCAAGCGCCGGGTGGGGCCCAAGGCAGTGTTCGTTTCCGACGCCGCACTGCAGGCGGCAGTCGGGCAGGCGTTCTGCGACCGGCTCAACGCGATCCGTACCCAGCGCCGCGGCGAAGCGCCGGGGCATGACGGGCCGTTCGATGCCTGCCCCAAGATCGGCGAACTGACCGTGCTGCTCGGCTCGTCGAACCGCAACCGGATCAACCGCATCGGGCTGATCGCCGATCCTTATGTCGCCGGGCCTTATGCCGAGGGCGAATATGAGGTGACGCTGCCGGTCACCGCGGCGGTGCTCCGCGCGGTGAAGCCCGCTTATCGCACCGCGTTCGACGTCGCGCGCTGACGATGACGCAGCGGGCGACCCGGCGGCAGTGGCTGTTCGCCTTCGTGCCGCTGGTCGTCGCGTGCGCCGCGTCGCTGGCCTATTGGCCCGGCCTCGTCACCTGGGATTCGATCCGGCAATATGATCAGGCGCTGAGCGGCGATTTCGACGACTGGCACCCGCCGGCGATGGAATGGATCTGGCGGCAGTTGCTCCCGCTCGCGCACAGCCCGGCGCCGATGTTGATCCTCCAGCTGTTGCTCTACGCCACCGGGTTCAAATTGCTGATCCTCACCGCCTTGCGCGCGCGGCGCAGCGGGCGGGCGGTGGCGATCGGGTGCGTCGCGCTCCTGCCGCTGGCGATCGCGCTGATGGCGACGATCATCAAGGACAGTCTGATGACCGGCGCGTTGCTCGCGGCGGTCGGGCTATGCGCCTTCGCGGACCGGTCCGCGCGCGGGAGGGGAGCGCTGCGTGCGGCCGCGCTGGCGTTGCTGGTGTTCGCCTCGATGCTGCGGTTCAACGCGGTCTTCGCCACCCTGCCGCTCGCTTTGTGGACCTTGCCCGAAAGCTGGCGCGCGCAGCCGAAACGGATGATCGTGGCGGGTGTCGCCGCGCTGGCGCTGCTCGCCGCGGCGATGCCGGTCGCCAACCGCCTGCTTGCCGCCAAGCCGAGCGGGGTCGAGCTGTCGCTGATCATCTTCGATCTCGGCGGGATCACCTATCACGCCGGGGAGAACCGCTTTCCGCCGGTCGGGGTGAAGGATGCGGTCGCGATCAACCGGCATTGCTACAATCCGGTGAAGTGGGACAGCTACGCCTGGTGGGTCGATCAGCCGTGCCCGATCGACTTCGATCATGTCCGCCGCGCCTTCGCCGCGGGGCATATCGAGCCGCATCTGTTCTGGCTGCGCGCGATCCTCGCGCACCCGATCGCTTATGCCCAGCACCGGCTGGCGCATTGGAACGTCGAGACGCGCTTCCTGACGCTCGATTCGGTCGACCGCCCGGTGCAGGTCGAGGCGCCGCCCAACGACTGGGGCTTTGCGATCACGCCGAATGTGGTGGTGCATGCGGTCGATCGGCTGGCGCGGTGGCAAGGGGAGATGCCGCTCGGCTGGCCGTGTGTGTGGATCGCGGCGATGATCGGGTTGCTCTGGGCGGCGGTGCGCGCGCCGATCGGCTTCCCGACGCAGATGCTGGCGTGGTCGGCGCTGCTCTACGCGCTCGGCTATGCCCCGCTCGGGGTGGCGGCGGAGCTGCGTTACTATCTGTGGACGATGATCGGCGGGGCGCTCGCGCTGGTGCTCGCGGTGAGCGGCTGGCGGGCGGCCGGCGCGCGGGTGCCGCTGGGGCGGCTGGCGGTGCCGCCGGTGGCGATCGCGGTGATCGCGATCGGGTGGCGGCTGAGCCACTGAGGAGGAGTGCCCCGTCTCCGTGGTGTAAGATGCGGAAGGGCCGACGCGGGAGTGAATCCCGCGTCGTCGGACGGGCTCGCTGCGCGACCCGCCGGCCGGCCTTGGCGGTCTCGCGCATAGCAAGGCTATGCGCGTGGCCGCCTGCGGCTTACTTGCTGCGCTCGACCTGCTCGAAATCGAGCTCGACCGGGGTGGCGCGGCCGAAGATCGACACCGACACCTTGACCTTCGACTTGTCGAAATCGAGCTCCTCGACCGTGCCGTTGAAGCTCGCGAACGGGCCGTCGAGCACCTTGACCGAATCGCCGATCTCGTAATCGACCTTCACCTGATGCTTCGGCGCGGCGGCGGCTTCCTCCTTCGAGTTGAGCATCCGCGCGGCTTCGGCGTCGCTGATCGCCTGCGGCTTGCCCGACGAGCCGAGGAAGCCGGTGACGCGCGGCGTGTTCTTGACGAGGTGATAGACGTCGTCGTTCATGCTGAGCTTGGCCAGCACATAGCCGGGCATGAACTTGCGCTCGACCGACACCTTCTTGCCGCGCCGCGCCTCGGTCACCGTCTCGGTCGGCACCTCGATCTGCTCGACGAGCGCCGAGAGGCCGAGCCGCTCCGCCTCGGTCAAAATGGTATCGCGGACCTTGCCCTCGAAACCGGAATAAGCGTGGATGATGTACCAGCGCGCCATTTGCGTGAAACCCTTGTCCGTTATTTCGCGAGGGCAAGCAGGCCCTTCACGATCTGATCAAAGACCGTGTCGATGCCGAGGAAGAACAGCGCCAGAATCGTCGTCATGATCAGAACCATCACGGCGGTCATCACCGTCTGGCGGCGACCCGGCCAGGTAACCTTGCGCGCCTCTGTCTGAACCTGACGGATGAATTCGATCGGGGACGTCTTCGCCACTTTTACGTGCCTTCGCAAACGAGCCGAGCGAGGCATAGGTCCGTCACCGCTTCCCTGTCATCAGGGAAACGGTGAAGCCCGTCCTCGCTGTCGGATGGGTCGCGGAGATAGCGTCGCCGTCGCGGGAAGGCAAGAGGTGGCGGCGGGCGGGACAGAGCGCTTGCTTCGCGCGACGCTTGCCCGCATCGTCGCGGCCGATGGCAACCGTCACCACGCAATCCCACGCTTACCCCCCGATGCTGCTCGACGCCGCGATCGCGCTGCACGACGGGCAGCTCCACATCGCCGAGCCGTTGCTCAAGGGCTATCTCAAGCAGGATCCGTTCGACGCGCGCGCGATCCGCATGCTGGCGGAGCTGGCCGGGCGGATCGGGCGCAACCAGGACGCGGAGAATCTGCTGCGCCGCGCGCTCGAACTGGCCCCCGCCTTCACTGCGGCGCGTGCCAATCTCGCGCTCGTCCTCTATCGCCAGAACCGCGCGCCCGAGGCGCTGGTCGAGCTCGACGAATTGCTCGCGACCGAGCCCGATCATATCGGCCATGCCAATCTCAAGGCCGCCGCGCTCGGCCGGCTTGGCGGGTTCGACGCGGCGATCGCGCTCTACGAACGCGTCCTCGCCGCCGCCCCGGATCAGCCGCGGGTGTGGATGAGCTACGGCCATATGCTCAAGACGGTCGGGCGGCAGGCCGACGGGGTCGACGCCTATCGCCGCGCGATCGCGGCCGAGCCGACGCTGGGCGAGGCATGGTGGAGCCTCGCCAACCTCAAGACCGTGCGCTTTACCGATGCCGATCTCACGGCGATGGCGGCGGCACGAGCGGGCACCGATCTTGTCGAGGACGATGCGCTTCACCTCGATTTCGCGCTGGGCAAGGCTTATGAGGACCGCGGCGACGCCGACATCGCCTTTGCGCATTATGCCGCCGGTAATGCGATGCGGCGCGCGCAGCTCGGCTACGATCCGCAATTGCTGACCGATATGGTCGACGCGATGATCGCGGTGGCGACCCCCGATTTCTTCGCCGCGCGCGCGGGCTGGGGATGCCAGGCGCCCGATGCGATCTTCATCCTCGGGATGCCGCGTGCGGGGTCGACGCTGATCGAGCAGATCCTCTCCAGCCACGGCCAGGTGGAGGGGACGACCGAGCTTCCCGATCTGCCCGCGATGGTGCGGCGCGTATCGGGCTATCCCGCGGGGCTGGCCGCGCTCACCGCCGAGGACGCGGCGGCGCTGGGCGAGGAATATCTGCGTCGCGCGGCGGTGCAGCGGCGCAGCGGACGGCCGTTCTTCATCGACAAATTGCCCAATAACTGGCTGCATGTCGCGCTGATCCGGCTGATCCTGCCCCATGCGCGGATCATCGACGCGCGGCGCGATCCGCGCGCCTGCTGCTTCTCCAATTTCAAGCAGCATTTCGCGCGTGGGCAGGCGTTCAGCTACGGGCTCGACGATATGGGGCGCTATTACCGCGATTATGTGCGGCTGATGGCGCATCTCGATCATGTGCTGCCGGGGCAGGTGATCCGCGTGATCCACGAGGAGCTGGTCGACGCGCCCGAGGCCGGGATTCGCGCGTTGCTCGACCGGCTCGATCTGCCGTTCGAGCCTGCTTGCCTGTCGTTCCACGAGACGGAGCGCGCGGTGCGCACGGCGAGCTCCGAACAGGTGCGCCAGCCGATCTTCCGCGGCGGCGATGCCGCATGGCGGCCGTTCGCGCCCCACCTCGGCCCGCTGGAGGCGGCGCTGGGCGACGTGGTCGACCATTATCCGCTGGCGCCGCGCTTCGGGTGAATTAGCTCAAGCCGGGCATGACGATTAGATGAGCTGATTGCTTCGTTGCAAAACTGTCACGGTCGGCGCGGTTCGCGCGATTGTCGGTGCGCGGCGATTGACCTGAGCCGCGCCGCATCACAGTCTTGCCGTTCCACAATAAAACAGTCTCCGGGGGGAGCGTGATGACAAGTTTCGAACGCCGCGTGCTGGTCTCGCTTTTTGCTTCGGTCGCATTTGCCGGCCCCGCCTTTGCGCAGACCGCGCCCGCCGAGAGCAATGCGCCCAGCCGCCCCGCGGCCAGCGACGCGATGAGCGACATCATCGTCACCGCGCAGAAGCGCGACGAGAATATCCAGACGGTGCCGATCTCGATGCAGGCGCTGTCGACGCGCAAGCTCGATCAGCTCAACATCTCGAATTTCAACGAATATACCCAGCTCCTCCCGTCGGTGGCGTTCCAGACCTCGCAGCCGGGCGTGACGACCGTCTATATGCGCGGCGTCGCCTCGGGCGGCGACGGCAACCACTCGGGCTCACTCCCCTCGGTCGGCAGCTATCTCGACGAACAGCCGGTGACGACGATCGGCGGCACGCTCGACATCCATATCTATGACGTCGCGCGGATCGAGAGCCTGTCCGGCCCGCAGGGCACGCTCTACGGCGCGTCGAGCGAGGCGGGGACGATCCGCATCATCACCAACAAGCCCGATACCTCGGGCTTCTACGGCCGCGTCGACGGCGAGCTCAACACCGTCAACAAGGGCGGCGTCGGCGGCAAGATCGAGGGGATGATCAACGCGCCCTTCTCGTCGAACGTCGCGCTGCGCGTGGTCGGCTTCTACCAGAAGGATGCCGGCTATATCGACAATGTGGCGGGCACCCGCACCTTCTGTGGCACGCCGATCAAGGATCCGAACGATCCCACCGTTACCATTGGCTGTCTCAAGGACGGGATCACTCTCAACAACAAGGCGCTGGTAAAGAAGGATTATAACGACACCGAGACCTGGGGCGGCCGCGCCGCGCTCAAGGTCGATCTCGACGACAATTGGACGGTGACGCCGACGGTGCTCTACCAGGAGCAGCGCAGCCACGGCAGCTACGGCTTCGATCCGCGGGTCGGCGACCTCCAGGTCCAGCATTTCCTGCCCGAATATCGTCGCGATCGCTTCATCCAGGGCGCGCTGACGATCGAGGGCAAGGTCGGCAATTGGGATCTGACCTATGCCGGCGCCTATCTCGATCGCCGCGATACGCAGTCGAGCGATTATACCGATTATGCCGAGGCCTATGACAACCTCTATCAGAAGCAGGGAGGTCTCGCCGGCTATTTCTATTATCGCGATGCCGCCGGCAACACGATCAACCCGCAGCAACGCGTGATCGGCACCGATCATTTCAAGAAGATGAGCCAGGAAATCCGCGTCGCCTCGCCGAGCACCGAGCGGTTCCGCATCGTCGCCGGCGCTTTCTACCAGCGCCAGTCGAACCTCATCCACCAGGATTATCGCATCGCCGGGCTCGCGCCCGAGCTGTCGGTCAACGGGCTGCCCGGCACCTTGTGGCTTACCCAGCAGCATCGCGTCGACAAGGATTATGCGATGTTCGGCGAGGCGAGCTTCGACATCCTGCCGAAGCTGACGCTCACCGCGGGCGCGCGTGCGTTCATCTACGATAACTCGCTGATCGGCTTCTTCGGCTTCGGCCGCAATCCGGCGGCGGATGAAACCGGCATTCCTTACACGGCATTGCCGCATAACGCCGCTGGAAGCTCAAAGACGGGCGTTGCGGCTTGCTATCTCACCAACGGGCAGAGCCTGAAGCAGATGGTGGATGCCGGGCAGAATCCCGCGCCGTTCTTCCCGGCAACCGTGGCGGGCGGGCCTTGCACCAACCTCGCAATCGTTTCGGGTAACGGGCTGTTGCCGAAGCGGACGCAAGGGCAGGGCGTCACCTACAAGTTCAACGCGACGTGGAAGCCGACCGATCAGCTAATGCTTTACGCCACCTGGTCGCGCGGCTTCCGTCCGGGCGGGATCAACCGGCGTGCCGATGTCAGCAATTATGCGCCCGATTATCTCACCAATTACGAAGTGGGCTGGAAGACGACGCTGCTCAACGGCATGCTCCGCTTCAACGGCGCGGTCTATCAGCAGAATTGGGACAGCTTCCAATTCGCCTTCCTTGGCGTGAACAGTTTCACGATCATCCAGAACGGCCCGAATGCGCGCATCCGCGGCGTCGAGATGGATGCCAGTGTCAACACCGGCCCGCTCGCGCTGACCGTGGCCGGCTCCTATACCGATGCGAAGACGCGGCAGAATCTCTGCCTCGGCGCCGATCCGACCTTCACCTGCACCGGTATGCTCGATAGCGGTCAGCGGAACATCGTGTCTGCGGCTGCCGGCACGCGGCTGCCGATTACGCCGCAGTTCAAGATCACCGGCACGGCGCGTTATACGGTGCCGCTCGGAACGTCGGCGAAGGGCTATATCCAGGCGCTGGTTTCGCACCAGAGCTCGGCGGCCTCGGATATCCGGTCGGCGGTTTACGCGCCGGGCACCGGCGAAATCATCAACCCGGCGGCACAGCTCGGGCGGCTGCGTGCCTATACCACCGGCAATCTCGCGGTCGGGGCGGAAATCGGCAGCAATTATACGCTGGAGGTCTTCGCGCAGAATCTGTGGGATGAACGCGGCGAAATCTCGCGCTTCCAGGCCTGCGGCACGTGCGGCGACCGGCCGTATATCGTGCCGATCCAGCCGCGCACGATCGGTATCCGCGCCGGCGCGAAATTCTGATGGGAGGGGCAACCCGGCGCCTCCGCGCGCCGGGTTGAACGGAAAGGACGGGGCTTCGGCTCCGTCCTTTTTCTTGTGCGTCAGCCCGGCATCTCGACACAGGCCGTCATCCCAGCTTTCGCCGGGATGACGGCCTGGGCGGTTGTCTTGACGGTTTATTCTGGGAAAAAGTGGCAGGGGAGCTCGGATTCGAACCGAGGGCCTTCGGTTTTGGAGACCGACGCTCTAACCAGCTGAGCTACACCCCTACGCGGAAAGCGCCCCCTAACGCGCCGCGTCGCATCGGGCAATAGGGCAGTCGCGATTTACGCCGCTGCCGATGCGTCCGGGCGGCGCGCGCGGCGGATCAGCGCGCGGGCTTCCTCCACCGGCAGCGGGCGGCCGAAATAGAGCCCCTGGATCTTGCTGCACCCCAGTTCGCGGATCAGGTTGAGCTCGGCTTCGGTCTCGACCCCTTCGGCCGTCGTCGAGATGCCGAGGCTGCCCGCCAGCGCGACCACCGCGCGGATGATCGCCAGCGCCTCGGGCATCCCGCGCGAGGCGCCCTGCACGAAGGTCTGGTCGATCTTGATCGAGGAGAAACGCGTGCGGCTGAGATAGCCGAGCGCCGAATAGCCGGTGCCGAAATCGTCGAGGCTGAGGTGCACGCCGAGCCCGATGACCTGTTCCAGCACGGTCACCGCGCTGCTGCCCTCGCGTACGAAGGCGTTTTCGGTCACTTCCAGCTCCAGCCGGTGCGGCGGCAGCCCGGCATTGGCGAGCGCCTGCGCGACGACGGTGACGAAATTCGGATTGTGCAGCTGATCGGGTGAGACATTGACCGCGATCCGCGCATCGCTCGGCCAGGAGGCCGCCTCGGCGCAGGCGGTGCGCAGGACCCATTCGCCGATCGGCTCGATCAGCCGCGCGGCTTCCGCCAGCGGGATGAATTTCGCCGGGGGGATGTTGCCGAATTGCGGGTTCTGCCAGCGCAGCAGCGCCTCGAACCCGGTCAGGCGGCCCGAGCCGGCCTCGACCACCGGCTGATAATGCAGCGACAGCTCGTTGCGATCGAGCGCCTGGCGCAGCGCGATCTCGAGCACGCGGCGCTCCTCCGCGTCGACATGGAGCTGCGGCTCGTAGCAGCGGAAGACACCGCCGCCGGCATCCTTGGCGCGATAGAGCGCGAGGTCGGCCGAGCGGATCAGGTTTTCGGCGCTCTGTCCGTCGCGCGGCGAGGTCGCCACCCCGATCGACGCGCCGATCCACAGGACATGCTGGTCGATCTCATAGGGCGCGGACAAAGCGTCGATGATCGACTGCGCCAGCTTTTCGACGCGTGCCATATCGGCGGCGTCGCGCACCACCACCGCAAATTCGTCGCCGCCGAGCCGGCCCACCGCCTCATTGCCGGTGACGAGCTGTCCCAGCCGCTCCGACACGCGTCGCAACAGCCGGTCGCCGATCGGGTGGCCGAGCGTGTCGTTGACCGCCTTGAAGCGATCGAGATCGATCATCATGAACGCCGATCGCGAATCCCATTGCTCCGCCTCGGCCAGTGCTTCGCCGAGCATCTCGTGGATCATCAGGCGGTTGGACAGGCCGGTCAGCGGATCGAAGCGCGCCATGCGGTTGATCTTCTCGGCAGTGACTCGTTCCGCCGTCACATCCGAGGCGACGCCGCGGAAGCCGAGGAAATTGCCGTGATCGTCGTTGCGCGGGGTGGCGGAAATCTCCCACCAGCGCTCCTGGCCGTGGACGAACACCGGCATGACGAGATCGCGGAAGCTTTCGCGGCGCTTGAGCTTGTCGGCGAGTTGTCGCAGCCCGGGGGAGAAATTGCCCGCCTCCCACATCGGGCCGGCGAGCAGCTTGAGCAGCGGCGTCCCCTCGACCTCGGCCGGCTGAAGTTCGAGCGCGAGCGCGAAGCGCACCGAGGCGCGGATCACACGGCGCTGCGCATCGGTTTCCCACAGCCAGTCGGCGCGATTGTCTTCGCTCTCGCCGAGCAACAGGCTGACCGTCTCGTCACGCTCGGTGAGCGTCAGCTCGGACCCGCGCAGCAGCACGAGCGCGCGGGCGCGCGAGACGCAGCCGACGATAAGGATCGCGGCGAACAACAGGGTGCCGGCTGCCGCGACGAAGAGGTGCGTTACGATCAGCTCGGCCGCCACCATCAGCGCGATCCCGCCGATGAAAGCGACCGCGGCGGGCACCAGCGGGGCGAGCGCGACCGCAGCGGCCGACATCAGCACCGACAGCACCATCCACAAGGCGAGCGCGGTGCCGGAATCGACGTAACGGTCGAACACCATCACCGGGACGCCCCATACCGCCGCCAGCGCGGCGCCTTCGAACACGGTGTTGCGCAGATCGGCGATGCCGGCCAGCGCGCCGGGGACGGCGCTGGTGCGCAACCGCCTGACAGCGATCGCGGTGCCGACGCCGGCGGCGACGAGCCCCCATAGGCCGAGCCACGACAAGGGCAGATGCGGCGCGAACAGCATCGCGACGATCGCCGCGCCGACCAGATTGGCGGCCAGCATGAACATCGCCATCTGCCGGCCGGCAAGCAGCTTGGCGCCCCGGATCCGCGCCCAGGCGGCGGGGTTCTCCCCTTCGGACAAGCCCAGCAGCGGCCCAAGCGGGATGGCCGGGTGACGAACGGTCGGTGGCTCGGCGATGTTCACCGGCCCGATATAGGGGAACTGTGTTGACCAAAGGTTTCCCGACGCAACGCGTTCCGGTGCTGGCCGCGATCGCGGCAAGGGATAGCGTGCTCGCCCCGACGTGTGGGGAAATTCCGTTCCAGATTAACCGTTTATGGGAGTGGGGGATCAATTGTTTGCAAATTGAATGGGCGTTCCTTTGGCATGAATTGATATAATTTTGTCATGTCCTGCCGGCATGTTTTGTTATAATTAGTTAATATCAGAAGAATTATTGTTTATTTATAATGATTTGTACTTCTGGATCGTAATACCGAACGGGGGTCTGCATTGTGACGGCTCGGTAAGTGGCGTTGTATCTGAAGCATCACCAATGTGACCATTCCACCGGGAAGTTTTCCGTGGGTCGCTGTCATCGATCCTGCAAGATCAACGAAGATTCGTTCTGCGGGACACGCTCGGACAGAGAGGTGATGCCATGATTGCGAAACGTAACGGCGTTCTTGCCATATCCTTGCTCGTCATCGCATTGCCGGCCGCCGCGGGGCCGGTCACCGTAAGGGCGCGCGCCGATCAGGTGCGTACGATGCGGGTCAGTTATGCCGATCTCAACATCAACAGCGACGCGGGGCTGCGTCAATTGATGCAACGCGTCAAAGGGGCCGCCGAATGGGTGTGCGATGTTTCGACCTATATGCATGTCCCGCTCGACGAGCAGATGGCGGGACGGACCTGCTATGATGCGTCGCTCGCACGCGCCCGCTCGGATATCAGCGCGATCCAGCAGCGTGCCCAGAACGGCCTGTCCGCGCGCGGCGAGATCGAAGTCGCGCAGCGTTGAATCCGCCTCGACAGCAGCGCGGCGACATGTGATCCATGTCGTCGCGCCTGTCTGCGATTGCGTGCGCGGTCGCCGGCGGATCGGTTTGCGTAAGCGTAATCTGTCATCTGCGCCATAACAGAGGCGGGTCGGCTGCGTCGGGTGACGCGTGTCATGTGCCATTTCGCGGTTGGAGGGCGCGACATGAACGCTGGCCTGCGGAGGATTTTCATCCTCGTCTTCGGCGATCCGGAGTTGCTGGATATCGCCGGCCCCGACAAGGTTTTCCCGAGCGCGGCGGACGGGCTGGTGCAATTGGGGGCGGCCGACGAACCGCTCTACAGCGTCGATCTGTTCTCTCCCGACGGCGGGCTGGTCCGCACCCGTCAGGACATCCGCGTCGAGACGATGCCGATCCACGATCTGGCGCCCGGCGAATGCGATACGATCATCGCCGTCGGCGGGCGCGAGGCCGCCGGTCGCGATCCCCGCGCGATCGACTGGCTGCGGCGCAATCATCCGCGCGTGCGGCGGATATCGGCGATCAGCGTCGGCGCCTTCGCGCTAGCGGAGGCGAGGCTGCTGGACGGCCGCCGCGCGACGACGCATTGGAGGGAATGCGCGACGCTTCAGGCGGATTATCCCGCGATCAGCGTCGATCCCAAGGCGGCCTTCGTGGAGGATCGCGGGATATGGACATCGGCGGGGATGACCGCCGGAATCGATATGGCGCTGGCGATGGTCGCGCGGGATCACGGTCACGAACTCGCGCTGCTGGTCGCACGCGATCTTGCGGCTTTCCCGCACCGGGCGGAGGAACCGGTCGGGAATCCGGCCGAGGGGCCGATCGCGGTGTTGCTGCGGTGGATCGTCGAGCACCCCGGCGACGATCTCCGGGCGGAGCGGCTGGCCGAGCGCGCGCATATGAGCCTGCGCAATTTCTATCGTGCATTCGAGAATGCGACGGGCGATTCACCCGCCGAGTGGGTCGAGGCGCTGCGGGTGGAGATTGCCAAGCGGCTGCTCCAGCGCACCTCGCGGCGGGTCGAGCAGATTGCCTGGGAGGCGGGGTTCGCGAGCTATCAGCGGATGCGTCGCGCATTTGTCCGCCGCGTCGGCATCGCCCCCGGCGACTATCGCGCGCGCTTCTCGCCGCCGCATCTGCATGTGGCGGAAATCGATCCGGGGCGTTTCGCCGATACGCTGGCGGCGGAGAATGGCGCGAGCGAGGTCACGCCGATCGCCGGGCGCTTGCGCGCGAAATGCGCCGGCTGACGGCGATGCCTGCGCCCCCGCCTTCGCGGGGACGCAATGCCGGCTCTTACGCGGCGATCGCGTAAGGCTTGATCTCGCCGGACAAATAGAGCTTGCGCGCCTTGGCGCGGCTGAGCTTGCCCGAGCTGGTGCGCGGCAGCGTGCGCGGCGGGATCAGCTCGATCACGCAATTCATCCCCGTCACCGCGCGCACGCGATCACGGATCTCCTCGCGCAGCCGGGTCCGTTCGGCATCGTCGGAGGTGCGGCATTGCACCAGCACCGCCGGCGTCTCCTCGCCCCCGGGGGTGGTGATCGCGAAGGCGGCGATATCGCCCTGCTTGAAGCCGGGGAGCTGCTCCACCGCCCATTCGATGTCCTGCGGCCAGTGGTTGCGGCCGTTGACGATGATCATGTCCTTGGCGCGGCCGACGATGTAAATATAGCCGTCGGACATATAGCCCATGTCGCCGGTATCGAGCCAACCATCGTTCATGCAGGCGGCGGTCGCGTCGGGATCGCGGAAATAGCCAACCATCACCGACGGCCCGCTGCACCACACCTTGCCGATCGCGCGCTCGGGCAGCGGGGTGCCGTCCTCCTCGCGGATCTCGACGCGCATGTCGCGCACCGGCTTGCCGCAATTGACGATCGCGCGATAACGCTGCGGGCGATCTTGCCCCGCGGCGACCCCCGAAAGCTGCGTCTCCTCGACCAGCTCGACGCGGATGCCTTCGCCCGGCGGCATGATCGACACCGCCAGCGTCGCCTCGGCGAGGCCGTAGCTCGGCAGGAAGGCGCTGGCCTTGAACCCCGCGTCGGCGAAAGCGTCGACGAAGCCCTGCATCACGTCCGGCCGGATCATGTCCGCGCCATTGCCGGCGAGCCGCCAGCGCGACAGATCGAACCGGTCCGACGCACGCGTCTGGCTGGAGATGCGGCGCGAGCAGATGTCATAGCCGAAGGTCGGCGAATAGCTGATCGAGGTGCCCTGGTTGCGGCTGATCAGATCGAGCCACGCCAGCGGGCGGCGCGCGAAATCCTCGGTCTTGAGGTAATCGGTCGACACCTGATTGGCGATCGGTGACAGGAAGCAGCCGACCAGCCCCATGTCGTGATACCAGGGCAGCCACGAAATGCAGCGATCGCTGTCGATCAGCTCCATGCCGTGCCCGTGCGCGGCGAGATTGTTGAGCAATGCGTGGTGGGTGATCGCGACGCCGTGGGGGAAGCGGGTCGAGCCGCTCGAATATTGCAGATAGGCGATATCGTCGCCCTTCGCCGTGGGCAGCGCGACCGGGGTCGGCTCGGTGGCGAGCAATTCGCCCCAGTCGACGCCCTGCACGCCGCCCGCCTCGGCGGCGGCGCCCGCCATCACCGCCAGCTCGGGCGGATAGATCAGCATCGTCGGGTCGCAGCTCGAAAGCTGGACGCGGAGCTGGTCGATATAGGATTCCTTGCCGCCGAACGAGGTCGGCAGCGGCAGCGGCACCGGCCACGCGCCGGCATAGACCGCGCCGAAGAACAATGCGGCGAATTCGGTGCCGGTTTCGGCGACCAGCGCGATGCGGTCGCCCGGCTTGATCCCCGCAGCGACTAGTCGCCACGCCGCGGCCAGCGCGTCGCGACGCAACGCGGAGAACGGATAGGCGCGGGTCAACGCCCCGCGCGCATCATGGAAATTCAGCCCACGGGTGCCCTGCGCCGCATAATCGAGCGCCTCGCCCAGCGTCGCGAAATCCGCGAACCGGCGCGGCAGCGCATCCTGCGTGGGGGTCGATTGGAGGGTAGTCATTCCAGAATTTAACCTTTCGCGCGCCCCTTCCCGGACGCAAGCTCGCGCAATGGCGGCCCTTCCGCGCCCGGCGCGTTCAAATTCGTTCGTCACTGTGGCAACAACATGGCGTGACCCGCGAACGCCACGCTTTGCCCCGCCCGCTCGATGCTGCCGCGCTCGATCAGCTCGCCTTACGCTATGTCGAGCGTTTCGCCACCACCCGCGGCAAGCTGGCCGATTATCTGCGCCGCAAGGTGCGCGAACGCGGTTGGCAGGGCGCGCCGGTCGATCCGGCGGCGGTCGCCGAGCGGATGGCGGCATTGGGCTATGTTAACGATCGCGCCTTTGCGGCGATGCGCGCGGCATCGCTCGCGCGGCGCGGGTTCGGCGCGCGCCGCGTGGCGCAGGCGCTTCATGCGGCGCAGATCGACGCCGAGGATACTGCCGCCGCGCTCGCCGAACTAGCGGAAGAGCCGGGGGCGGAGGCGCAGCCGCTGCGCGCGGCGCTGGCCTTCGCGAAGCGCCGTCGCTTCGGCCCGTGGGCGCGCGAGGCGCCCGATGCGCGGCTGCTCGAACGCCAGGTCGCGGCGATGATTCGCGCGGGGCACGCGCATGCGCTGGCGCGGCGAATCGTCACCAGTCCGCCGGGTGTGCCATTCGAGGGCGAGGAATGAGCCGCCCCCAATGGTTTCGCTGTTGTACACCGCGCCAAAGATGCTAGCGTAACGATCGTTGGGGGACGGGTAAAAATACGTGCGTAGCGACATGCCTCGCGATGCGGATGACCGCGAACAGGAGACAGGCGTGTCCGACGCCGAACCGGCTGTGCGTGTTTCGGGCACGCTCAAATGGTTCGACGTGACGCGCGGCTTCGGCTTTCTCGTGCCGGATTCCGGCGATACCGGCGACGTGCTGATCCATTTCAGCGTGCTCCAGCCGCACGGCCGGCGCAGCCTGCCCGAGCGGACGCGGGTCGAGGCGATCGCGGTCAAGCGCAATCGCGGCTTTCAGGCGACCGAGATCCTGTCGATCGACACCTCGAACGCGGTCGATCCCGCGCCGCCGCGCGATACGACCCGCGTCGATCCCGCCGCATTGCTCGACGAGGCGGGCGACTGGGAGCCGGTGCTGGTGAAATGGTTCAACCGGCTCAAGGGTTATGGCTTCCTCGTCCGGCCCGACGGCGATCAGGACATCTTCGTCCATATGGAAACGCTGCGCCGCGCCGGCGTTCAGGAGGTCGAGCCCGATCAACGGCTGCGCGCACGCGTGGTCGACGGGCGCAAGGGGCCGCTCGCGGTCGCGGTCGCGCTGGAGGACTGACATGTGGCGGATCGTGGCGGGGGCGATGCTTGCGGCGCTCGTCGCGGGCTGCTCGGGCGGCAACGTATCGGCATCGGCGACGACCTCGGGTGACGGCTCCGGAGGCGCGGGCAAGGGGAATGCCGCGCTCGTCACGGTGACGGTGCAGAGCAGGAACGGCGCGCACGTCTTTCAGGTCGAGGCCGCGCGCACCGCCGCGGCGCAGGAGCGCGGGCTCATGTTCCGCACCGATGTCCCCAAGGACGGCGGGATGCTGTTCGCGCCCTATCCGCCCGACGGCCCGCCGCGCGCGGCGAACTTCTGGATGAAGGACACGCCGAGTTCGCTCGACATCCTGTTCATCCGCCCCGATCACACGATCGCGCGGATCGAGGAGAATACCGTGCCTTTCTCACAGACGCTGATCTCGTCGGGCGAGGCGGTCGCGGCGGTGCTGGAGATCAACGGCGGCCGCGCCGGCGAGCTCGGCATCAACGAGGGCGACAAGGTAAGCTGGGATAGATAGCCGCAGGAACTCCCCTCCCTTCACCAGGGAGGGGAGAGGGGCGCGAGGTATTGAAAGCGCGGTTGAAGCCTCCGCGCTTCGGGGCTAAGCGCAGGCGCATGGGCATCAATCTGAACCCCTTCACCTGGTGGAACGGCGCGACCGTCGGCACCTGGTTCGGCCTTCGCGGCAAGACGCGCGTCGGCGAGGATTCGCTCGGCAACGTTTATTACGAGGGCGGGGCGGATACCGCCGGCCGCCCGCGTCGCTGGGTGATCTATCGTGGCGCGAACGACGCGAGCCGCGTCCCGCCCGAATGGTTCAGCTGGCTGCATCATCATGTCGACGACGTGCCCGATCGTGCGCTGCCCGCGCCGCGTCGCTGGGAAAAGCCGGCGGTGCCCAACATGACCGGCACCGCGCTCGCCTATCGTCCGCCGGGCGCGCTGGAGAAGGGCGGCGTCCGCGCGCCTGCGACCGGCGATTACGAGGCGTGGAGCCCCGAGGCGTGAAGCGTGCGCTGGCGGCGGGCGCGCTCGTCGCCGCATTGGCCGGGGTCGGCCTGTGGCAGGGGAGTCGCTGGCTCAACGGCGGCGCGACCAAGCCCAATACGCCGGAGGTGTCGCAGGCGGTTCCCGCCGGTACGAATGCATCGGGCGGCGTCACGACCGTCGGCGGCGACAGCGCCGCGGCCGATGCCGGGACGACGCCGATGGCGCAGCGAGTCGCGGTGATCGGCATCCTCAACAAGCGCAACGGCGTCAGCCGTGAGCTGACGATGAAGCCGGGGCAGGCGGTTCAGGTCGGCGATACGATCGTCCGCCTGCGTGCGTGCGAAACCACCGCGCCGTGGGAGCAGGAACAGCTGACCGGCGCGTTCGTCCAGCTCGACGTGCGCGGCGTGGACAAGGCGTGGCACCGCGCCTTTTCAGGCTGGCTGTTCAAGGAACGGCCCGGGCTCAACGTGGTGCAGCACCCGGTTTACGATGTCTGGGCCAAAAGCTGCACGATGTCCTTCCCGGCGAAGGGCGCGGAGACCGACGTGATCGCCGCCTCCACCGCGAAGAAATCCGCCGGCGCCTCCGCCGGGGCGAACAGCGACGATGCCGCGCCAGGCGACGATGCGCCGGTCGCCGAGACCAAGCCGGCCAACGCCTCGCCCAGCAACACCATGTAATCGGCGCGATCGATCTCGACCGCGCCCAGCGAGGCGAGGTGTTCGGTCATGAACTGGCAATCGAGCAAGGTGAACCCGCCGGCGCGCAGCCGGGCGACCAAAGCGGCGAGCGCGACCTTCGAGGCATTGGTCGCGCGGCTCACCATGCTCTCGCCGAAAAAGGCGCGGCCGAGCACGAGGCCATAGAGCCCGCCGACCAGCGAATTGCCGTGCCAGCATTCGATCGAATGCGCATGCCCGGTCTCGTGCAGCCGCAGGAAGACCTGTTCGATCGAGCGGTTGATCCAGGTCTCGGGGCGATCGCTCGCGGCCTCGGCGCACAGCCGGATCACCGCGGGGAAGGCGCGGTCGGCGGTGACGCGGAAATGATCGGCGAGGATCGTCTTGCGCAGCGAGCGCGACAGGTGGAAGCCGTCGAGCGGCATGATCGCGCGGCGCCGCGGCTCGACCCAATAGACCCCGGGCGCGTCCCGCCCGTCGGCCATCGGGAACACGCCGACCGAATAGGCGCCGAGCACCATCGCCGGGTCGAGCCGTTCGAAGCTCATGAAGCGAGACGTCGTTCGATCCTTTGCCAGATATCGAGGAAGGCTGCCGCCGCGGCGCTGCGCGGCGCGGCTTCGCCTACCGCGCGATGCGCCGCGGCGGATGCCTCCACCACGCTTGCCATCGGGATGACCGGCCAGTCGGGCCGCGCCGCCACTGCCTCCTGATGCATCCGCCGGCGGCGATCGACCAGAGCGTGGACCGGCAACGTCGCGGTCTTGCCGCCGAGATGCCGTTCGACCTCGTCATAGGCGCGCTGCGCGAGCGGGGAGGGGACGACCGGGATGACGATCAGATCGGCGGCGCGCGCCGCCTGATCGGCGGTCTCGGTCAGTCCCGGCGGGCAATCGAGGATTACGCGGTCGTAGTCGCCGAGCCCGGCGATCAGCTTCGACAGCCGCTTCTTCTTGTCCATTTCGCGCAGCAGATGATCGAGCTCGCGCAACGAGGCGTCGGCGGGGAGCAGCTCGAGCCGCTCGACCGGGGTGTCGCGGATCAATTTGTGCGCGTCGACCTCGCGCGAGAAGGCGGCCTGCGCGCGATCGCGCTTCGATTCGCGCCCCAGGATCCAGCTTGCCGCGGCCTGCGGATCGAGATCCCACAGCAAGGTGCGCCGCGCGGACCGCGCCGCCGCGCACCAGGCGAGATTGACCGCCAGCGTCGTCTTACCGACGCCGCCCTTGAGGCTATAGACCGCGATTGTCGCCATAGGCCGAAGGTGCCGCGCCGCGCGGCGGCTGGCAAGTGCTCGCCGTCAAATGAAAAAGGGCCGGCGTATCGCTACGCCAGCCCGTGTGATGGGAAATGTCGACCGGTTAGGACTTGCAGCTCTGCTCGCCCTTGCCACCCGCGGTCAGCGTGATGTGCGACGGATCGCCGGTCAGCTTCCAGCCACCCTCGGCGACCAGCGGATCGCCCGCCTTCTCGGCCTTCAGCGTGGTCGGCGCGCCGTCCTTCTTGGTCTTGACGATCGCCTGCTTGTCGCCCTGGAAGAAGGTGACATAGACGAGGCTGTTGTCCTTGCAGCGGAAGGTCTTTTCAGCCTTGATCGCCGGCGGCAGCTCGACAGCGCCCTTGTTGGCGAGCTGAGCGGCCATGGGATCGGGGTTGGTGTCGATCACTTCGGCCTTTTCCGGCTTCGAATTGCAGGCGGAAAGCGCGACCAGCGCGACGGCGGCGGGAACGAGGAAAAGGGTCTTCATAGCGTCGCGACGCCATACCCGCGGCGGGGCTATCGTCAAGGCGGCAAAACCGATTCGCGACAATATTTATGCCCCAAATGTCTCGTTTTGCCGCGCAATCATGCGAGAAACCCGGCCAGCGCATCCCATTGCGGCTGTTTGAGCTCGATTTTCACCGTGTGGAGCGGGCTCGACGAGGGCAGCGCGACCAGCGCCAGATCGCGCCCCGCGAGCAGCGGGCGGCCGAGCCGCAGCGCGGTGCCGCCGTTGAACGCCACCGCGCGCAGATCGGGCAGCGAGTCGGTCAGGGTGGTGAGGTCATTGGCGTCATGTTCGCGGATCGCGGCGTCGGTGCTGCCGATGCGGCGGGCGGAGGCGATCACGTCCCACAGCCCGATCCGCGCCTCGCGCAGCGCGGCGAGTCGCGCTTCATAGCGCAGCGTCGCGAGGTCGCGGCCGATCGCATGGCCGACCAGTCGCCAGAACTGATTCTGCGGATGCGCATAATAGCGCTGCTCCGCCAGGCTGCGCTCGCCGGGCAGGCTGCCGAGGATCAGCAGCCGCGTGTGCTGGTCGACGACCGGGGGAAAGGATGATTTCCGTGTCATGCCAAAGTCTAACTCTCCGTCGCCTGGGCTCAAGACCGGGGCGACGGCGCAATCGCGCTGTCTTTAGCCCCTGAAAGTCCGAGCGAGGTTGCCACGCGGCGCCGGGCGCGCCATTTCATGCGTCATGCTCACCACCGCCCGCGACACGCTTGCGCTGATCGGCAACACCCCGCTCGTCCGGCTGAAAGGCCCGAGCGAGGAGACCGGCTGCGACATTTTCGGCAAATGCGAATTCGCCAACCCCGGCGCCAGCGTGAAGGATCGCGCGGCCCTGTTCATCGTCGAGGATGCCGAGGCGCGCGGCCAGCTCAAGCCCGGCGGGACGATCGTCGAGGGCACCGCGGGCAATACCGGGATCGGGCTGGCGCTGGTCGCCAATGCCAAGGGCTATCGCACGATCATCGTGATGCCCGACACCCAGTCGCGCGAGAAGATGGATACGCTGCGCGCCTTGGGGGCGGAGCTGGTGACGGTGCCGGCGGCGCCCTATTCGAGCCAATATCATTTCGTCCACACCTCACGCCGCATCGCCGAGGAGACGCCGGGCGCGATCTGGGCCAATCAGTTCGACAATATCGCCAACCGCAAGGCGCATATCGCGGGCACCGCCGAGGAGATCTGGGCGCAGATGGACGGGCGCGTCGACGGCTTCACCTGCGCGGTCGGCACCGGGGGCACCTTTGCCGGGGTCGGCATGGGGCTCAAGGCGAAGGACGAGAAGGTGACGATCGCGCTGAGCGACCCCTTTGGCGCCGCGCTCTATTCCTATTACGCCTGCGGCGAACTGAAGGCCGAAGGGTCGTCGGTCGCCGAAGGGATCGGGCAGGGGCGGATCACCGCCAATCTGGAGGGCGCGCCGGTCGACACGCAATTCCGCATCCCCGATCAGGAAGGGCTCGACTGGGTGGCGCGGCTGCTCGACGAGGAGGGGCTGTGCCTCGGCCTGTCGTCGGGGATCAATGTCGCCGGCGCGGTGCGCCTCGCGCGCGAGCTGGGGCCGGGCAAGCGGATCGCGACGATCCTGTGCGATACGGGTTTCCGTTACCTTTCCACGCTCTACAACCCGGAATGGCTCGCCGACAAAGGCTTGCAGCGCGGATAACATTGTAAAATTCGACAAAGGCACGATGTTGCGTTACCCTCGCGCGACGGATGAAGACCGAAATACCTACCCCTAATCAGACAGCAGCGAACCAGACGGCACAGCGCGTGCGCGTCGGCATGATCGGCCTTGCCGCGGTCGTGCTGCTGATCGGGCTCGCCAGCGCGATCTTCAGCGCGGCGAGCCACGAGAAGCCCGTCGCGACGATCGACGCCCCGAAGGCGGAGGCGGTCGCCAATATGACGCTGGCCAACAATACCGTCCCGGCCGCGACCGCGCCGAACGAGCCGCTCGCCGAACTCGGCGTCGCGCCCGCCACGACCAACGGCGCCGCGCCGGCCACGCCGCACCACTGAGCGCCCGATGCAGCACGATCCGCTGCTTCCCTTGGCCGTCAGCCGGAGCTGATCCGACATGACGACTGATTCCACGATGTCCGCGCGATCGCCGGGGAAAAATGGGGAAATCGCCCCCGTTTCCCCAATTGTCCCCGATTCCGGCGCCCTCATTGCGCGAACGGAAGTGGAACAACATTGCCCCGCGCCCATGTTCGAGGGAGGAAAACCCCCCGATTAGGCGCGTTTTCCCCGACTTACCCCAGATTTCCCTTCCCATCCCCGAAGAGCCCTGATATCTATCAGAGCTGCAGAGGGGCGGACTCGCTGTATTCAATCTTCGCAAGCACCGGGCGGCCGGGGTGGCCGATTTCCGGGCCGGAGAAGCGCGTCCGTCGCCGGGTGAGGTGGGCGTGTCGGAAAGGGTCGACTATCAGGGAAAGGGTATCGCGCTCGTCGACGAGAAGTCGCGGGTTGCCATCCCGAACACCCTGCGCGCCATGCTCGCGAAGAATTCCCCGCGCGAAGACGGCAAGGACGGCGGCACCGTCATCATTGCCCCGCACCCCGAGCATCGCTGCCTGATCGCCTACGATCCGAAGTTCGTGCCCTTCTGGAAGGCGCGGCTCGAGCAGCTCGATGCCGCGCAGTTCGAGAAGAGCGGGCGCACCGATTACAATATCCTCGATCGCGCCGGCGGTGCCGAGCCCTTGCCGTTCGACGGCAGCGGGCGGTTCATCATGCCGGCGTTCGAGCGCAAATATGCGCGGATCGGCAATGTCGCCTTCTTCCACGGATCGTTCCACTGGATCACGATCTGGAGCCCGAAGATCCTGATCGAGACGCCGGGAATCGACCCGTTCCTCAAGGAATATGTCGAGTTCGCCTGCGAGGAAAAGGGGTATGCGCTGTGACCGCGCCGGCCGACCCCCATATCCCGGTGCTGCTCGACGAGGTGCTGGCGGCGCTTGCCCCGGCGCCCGGTGAGACGATGGTCGACGCGACCTTCGGCGCGGGGGGCTACACCCGCGCGCTGCTGGCAAAGGGCGCGCGGGTGTTCGCCTTCGATCGCGACCCCGATGCGATCGCCGCCGGGCGTGCGCTGGAAAGCGCCGAAGCCGGCCTGATCCTCGTGCCGGCCGAATTTTCCGCCCTGGCCGGCGAGCTCGATGCGCGCGGCGTGCCCCCGGTCGATGGCGTGGTGATGGATATCGGCGTCTCGTCGATGCAGCTCGACCGGCCTGAGCGCGGCTTCTCCTTCCAGGGCGACGGGCCGCTCGACATGCGCATGTCGCAATCGGGGCCGTCGGCGGCCGATTTCGTCAACACCGCGGACGAGGCGCTGATCGCCGACGTGCTGTGGCGTTACGGCGAGGAGCCGCGTTCGCGCCGCGTGGCGAAGGCGATCGTCGCGGCGCGCCCGCTGACCACCACCGGCGCGCTGGCGCAGGTCGTGCGGCGTGCGCTGGGGCATCGGCCGCACGACAAGAAGGATCCGGCGACGCGCGCTTTCCAGGCGATCCGCATCCATGTGAACCGCGAACTGGAGGAGCTCGCCCGCGGGCTCGCCGCGGCGGAGCGGGTGCTGGCGCCGGGCGGGCGGCTGGCGGTGGTGACGTTTCACAGCCTGGAGGACCGGCTGGTGAAGCGCTTCCTGCGTGAGCGCAGCGGATCGACCCCGGCGGGGTCGCGGCACCGGCCGGAAGCGCGCGAGGCGCGGTCCCCGAGTTTCGAGCCGGCGGCGAAGGCAGTGCGCCCGAGCGCGGCGGAAGTGGCACGCAACCCCAGGGCGCGGTCGGCGACGCTGCGCACCGCGCGGCGCACCGCCGCCGCGGCCTGGGATGCCGGTGTCGAGTTTGTGGAGGCGTAACGATGGCAGCGACGTATCGATTGAAAGGTCTGGGTTGGTTCGGCGGCGTGGTGATCGTGTCGCTGGGCTTCTATCTGGTCTCGCTTCAGGTCGCGGCCGAGCGCAAGCGGCTCGAGCAGGTCAATGTCCGCATCGGCCTCGCCCAGCGCGATATCCGCGCGCTGGAGACCGAGTTCGACGTGCGCTCCAACCTGACCCAGCTCGAACGCTGGAACGGCGACACGCTGGCGCTCGCCTCGCCGACCGCCGGCCAGTTCGTGCGTGACGAGGGGCAGCTCGCCTCGATCAGCTTCGACCGTGGCGTCCCGGCGCAGGTCCCGGGCCAGCAGCAGGGCGCAGTGCGCACCGCGTCGCTGCTCGTGCCGTCGTCGCCGGGGCCGGTCCGCGCTGCTGCGCCGGCGCCGGTGATCGACGAGGCCCCCGCGGTGGCGGTCGCCGCCGCGCGGCCCGCGACCTTGATGAAGGTGTCGGCGCATAGCGGCGATGCCGCGCCGCGGCTGATCCCGGCGGTGGTGATGCACGGCGATCTCGCCGACGCGACCGTCGCGGCGCGCAAGGCCAAGGCGAAGGATAAGCCGGCGGCCGACCGGCCCGCGCCGAAGCTCGCGGCGGCGGTGGTGATGCATGCCGAACTGGCTTCGTCCGCGCCGATCTCGCGCAAGGCGAAGGCGGTGGCGATGCTCGACAAGTCGCTGCTCAGCGACACGACGATGGGCGATCTGGCGAGCGGCGCGCGCGCCGAGGCACGGCGGCTGCGTTGACCTCGCTGGTCGCGCGCCCTGCTCGATCGGTAAAAGCCAGCGAGGCGCGCCACGCGCTGCTCGCGACGCAGCATCTGCGCCTGATGATGCTGATGCTGCTGTTCGCCGCCGCGGTGACCTTGGTCGTCGGGCGGCTCGCGTGGCTCGCGATCGAGGGGCGGCCGACGCGACCCGCGATCCTCGGCGCCGCGCCGCGCGGCGATATCGTCGATCGCAACGGCGAGCCGCTCGCGCGGACGATCGACGCCTGGGCGATTGGCGTCCATCCCGATCGCCTGCTCGGCGACCGCAGCGAGATCGCGCAGAAGCTCGCCGATCTGATGCCCGATATCGGCAGCCAGCAATGGTTCTACGCGCAGATCACCAAGAAGGTATCGTTCACCTATCTCAACCGCCGCGCCAGCCCCGCCTTGGTCGAGGCGGTCAATGCGATCGGCGAGCCGGGGATCGTGTTCGAGCGGGAGTCGCAGCGGCTCTATCCGCAATCGTCGCTCGCCGCGCATGCGCTCGGCTATCTCTCGACCGACGGCAAGGGCATGGCCGGGATGGAGCGCGCGCTCAACGCGCGGCTGACCGATCCGGCGCAGAACGGCACCCCGGTGCAGCTGTCGATCGACAGCCGCGTGCAGGCCGCGATGGAAAGCGAACTCGGCCGCGCGATGAACGACATGCAGGCCAAGGGCGCGGGCGGGATCGTGCTCGACGTCCACACCGGCGAAGTGATCGCGATGGTCTCCTTGCCCTATTTCAATCCCAACCGCGTCGGGATGGCCGGCACCGAGGAGCTGCGCAACAACGTCACCCAGTCGGTCTACGAGCTCGGCTCGACCTTCAAGCCGATCGCGATGGCGGCGGCGATCGATTTCGGCGTCGTCACCGACATGAGCCGCCGGTTCGATGCGACCGCGCCGATCAAGGTCGGCGGCTATACGATCCACGACGATCGCGGGCACGAGCAGAAGCGCTGGCTCAACATCCCGGAAACATTGATCTATTCGTCGAACATCGCCACCGCGCGGATCGCCGATGAGGTCGGTGCGGAGCGGATGCAGACGATGTTCCGCCGGCTGGGCTTCAGCACCAAGCCTGATATCGAACTGGTCGAAAAGGGGCGGCCGATCTGGCCGACCTATTGGGCGCGCACCACGGTGATGACCACCGCTTACGGCCACGGCATCGCGGTGACCCCGTTGCACCTCGCGAGCGCCTATGCCGCGCTGGTCAACGGCGGGATCTGGCGCCCGGCGACCCTGCTCAAGGCCCAGCCGGGGCATGAAGCCAAGGGGCGCCGCGTGCTCCAGCAATCGACCAGCGACCGGATGCGTCAGCTGCTGCGGCTCGTCGTGCTCGACGGCACCGGGCGTCGCGGCGAGGCGCCGGGTTATCGTGTCGGCGGCAAGACCGGCACCGCCGAGGTGGCGCAGCGCGGCGGCTATGCCCGGAACACCAACGTCTCGACCTTCGCCTCGGCCTTCCCGATGGACGCGCCGCGCTATGTCGTGATCGTGATGATGGATTCGGCCAAGCGCGTGCAGGCCAATTCGTTCCAGACCACCGCTGCCTATACCGTCGCCCCGGTGGTCAGCCGGGTGGTCAGCCGCACCGGCGCGCTGCTCGGGGTGATCCCCGATGATCATCGCGACATCGACGAAAGCGACCTCAATCCGCTGCTGTGGAAGGCGCCCAACAAAAAAGAAGAAAAAGGGAGCGCGGAATGAAGCTCGGCCAGATCACCGGCGGAAACGAAGCCGCGCAGGTGACCGGCTTCGCGATCGATCATCGCAAGGTCGCGCCGGGCAATGTGTTCGGCGCGTTCGAGGGCCAGCGCGTCAACGGCGAGGATTATATCCCCGCGGCGATCGCCGCCGGCGCAGTCGCGGTGGTCGCGCGGCCGGGCGCGACGGTCGAAGGCGCGGCGCATATCGCGAGCAGCAACCCGCGCGCCACCTTCGCCGCGCTCGCCGCGACCTTCTTCGCGCCGTTTCCGGCGGTGTCGGTGGCGGTCACCGGTACCAACGGCAAGACCTCCACGGTCGAGATGACGCGCCAACTGTGGCGGATGGCCGGATATCATGCCGCCTCGATCGGCACCCTGGGCGTCTCGACCGCAGACGATCAGGTGACGACCGGGCTCACCACCCCCGATGTGGTGACCTTCCTCTCCAATGTCGCCGGGCTGGCGCGCGAGGGGGTAACGCATCTCGCATTCGAGGCGTCGAGCCACGGCCTCAGCCAATATCGCACCGAGGGCGTGCCGGTGGCGGCGGCGGCCTTCACCAATCTGAGCCGCGATCACCTCGATTATCACGGCGACATGGCGGCCTATTTCACCGCCAAGCTGCGGCTGTTCTCCGAAGTGCTGAGCGATGACGGCACCGCGGTGGTGTGGGTGGACGACCCGCAGTCCGAACGGGTGATCGATCTCGCCCGCGCGCGCCGCAACAAGCTGGTGACGGTCGGCGAACATGGCGACACGCTGCGGCTGGTGTCGCGCGATCCGACCTTGCTCGGGCAGGGGCTGGTGATCGCCGCCGAGGGGCGCGAGCATAAGGTGACGCTGCCGCTGATCGGCGCCTATCAGGCGGCCAATGCCCTGGTCGCGGCGGGGCTGGTGATCGCCACCGGAGGCGATGTCGCGACGACGATCGCCAATCTGGCGCGGCTCCAGCCGGTGCGCGGGCGGCTCGAACGCGCGGTGATCGCCCCCAGCGGCGCACCGGTCTATGTCGATTATGCGCATACCCCCGATGCGCTGGAGGCGGCGATCGCGGCGCTGCGCCCGCATGTTGCGGGGCGGCTGATCCTGGTGTTCGGCGCCGGCGGCGACCGTGACGCCGGCAAGCGCGAGCCGATGGGGCAGATCGCCGCCGCGGCGGCGGATATCGCGATCGTCACCGACGATAATCCGCGCAGCGAAGATCCGGCGGCGATCCGCGCCGACATTCTGGAGGGCGCGCCCAACGCGCTCGAAATCGGCGACCGCCGCACCGCGATCGCCGAGGCGATCCGCATGGCCGGCGCGGAGGATATCGTGCTGATCGCCGGCAAGGGGCATGAACAGGGCCAGATCGTCGGTGATCTCGTCCTGCCGTTCGACGATGTAACTGTCGCAAGGGAGGTAGCGTGAAAAGGAAGATCAACATCCCCGCCCGTCCGTTCGCCCAGGTGGACGGCGAGAAGCGCCCGCGCGAGCGTCGCAAGCTCGGGCTGCGATACGAACTGGTCACCGGCGATGCGGTGAGCGGGCTGCGTTGACGCGGCCCTGATCCTATAGCCGGGTAATGACGCTCTGGACCTCAGCCGAGATCGCGGCCGCCACCGGCGGCACGCCTTCTGCCGACTTCGCCGTTTCGGGGGTCGCGTTCGACAGCCGTGAGATCGGCAGCGGCGATCTGTTCGTCGCGATGAAGGGCGCGGAAACCGACGGCCACAAATTCCTCGATGGAGCCTTCGCGCGGGGCGCGGCGGGTGCGCTGGTATCGCAAGATACCGCGCACCCTTACGTCCGCGTCGCCGATACCTTCGCCGCGCTGGAGGATCTGGGCCGCGCGGCGCGGGCGCGGATGCAGGGTAAGGTGATCGGCGTCACCGGGTCGGTCGGCAAGACCTCGACCAAGGAGGCGCTGTTCGCCGCGCTCGATCGCGGCGCGCGCGGCGCGGTGCATCGTTCGGTCAAGAGCTACAACAACCACACCGGGGTCCCGCTCAGCCTCGCGCGGATGCCGCGCGACACGCGCTTCGGCGTGTTCGAAATGGGGATGAGCCACGCCGGCGAGCTCGCGCATCTCACCACGCTCGTCCGGCCGCATATCGCGATCGTCACCGCGATCGCCCCGGCGCACACCGAATTCTTCCCCGACGAAAGCGCGATCGCCGATGCCAAGGGTGAGATCTTCCGCGGGTTGGAGCCCGGCGGGGTGGCGATCGTCCCTTATGACAGCCCGCATCGCGACCGGCTGATCGCGGCGGCCACGCCTTATGCCGCGCGGATCGTCACCTTCGGGCGCGATGCCGGCGCCGATGTCCACCCGGTCGAGGCGATGCGGCTGGCGAACGGCACCTTCGTCACCGCCAGGGTCGGCGAGCGAGAGCTGAGCTTCACGATCGCCCAGCCGGGCAATCATTGGGTGTCGAACGCGCTGGCGGCGATCGCGGCGGTCGATGCGGCGGGCGGCGATCTCGGGCTGGCGGGGCTCGCTTTGGGCGAGCTCGGCGGGCTGCAGGGGCGCGGCGAACGCTTCACCGCGACGGTAAAGGGAGGCGAGGCGCTGGTGATCGACGAGAGCTACAACGCCAACCCCGCCTCGATGGCGGCGACGCTGGCGGTGCTGGCGCACGAGCCAGGGCGGCATGTCGCGGTGCTGGGCGAAATGCGCGAACTGGGCGAGGCGAGCGACGCCTATCACGCCGCCTTGGCCGAGCCGGTGCTGGCCGCGCACGTCGAAACGGCGCTGCTGGTCGGCGAAAAGATGACACCGCTGGCGGAGGCCCTTGAGGGGCGCGTCGATTTCGTCCATGTGCCCGATGCCGCAAGCGCGCTGGATCGTCTGGCTCAGATGATCGCGCCGGGCGATGCGGTGCTCGTCAAGGGATCGAACGGAGTCGGGTTGTCGCGCGTCGTCGCGGCGCTCGCCGGGGGCGTGTAAAAGTGTTGTACCTGATCGCCGAGAGCCTCGGTTTCCCGAGTGTCCTCAATCTCATCCGCTATCTTTCCTTCCGTACCGGCGGCGCGGTGGCGACGGCCCTGTTCATCGGGCTGATCATCGGGCCGAAGTTCATCGGCTGGCTGCGCGTGCGGCAGGGCAAGGGCCAGCCGATCCGCGCCGACGGGCCGCAGACCCATCTCGCCAAGCGCGGTACGCCGACGATGGGCGGGCTGATGATCCTCACCAGCCTCAGCCTCGCGATCCTGATCTGGATGGATCTCAGGAATCCGTTCGTCTGGGCCAGCCTGTTCGTGACGCTCGGCTTCGGCGCGATCGGGTTCATGGACGATTACGACAAGGTGACCAAGGCGACCACCGCCGGGATACCGGGGCGGGTGCGGCTGCTGCTCGAATTCCTCATCGCGGGCGCCGCGGCGTGGATCATCAGCCAGGAGAACGGCACCGGGCTGTTCCTGCCGTTCACCAACCGTTACTATCTGGAATTGGGGTATCTTTACCCGCTGTTCGCCGCCTTCACGATCGTATCGTTCGGCAATGCGGTCAATCTGACCGACGGGCTCGACGGGCTGGCGACGATGCCGGTGATCATCGCCGCGGTGGCGTTCATGATCATCGCCTATCTCGCCGGCAACGTGAAGTTCGCCGATTATCTTGGCATTCCGCACGTGCCGCGCGCGGGCGATCTGGCGATATTCTGCGGCGCGATGGTCGGGGCGGGGCTCGCCTTCCTCTGGTATAATGCGCCGCCCGCGGCGGTGTTCATGGGCGATACCGGCAGCCTCGCGCTCGGCGGGGCGCTGGGGACGATCGCGGTGATCGCGCATCACGAGATCGTGCTGGGGATCATCGGCGGGCTGTTCGTGGTCGAGGCCTTGTCGGTGATCATCCAGGTCGCGGTGTACAAGCGCACCGGCAAACGCGTGTTCCGCATGGCGCCGATTCACCACCATTTCGAGCAATTGGGCTGGAGCGAGCCGACTGTGGTGATCCGATTCTGGATCATCGCCTTGGTGCTCGCGCTTGCCGGGCTGTCGACGTTGAAGCTGCGGTGAAAAGGATGCGCACATCCTTTTCACTGCATCCCCGCGCAGGCGGGGATCTCATGCCGCAAGCACATGCGACCACCCCGGCGCAGGCCGGGGTCCAGCATCGGGCCGGTCGTACCTGGACCCCGTCCTTCGCCGAGGTGGTTACAGGGTGCGGGAGAACGGGCGCATGATCGTCTCCTCCTCCTGGCGCGGCAAACGTTATGCGGTGCTCGGTCTCGCGCGGACCGGCGTGGCGACGGTGCGCGCGCTGGTCGCGGGTGGCGCCGACGTCACCGCCTGGGACAGCAACGCCGACCGGCGCGAGGGGATAGAAGGCGCGACGATCGCCGATCTCGATACGATCGACCTCGCCGGGTTCGACGCGCTGGTCGTCTCCCCCGGGGTCCCGCTCAACACCCACCCGCTCGCGGCCAAGGCGCGCGCGGCGGGGGTGGCGATCACCGGCGATATCGAGCTGTTCGCCGAGGCGCGCGCCGAGCTGCCGCCGCATAAGGTGGTCGGCATCACCGGCACCAACGGCAAATCGACCACCACCGCGCTCGTCACGCATATTCTGAAGCAGGCCGGCATCCCCGCGCTAATGGGGGGCAATATCGGTCTGCCGATCCTCGCGCAGGCGCCGCTACCGGTCGGCGGGGTCTATGTGCTCGAACTGTCGAGTTATCAGATCGATCTGACCCACAGCCTCGACTGCGATGTCGCGGTGCTGCTCAACCTCACCCCCGATCATCTCGATCGCTACGACGGCTTCGCCGGCTATGCCGCGTCCAAGGCACGGCTGTTCGCGATGCAGTCGCCCGTGCATGAGGCGGTGATCGGGATCGGCGACGTGCCCTCGGCCGAGATCGCCCGGTCATTGTCGGCGCGCGCCGAGCACCTCACCAAGATCGCGCCGGGCGTATGCCTCGATCAGTCGCGCTGGCCGAGCCTGCAAGGGCCGCATAATGCGCAGAACGCGCTCGCCGCGATCGCGGTGGCCAAGGCGCTGGGCGTCGACGAAGCGACGATCGATCGCGCGCTGGAGAGTTTCGCCGGCCTCCCGCATCGCATGGAAAAGGTGGGGGAAGTGCGCGGCGTCGCGTATGTCGACGACAGCAAGGCGACCAATCCCGAAAGTACCGCGCCGGCGCTCGGCGCCTTTCCGCGGGTGCATTGGATCGTCGGCGGGCGCGCCAAGGGCGACGATCTCGACGCCTGCCGCCCGTGGTTCGATCATGTCGTCCGTGCCTATACGATCGGCGAGGCCGGGGCGCGGTTCGCCGCGATCCTGCGCGACGTGATACCGGTCGAGGAAGCGGGGACGCTGGCGACGGCGGTGGAGCGCGCGGCGCAGGCGGCGCAGCCGGGGGAAACCGTGCTGCTGTCGCCCGCGGCGGCTTCCTTCGATCAGTTCCGCGACTATGAGCATCGCGGACAGGCATTTCGCGACGCGGTGGGGGCGCTGGCATGAGCGAGGAAAAGGCCGAGATCCTGAACGAGGCGGGGCTCCGTGCGCGGCTCAAGGGGCGCGGCGGGCGCGGCGATCGTTCGCCGCTCGGCACGTGGTTCTGGGATACCGATCGCGTATTGCTGCTGCTGACGCTCGGGCTGATCGCGGTCGGGCTGCTCGCGGTGGCGGCGGCGAGCCCGGCGAGCGCGGTGCGCTATTCGGGCGAGCATATGAAATTCCCGCCGCTCTATTATTTCTGGCGGCAGGTGATGTGGGTGGCGGTATCGCTGCCGGTGCTGTTCGTCACCTCGATGCTGCCGGTCAACACCGCGCGGCGGCTCGCGGTGCTCGGCTGCGGCGTGTTCGCGGGGCTGCTCGCGCTCACCCCGCTGATCGGCGTGACGGTGAACGGCGCGCGGCGCTGGATCGGCTTCGGCGTCGCGCAATTCCAGCCGTCCGAATTCCTCAAGCCGTGCTTCATCGTCACGATCGCCTGGCTGCTCTCGCTGCGCGCGCGCGACCAGGACCTGCCGGTCACCACGATCACCTTTGCGATCACCGTCGCGGTGGCGGGGATGCTGATGCTCCAGCCCGATCTGGGGCAGACGATCATCTTCTGCGCGGTGTGGCTGGCGCTGCTGATGATCGCGGGCACGCCGATGCGGACGATCGCGGGCTTCGTCGCGATGGCCCCCGCGGCGCTGGTCGCGGCCTATATCTTCTACGGCACCGCGCGCGCGCGGATCGACGCCTTTCTGTTCCCCGATGCCGAGGGGACGGGGGCGAGCGACCATTTCCAGACCAACGCCGCGCATGCCACGCTCACCGCCGGCGGGTGGACCGGCACCGGCCCCGGCGGCGGCACGGTGAAATTCGGGCTTCCCGAAGCGCACACCGACTATATCTACTCGGTCATCGGCGAGGAGTTCGGGTTGATTGCGTGTATGGTGATCGCGGTGACGTTTCTGGCGATCGTGGTGCGCGTCTTCGTGAAACTGCTCGACGAACAGGATAATTTCAAATTGCTCGCGGCCGGCGGGCTCGCCACGCAGTTCGGCGCGCAGGCGCTGGTCTCGATGGCGGTCAACACCGGCCTCGCGCCGTCAAAGGGCATGACGTTGCCGTTCATCAGTTATGGCGGTTCATCGATGGTCGCGCTGTCGATCGGGATGGGCCTGTTGCTTACCTTCACGCGGCGCAATCCGTTCCTGCTGCGCAGCCCCTATGTCACGCGCTGGGGGCCGCTATGACGCGCCCGCGGCACTTCGTTCTCGCGGCGGGCGGTACGGGCGGGCACATGGTGCCCGCTGCTGCATTAGCCGAAGAACTGATCCGGCGCGGGCATCGCGTCGCTCTGGTGTCCGACGAACGCGGGGTGCGCTTCCCCGGGCTGTTCGACGGGGTACAGACGCATGTGCTGCCCGCCGGGCGGTTCAGCGGCGGCCCGGTCGGCTGGGCCAAGGCGGCGCGCGAGATGTGGCGTGGCCGGGCGATGGCGCGCCAGCTCTATCGCACCTTCACCCCGGCGGCGGTGATCGGTTTCGGCGGCTATCCCGCTTTCCCGGCGCTGGCGGCGGCGTTCGCCGAGAAGATCCCGACCGCGATCCACGAGCAGAATGCGGTGCTCGGGCGGGTCAACCGGCTGGTCGCGGCGCGGGTCGATGCGATCGCCACCTCTTATGCCGAGACCCAGCGATTGAAGCCGAAACTGCTCGGCAAGACGCATTGCGTCGGCAATCCGGTGCGCGACAATGTCCTCGCGCTGCGGGCGAAGCCTTATCCGCTGCTCGAGGAGGACGGCATCTTCCGTGTCCTCGTCACCGGCGGGTCGCAGGGGGCGAGCGTGCTGAGCCAGGTGGTGCCCGACGGGCTCGCGCTGCTCCCGGTCGCCTTTCGTCGCCGGCTGCAGGTGACGCATCAGGCGCGGATCGAGGATATCGACGCCGCGCGCGCCAAATATGCCGAGCTCGATATCGCCGCCGATCTCGCGACCTATCTCCCCGACCTGCCCGAACATCTCGGCTGGGCGCATGTCGTGATCGCGCGTGCCGGCGCCTCGACGATCGCCGAACTGACCGTCGCCGGGCGCCCCGCGATCCTCGTGCCCTTGCCCTCGGCGACCGACGACCACCAGACCGCCAATGCGCGCGAGATGACGCTTGCGGGCGGTGCGCGGACGATCGCGCAGCGCCAGTTCACCCCGTCGGAACTCGCCAAGCAGATGCAGAAACTCGGTCTCGATCCTGAAGCGCTCGAAAATGCCGCGGGTCGCGCCCGCGCCTGCGGCAAGCCCGATGCGGCGCGCGATCTGGCCGATCTGGTCGAAAGCCTCGACGCGCCGAGCATCGCGCTCCCGGTCGGCCCGGTGGTGCGCAAGGAGGCGTTCGCGTGAAGGGCGTCCCCACCAATATCGGCACGATCCATTTCGTCGGCATCGGCGGGATCGGCATGTCGGGGATCGCCGAGGTGATGAACAACCTCGGCTATGCGGTGCAGGGCTCGGACGTCGCCGAAGGCTATGTCGTCGAGGGGCTGCGCGCCAAGGGCATCGCGGTCGCGATCGGGCATAAGGCGGAAAATCTCGGCGATGCGGCGGTGGTCGTCACCTCCACCGCGATCAAGCGCGGCAACCCCGAGGTCGAGGCTGCGCTCGAACGCCGCATCCCGGTGGTGCGCCGCGCGGAGATGCTCGCCGAACTGATGCGGCTCAAATCGACCGTCGCGGTGGCGGGGACGCACGGCAAGACCACCACCACCTCGATGGTCGCGGCGCTGCTCGATGCGGGCGGGGTCGATCCGACCGTGATCAACGGCGGGATCATCAACAGCTATGGCAGCAACGCCCGGCTGGGCGACAGCGACTGGATGGTGGTCGAGGCCGACGAAAGCGACGGCAGCTTCCTGCGGCTCGACGGCACGATCGCGGTGGTCACCAATATCGATCCCGAGCATCTCGATCATTACGGGGATTTCGAACGCGCTAAGGCGGCTTATGCCGAATTTATCGAAAACGTGCCCTTCTATGGCGCGGCGCTGCTGTGCCTCGATCACCCCGAGGTGCAGGCGCTGATCCCACGGGTGCGCGACCGGCGCATCGTGACCTATGGCTTCGCCGCCTCGGCCGACGTGCGCGGGGTGAATGTCGTGCCTTATCCCGGCGGCAATCGCTTCGAGGCGATCATCCGCCACCGCGACGGCACCGCGCGCTCGATCGAGCATATCGATCTGCCGATGCCCGGCCGCCACAATGTCCAGAATGCGCTGGCAGCGATCGGCGTCGCGCTCGAACTCGGTATCGACGATGCGACGATCCAGAAGGGGTTCGAGAAGTTCGGCGGGGTCAAGCGCCGCTTCACCAAGGTCGGCGAGGTGCGGGCGGACGACGGCGTGGCGACGATCATCGACGATTACGGCCACCACCCGGTCGAGATCCGCGCGGTGCTCGCGGCGGCGCGCGAGAGCGCGGCAGGGCGGGTGATCGCGGTGGTCCAGCCGCACCGCTACACGCGGCTCGCCAATCTGATGGACGACTTCCAGAGCGCGTTCAACGACGCCGACATGGTCTATGTCACCCCGGTCTATGCCGCGGGCGAGGCGCCGGTCGAGGGCGCCGATGCCGAGGCGCTGGTCGAGGGGCTCAAGCGGCGCGGGCATCGCGCGGCGGCGACGGTGGCTGATGCCGATGCGCTCGCTGACGTGCTCGCGGGCGCGGTGCGCGGCGGGGACCAGATCGTCTGCCTCGGCGCGGGCGATATCACCAAATGGGCCGCCGGGCTCGGCCCCGCGATCGACGCGCGACGATGAGCGTCGCCCTCGCCTTGCCCGAGGTCGCCGGCCGGCTGACCCCCGATGCGCCGCTTGCGCCGCTCGTTTGGTTCAAGGCGGGCGGCGCGGCGCAATGGCTGTTCGAGCCGAAGGACGCCGACGATCTTTCGCGCTTCCTGTCGCGGCTCGATCCGGCGGTGCCGGTGATGGCGCTGGGGCTCGGCTCCAACCTGATCGTGCGCGACGGCGGGGTGCCCGGCGTGGTGGTGCGGCTCGGTAAGCCCTTCGCCAGGGTCGAGGCGATCGATGCGACGACGCTGGTCTGCGGCGGCGGGGCGAGCGGCATCCTCGTATCCTCCACCGCGCGCGACGCGGGGATCGCGGGGGTGGAGTTCCTTCGCTCGATCCCCGGCACGGTCGGCGGGTTCGTGCGGATGAACGGCGGCGCGTACGGCAGCGAGACCGCGGATATCCTCGTCGAATGCGAGGTGGTGCTGCGCTCGGGCGAGCGGCGCGTGCTGGAGGTGGCCGAGCTTGGCTATACCTATCGCCATTCCGACCTGCCCGAAGGCGCGGTGGTGGTGAGCGCCACCTTGCGCGGGCGGCCCGGCGAGCCGGCGGCGATCCAGGCGGAGATGGACCGTATCGCCGCGTCGCGCGAAGCCTCGCAGCCGCTGCGTTCCAAGACCGGGGGCTCGACCTTCAAGAACCCGCCGGGTGAGAAGGCATGGGCGCTGGTCGATTCCGCGGGTTGCCGGGGGTTGCGCATCGGCGACGCGCAGGTAAGCGAGAAGCATACCAATTTCCTCATCAACCTCGGCGGCGCGACCAGCGCCGATATCGAGGCCTTGGGCGAGGAAGTGCGCGCGCGGGTGAAGGCCAAAAGCGGCGTCGCGCTCGAATGGGAAATCCAGCGGGTCGGGGTGGCGAAATGATGCGCGCCGTCCATCCGTGGAGCAAGAAAGGGCAGGGCTTCGCCAAGCTCAGCCCGAACGATATTTGCGGTGGGGCTATCGCTCATCCCGTTCGCCCTGAGCTTGTCGAAGGGCTGTCTTTCTTCGTGCAGCGGGCGGCGCCGTCTGCGGCACGGCCCAATCCCAAAACATGGGATAATCGCGGCGCGATTCGCCCTCCGTTGAAGTTCCGGCGTACAAGCTGGCGAGGTGGTTGCTCCCCGA
>OFTY01000224.1_pt1 | contig 58496 bp, 56 predicted proteins | sample 1775061 | NCBI WGS metagenome assembly OFTY01 (sample SAMN08195773, study PRJEB24354) | sludge metagenome | isolation source: sludge from phenol fed wastewater aerobic bioreactor B | place: India: Nagpur | collected 2016-09-16 | reverse complement strand
CTGAGGTTCGAAATAATGTAAAAACCCAATCTGAGGGTACTTCAGACCTCCGACTTCAGACATCATACTTCATTATGTAATTCCCCTGTTTCCTGCATCTTCCCTTCATACACCAAATCTTCCACGTATGAAGCAGCTATCCCTTGTTGTCATTTTCGTGTCGGCGATCGCATTCCACTCATTCGCCAACGGAGAAAAAAATACAGTGCCCGCTACCCTCAGATCGGCCATCGTCTACAGATCAGGCGCCGAGCTGCAACACACTGCCCGCGCCACTTTGAGCCAGGGCAACAATGAACTCGTTATCGAAGGGATCAGCAGCAGGGTCGATGAGAACAGTATCCGTGTCGGCAATGATGGAAATATCACAGTGATGTCTGTGGGGTTCTCCGTAGATCATTTGAAGCCTGTTCAACGATCGCCGCAAGTCAAAAAGCTCGACGATTCCCTCACAGCCGTCAATAAAGCGCTGGCTTCCATCCAGGTCTCCATCAAGACCAATAATGAACTGCTGGAATTGCTGAAGGCCAATAAGGAGATACGCGGTACGCAAACGGGTCTCAGTGTGGCAGAGCTTACCAAAATGATGGATTATTACAGGAACAAGACCCTCGAATTACAAAGGGAGAATACCCTGCTGAAAGAAAAAGAATCAGAGCTGCTCGATGATATTTCAGCGCTCACGAAACAAATCAAGGAAGAAGAACAGAAGAACACCAAAACAGTAGGCAGGTTGCAACTGCAATTATTTTGCCCTGTTGCCGGCAGTTACAACTTTACGGTTTCTTATGTTACCCCACTTGCCTCCTGGAGCCCTGCCTATGATCTGCGGGTGGAAAATATTACCCAACCTGTGAAGCTCTCCTACAAGGCCAAACTGGTACAAAGCTCCGGGTTCGACTGGAAGAACGTGAAGCTCACGCTCGCCACCTCTATCCCGAACCAGAACAGCAATGCCCCTTCGTTGAAAACCTGGTTCCTGTCTTATCAATACCCTGCTGCAGCCCTGAATGAACATGCTTCCTTCCTGCAAGGCAGAGTGGCCGGTCTGTCGGCAAGCAGCATCCGGTCTGTCAAAAAAGCTGAGCTCGAAGAAGTAGTGGTGACGGGTTATAGCGGCTATTCCAACGGGTCGGGTTCCACGACCCCCATGAACATCGATCCACTGTACATAGTGAACGGAACACCTGTCAGCAAGGCCGAATTCAAAAAGATAGAGAGCAGGGCCATTAAAGATATCAAGGTACTCAAAGACGCAGAAGGTGCTGCTATTTATGGTAGCAGGGCGAACGCAGGGGCTGTAGTAGTGACCCTCAAAGATGAACTGACCGATTATGTTGCCGTCAACGACAATGAACTGAATGTAACTTTCGAGATCGACCTCCCTTATGATGTTCCCAACAACGGCAAAGAGCAGAATGTACCACTGAAAGAATACACGGTGCCGGCTTCGTACAAATATTTTACGGCACCGGGTTCCGATAAAGACGCATACCTACTCGGCGCAGTAGCCGATTGGGAAAAGCTGAACCTGCTACCGGGAGAGGCCAATATAATTTTTGAAGGCACCTATATCGGCAGATCGGCCATCGATCCGGCCTCAACGCTCGATACGCTCAATTTCACGATGGGCCGCGACAAAAGAGTAGTGGTCAAGCGTGAAAAGCTGAAAGATTTCAGTAGTGTGAAATTCTTAGGGAGTAATAAGAAACAGGTATTCACCTATGAGATCACTGTAAGGAACAATAAGAAAGAGCCCATCCAGATCGAGTTGAAAGATCAGTATCCCTTATCGACCAATAAGGACATCGAAGTGGAATTGCTGGAATCAGGGAACGCAGTGAATGACGGGGAGAAAGGCATCCTTACCTGGAAAACCGGGATCGCGCCCGGCGAATCGAAAAAATTCAGGTTCAGTTATAGTGTGAAGTATCCGAAGGATAAGATGATCAATATCTGATATCTGAACTGGGATTTGTGGGATGCATGGGATGAGTGGGAAATGTCTCGAAATTTTTGGTCTTTCCCATTCATCCCATGCATCCCACAAATCCCAGTTCAGACTATTTCTTCACGATCTCCAGCAACTCCACCTCAAACACCAGTGTAGAGCCCGGTTTGATATCAGGGCCTGCCTGGTTATCACCATAGGCCAGGCTGGAAGGAATGAACAATTTCCATTTGCTGCCAACAGGCATCAGTTGCAGGGCTTCGGTCCAGCCGGGGATCACACCCGTTACACCGAACACGATCGGTTCCCCTCTTTTGATCGAGCTGTCGAATTCGGATCCATCGAGCAGCGTGCCTACATAATGTACTTTCACCTGGTCTTCCCTGGTAGGCTTGGGGCCATTCCCTTCTTTGATCACCTGGTATTGGAGCCCGCTCGGCAAAGTGATCACGCCCGGTTTCTTTTTATTCTCGGCCAGGAATGCTTCTCCGGCTTTTTTATTGCCTTCGGCCTTCACTGATTTGATCGCCTGCATACGGGCCATGATGGTATTATTGGCCTGCGTTTCGTCGAGCAGGGGCTTGCCATTCTTCACATCGGCCAGGGCTTTCATCACTACCTGGTTATTGATATCGGTTATACCTTGCTGTTTGTAAAAATTGGCCAGGCTAAGACCGATGGCATAGCTGAAAGAATCGGTGGCATTTTTTAAAGCTACAGCCGGCACTGCAGCCTTCGGTTTAGTGGCAACAGTTTTTTTCGCAGGTTGTGCTGTTGCTGCTATCGCGGAAATGCAGATGGCTGTAAACAGGATCGATTTTTTCATTCAAGATGTTGTTTTAAGGGGTCAAATTTAGGGAAATAGCCTGTCAGATCCATGAGTTATTGGATTTTAAGGATTAGGAGGAAAATTCGCCGATTGAGTGCTATACCGGAATTAATGATTTTATAAAATCAGCATCTTAAAAATGCAACGTTATCCTCCCAATCCATTAAATCCAATAAATCATGGTTCAGACAGCAATATGGCCAACAGGTCTTTCTCCCAGGATTGTCGGGGTGTTTCCACAATGCGGCCCAATTCCTTTGGCCCTTCATAGACCAGCAGGGTTGGTACGCGGATGATCGACAGCCCTCTTTCTTCATGACCGGGGCTTTTCTTATAGGCGCTGTCGCGGTAATCCAGCGTCACCAGTTGTACCTGGGACGCGGTAATTCCGCAATGATCGAGCAGCTTATAGATCCGCGGCACTTCCCGGCGGCTGTCACCGCACCAGGTGCCCATAAAGAGGAGCAGGTGTTTATTTTTTAATAAGGGTTTCACCTGTTGGGCTGTTATGCTGTCTGTCGTATAATTATTATAGTTAGTATTGAACCATGTATCGAAAGGAGGTTGCTGCAAACGTTCCCTGGTGCTCTTACCTAATAACAAAGTATTGCCTTTGGCATCGATGACCTCCTGGTTATATACAGGATTGGATGGAGAGGCAGTTTGTCTTTGACAAGCAGCCATTATGAGAAGCAGGACCAGTACCGGTCCGGCATGGATCGTTTTCATGTTCAATGATTTTGTGTGATGGGAATAATGGGCATGTACACACATAGCTGCCGGCATTGCCGGTAACCAGTATGCGAAGGAGTAATTCTATCAGTAAACCATCACAGGCGGGGAGGCTGGAAGATATTACGGGTATGATCGCGGGGCAGCAAACAATGTACTACTGGTCTTTGTTGTATGGTGCCGGGAGCAGGGAGGAACCGGAACAGGGCAGGTTCAAAGAATGAATAAGGCTCTTCTGTTTTTTCCCGGAGGTTGAAGAAAGCGTTCCCATGTTCTTTGGTATTGTCGGGGTGCTTCAGGATCTTTTCGCAATCGCAGGGAGCCACGCGGACGGCCGACTGTATGCGACATTGCCAATAGCTTACTATCTTGCCATATTGTAAAGCAAGGAACAGGAAGCAGCAAAATATCGCGATCAGTTTGCGCATGGGAGAAGGAAATGCCCGATGAAAATAATCAAAACAATGCTAAATTGAAAATATGATGAATGAATACCTGAAACCTATAGAGGTCCGATGGGCCGACCTGGACCCGAATTTCCATCTCCGTCATTCCGTGTATTATGATTATGGTGCATATATCAGGATCTGCTTCCTGGAAGCGCATGGGCTCGATGCTGCATTCATGCACCAGCACCATTTCGGGCCCATCCTGTTCCGCGAAGAATGTATTTTCCGGAAAGAGATCAGACTGGGAGATATCGTATCGATAGACCTGCAGCTCCTGAAAGCCAAAGAAGATCAGTCGCGCTGGAGCATCCGCCATGAGATCAAAAAGAACGGTAATACATTGGCGGCGGTGATCACGGTAGAAGGCGCATGGATCGATACCGCGCAGCGCAAGCTCACCACTCCTCCCGAAAAAGTTTGGCAAGTCTTTAACGAAATGCCCAGGGCCGAAGCATTCGAGTGGATAAATAAATAGGTGCTTAACAACTTTTTATGGAATAGCACGTTATTTTAGTCCGGATTGACGTCCTATTGAAAAAATTAAAAATATCCAGATGAAGCGAATTATTCTACCGCTGCTTTTATTGTGCTCTCTCGGCAGTTTTGCCCAGGGTGGATTATTGAAAAAAGCCGGCGACCTGCTGAATAAAGCAAAAGGCGGCTCTCTCAGCAATGATGAGATCGTATCGGGTCTAAAAGAAGCCTTGTCGGTCGGCGCACAGAACAGCTCCAATAAATTATCTGCTGTCGACGGTTTTTTTGCCAATGCAGCGATCAAGGTGCTCATGCCTCCTGAAGCAAAAAAAGTAGAATCGACCCTGCGCAGCATCGGCATGGGTGAACTCGTGGATAAAGCGATCCTGTCTATGAACCGTGCCGCAGAAGACGCTTCCAAATCTGCCGCTCCTATTTTTGTGGACGCCATCAAGACCATGAGCTTCCAGGATGCCCTCGGTATCCTCAAAGGCACTGATACGGCCGCTACCAGCTACCTTAAGGGTAAAACATTGCCCGCCCTCACCAGTGCATTCCGCCCTGTGATCGAAGGAGCATTACAAAAGACCGATGCTACCAAATACTGGAAAGATGTATTCGAGACCTACAATAAATTGCCTACCACCTTCAAAAAAGTAAATACCGATCTGTCGGGCTATGTTACGGAAAGAGCGTTAGGGGGCTTATTCTACCAGGTTGCACAGGAAGAGCAGAGGATCAGGAAAGATCCTGCAGCGAGAGTGACCGAGACGTTGAGGAAGGTATTTGGGAGTTAGTTGTATAGTTTACAAGTTGACAGGTTGATAAGTTGAAAGGTTGATAAGTGGTTCTCCCGGTTGTGGAGACCTCCTTGTCAACCTTTCAACTTATCAACCTGTCAACCTAATCCCTACATTTGCACCCATGCTCCAGGACAAACACGAAATGTTCCGCAACCGCCTCACCAAAGTATACCGCCATATCAGCAGGCAGGCGAAGCGGCAGGGGATTACCTGTTACCGGGTATACGACCACGACCTGCCCGAATTCCCATTCTGCATTGAAGTGTATGAAAACAATATCTACCTCGCAGAATACAAACGCAGGCACCATCTCTCGGAAGAAGAGCATGAGCAATGGCTGGAAGATTGTATTGCCATCATCAGTGAGATACTCGAACTGCCCGCAGATAACGTTTACATCAAACAAAGGCAGCGCAAAGCAGGGCGATTGGGCCAGTATCAGCGCGTAGCCACCGAGCAGGAATTTTTCATCGTGCAGGAAGCGGGATTGAAATTCAAAGTGAACCTGTCCAATTACCTCGATACGGGCCTTTTCCTCGATCATCGCATTACCCGCGGTCTCGTCCGCAACCAGTCGGCCGGTAAGAGAGTGCTCAACCTATTTTGTTATACAGGCTCCTTTTCCGTCTATGCAGCAGCGGGCGGTGCTGCTTCGATCGCCTCCGTGGACCTCTCCAAAACCTATCTTCAATGGGCGGAAGAGAATATGAAGCTCAACGATCTCTATGACCCGCGCAGGCATTTTTATGTTCATGCCGATGTTAAACAATATCTCGACACCCTTTCACCCAACTCATGCGACCTGGTGGTGATGGACCCACCCACCTTCAGCAACAGCAAACGCATGAAAGATTTTCTGGATATCCAGCAAGACCACGTAGAACTGCTCAACAAGACATTACGCGCCCTTTCTCCCGGCGGCGTGATCTGGTTCAGCACCAATTACCGGCGCTTTGTGCTGGACCAGCAACAGATCAGGGCCAGCGAAATAAAGGATGTAACGAAGGCCACCACGCCATTCGACTTCCAGGGGAAATTATTCCGGTGGTGTTATACTATGACAAAATAAGCGGGATTTTCGACAGAATGAACTAACTTATGAGCGTAAAAATTCCATAACAATTACCTGTTGCGTCATGAAAAAGTTTTTGATCATTTTTGTTGCCCTGCCTGCCGGATTGCAGGCCCAGGTTCCGTCGACCCCTCCCAATAACGGTATTATGAGCGTGCCTGCTGCCATCTTCTTTACCGATGTTGGTGGGAAGCAACAGGTGGCTGAATTCAATTATAGTGACGTGAAAGGGACGCCGTTCTACAAAGCCAACTGGGGAGAATGTACCATTACGCTGGCCGGTAACCGCGTGTATGAGAAAGTGACGGCCCGGTTCAACCTGAACACGAATGTCGTCCACTATCTTTCTGCCAAACAGGAAGAGCTGGTGGCCCCTCCACTGCTTTTACGGGAGATCAAATTTTACGATACCACTGAATCCGGCATTACCCTCCATACCTTCTCCAATGGTTATCCTGCTGTTGACAACAATACAGGCGAAACTTATTATGAAGTGTTGTCTAACGGTAAAGCGCAACTGCTGTTAATGGCCAAAAAGAAGTTGCTGGAACGGAAGGCAGGGATCGGGATGGCCGCGGCAGAGAAAGAATTCCTGAAAGTAGAGACCTATTATGTCTTTAAAGACGGCCAGATCAAGCCCCTCAAAAAGGATAAAGCATTTCTCACGGAGTGGCTGGGAGACAAACAACAGGCCATCAGCGATTATATTTCCACCAATAACCTGAAATGCAAATCTGTGGCCGACATTAAACAGGTGATCGATCACTACAACACTTTATAAGGGATCAGCATAGGCACCCGATGCCGGTATCGGGTATAGGCTTCTCCAAATTCCTGCTGAAGCTTTCGCTCTTCGAAGACGGCGCCCACCCAGGTATACAGGGTGATCATGATGCAGGTGATGAGATTATTCCAATACGGGAAGATCACCATTACCGACCAGGCCATCAGTAAAGTCCCGGAATACAAAGGATGACGCACATAGCGATGCAGTCCCCCTGTCTCGAGATGGGCCGGGACCTTTTTACCGGGATAAAAAATATCTATGCCACTCAGGTAGAAGAAATATTTACGGATACAGACCCACATGATCCAGGTACCTCCCAATGCCAAGGCGCCCCCCGCCCAACGCAGGTACGAGGGCGTATGCCAGGCAGGCTGGAACGGCAAAGAGAAATGATACAGCAGCACCAGCGATAAACTGACCAATGCAAAAACAGAATAGCCGAACCTGTAATAGCGGAAATTCGCTCCGAGCATTTTTTCGAAAGATCGTTTGCACCAGCCCGTGGCCAGGACACTATGTAATAGGCCAAAGATGAGCCAATAGAGGACCAGCCAGGTATACATAGATATGCGTTAATGGTAATTATATCTTGAACCCGATGAGCAGCGTACAACCTTTGCCCGGGGCCGAATATATCTCCATACGTCCATTCACCACTTCCAGCCGGCTGCGGATATTGAGCAGTCCCATCCCCGGCCTGTTCTTTTCGGTATCGAACCCCGTGCCGTTATCGGATACGGAACATTCCACCAATCTGTCTTTGCACTTTAGTTCGACCAGCACCTGGCTGGCGCCGGAATGCCTGAGCACATTGTTGAGCTGTTCCTGGATAATACGATAGATCATTACCTGCCGGTTGGCCGGTAATATCGATTCGGTAAAATTTTCACAGGTGATGCTGATGTCGATCGTCTTCGCCTGCCGGATATCGGCCACTAATTGGTGCAGGCAATGGACCAGTCCTTGTTCCTGGAGGGCGGGGGGCAGGAGGGAGCGCGATAAATGCCTGATCTCTTCTATCGTTTGGGCAATATAATCCGAACATTTCATCAGCAATTCCTGTCGCATTTCCTGGTTCACCTGCGCATGCTGGATATATAATTTCACTACACCCAGTAACTGGTTGATATTGTCGTGCAATTCTTCGCCCAGTTTTTTCCGTTCCGCTTCTTCTGCCTGCAGTATGCTTTGCGCCAGTTCATTCTTATGCTTTTCCCTTTCTTCCGTGAGCTTTTGCTGAAGTTGCCGCTGACCGGTCACATCCTGCATGGCGCCGATGAGCCGGTATGCCTGTCCCTGTCCGTTGCGCAGAATAAAGCTCCTGTCGAAGATAGTTTTGTAGGTATTGTCCTTGCAGCGGAACCGGTATTCATCCTGCCATACATTGCCGCCTGTCCTGATAGTGCTGTCCATAAGGCGGATCACCCGATCTTTATCTTCCGGATGCAGATTATTATGCCACCAGAGGTGGTTGTCGCGCAATTCCGATTCAGCATAACCGAATAATTCCTGCAATGTTCTGTTGGTATAACACTCGCGGGTGACCATGTTGAAATCCCAAACCGCATCATTGGTGGCCATCCCCAGCATTTTATATCGTTTCAGCGCCTCTTCCTGTTTTTTATTGGCTTCCTCGATATTCGAATAAAGTTTACGGCTTACCAGGTAGATCAGGACAGCAGCCAGCACCACAAAGAGGATACCTTTGGAATGCTGGAGTATATTGTACAGGTGCAGGTCGTTGTTGGTGAGAATAAGGGATAGGAGGTCCGAGCCTACGATCCAGACAATCCCGAATAACAGGAACACGGAAGCCAGTTTTATGGAGGAGGCCACGGGATTCTTCATAAAGGAACGAAATGGTATCACAATATTGCATAAAAATTATGTTTTAATGACATCCTGTTCATCGATTTCACAAAAAAAAGATACCGTGCAAATAAATATCTTTGCGCCATGCATTATGTATCTGTAGAAGGTCTCGGTAAATCTTATGGCGTGAAGCCGTTATTTGAGAAGATATCATTTCATATCGAGGAAGGTGATAAGATCGCATTGGTAGCCAGGAATGGCAGTGGTAAATCCACGCTGTTGAAAATACTATCCGGTAAAGAAACCGCCGATGAAGGCAACGTGTGGATACATAAAGATGTAACGGTAGCCCTGTTCGAACAGGAGCCGGTATTCCGGGAAGGACTTTCCATACTCGACAATATTTTCTATCACGACCATCCCATCATCAATGCCATCAAAGATTATGAAGCGGTAAGTGAGGAAGGGGATGCGGAAAAAGTCAGTGCGGCCATTGTCAAAATGGACGAGCTGGGCGCATGGGATTTCGATGCCAAAGTGAAACAGATCCTCGGCAAACTGAATATCCATCATCTTCAACAGGCAGTCGGCACTTTGTCGGGTGGGCAGCGCAAGCGGGTAGCCCTGGCCAAAACCCTCATCGATATCGGGTTCGAGCACAAGCATGTGCTGTTGATCATGGATGAACCTACCAACCACCTCGATGTGGAAATGGTGGAATGGCTTGAACATTATCTCGACCAGCAACACATCACGCTGTTACTCGTTACCCACGACCGCTATTTCCTCGATGCCGTATGTGAGGAGATATGGGAACTCGACCGGAGTGAACTTTTCGTGTACAAAGGCGATTACGGGAACTACCTGGAAAGGAAAGCTGCCCGTATGGAAAGCGAAGTAGCCAGCATAGACAAAGCCCGCAATACCTACCGTAAGGAACTGGAATGGATGCGCAAGCAGCCCAAGGCCCGCACCACCAAATCCAAGAGCAGGCAGGACGCATTTTATGTGGTGGAAGCAAAGGCCAAACAACGGATAGAAGATGCACAGCTTCAATTACAGGTAAAGATGAACCGCCTGGGAGGAAAAGTGGTGGAACTGAAAAAAGTGTACAAAAGCTATGGCGACAAAGTGATCCTGAAAGGATTCGATTATACATTCAAGAAAGGAGAGCGGGCCGGTGTTGTTGGAAGGAATGGCGTAGGTAAGTCTACCTTCATCAATATCCTGCAGGGAGCGGAGGAGGCAGACAGTGGCAAGGTCAATATCGGAGAAACGGTGATCTTCGGTAACTATTCGCAGCAGGGGCTGGTAGTGAAAGAAGACCAGCGCGTGATCGAATTCGTGAAAGGGATTGCAGAAAGCTTTCCACTGGCAGGCGGCGGCTCCCTCAGTGCCGCACAGTTCCTCAACCTGTTCCTTTTTCCGCCTGAACAACAGTACACCTATATTTCGAAATTGAGCGGCGGCGAGAAAAGAAGGCTGCACTTATTGTCCATCCTGTTCCGCAATCCCAATTTTCTCGTTCTCGATGAGCCTACCAATGATCTCGATCTGCCGACCCTCGGCGTGCTCGAAAATTTTTTAAGTGAATACCAGGGCTGTCTTCTCATCATATCGCACGACCGTTACTTCATGGACCGCCTGGTAGATCACCTCTTCGTATTCGAAGGTGATGGAATGATCAGGGATTTCCCCGGCAACTACTCACAATACCGTCTCTGGCAGAAAGAAGAGGAACAGACCGCTGCCCCGGCCACCATGGCTGAGCCCAGGCAGGAAAAAGCGGCAAAGCCTGCGGAAAAAAGAAAAATGTCTTATAAGGAAAAGCGTGAATTCGAATTGCTGGAAAAGGAAATGGCCGAGCTTGCCAGGGAGAAGGAATCGATCACGGAAAAGCTCAACAGCGGCAATGCGCTATTCGAAGAACTGCAACAGCTTTCGGTGCGCATCGGGGAGATTGCCACCTTACTGGACGACAAAGAAATGCGCTGGCTTGAGCTGAGTGAGATCGAGCAATAGGTATTTTGTCTTGAAGGGTATTTTACCAGGATGACTTGTCACAACTTACTTTGTTTATCAGACAAATAATCTTCTATCTCTTTATATTTTTTCTTTGTCATTTCATTATTTTCTTCCGTTTGCATATATATAGCCCAACCTAATGGCGTACCATTGTATGCTTTATCTGTTGCAGTAAGATCAGCCCCGGCTTCCACAAGTAATTTTACTGCTTGCAGTGAACCAGAATACACTGCCTGGTGCAAAGCACTGGCATGTGCATGAAAACCGCCAAAGTCTTCCTGCCTTCCATTACCATTTACATCGGCACCGGCCTCCATTAAAAAAGAAATAATATCTGCTTTGCCAAAAAAAGACGCAACAACCAACGCTACATATAATTCAGAAGCCGTTGCTGTTTTTGCAAGCCCCTTTACATCATCATTACGGTTAAGGCCGACTGCAGTGGCAAGATTGTAGTCAGCGCCTTTGCCCAAAAGATAGGTTGCAGCTTCAAAATTGTGCTGACCAACAGGGCCTAATACACTTCCCTTTACGTGTGCTCCATTGTTTATTAAAAGTTCCATCAACGGAATTTGCACACCAGATTCTTTTGGAATTCTGCCTGTAGCAACAAGCCCCAATGTGTAATCAACTATGTATTGATAATTGTCATTATTACTTTTTTGTAAAGCATGAATGATTAGCTGTGCTATCTCAACAATATTTGCCGGCAGCTTTTCATGCCTGATAGGATTGTCTGCTACAAACCAAAGCAGGTAAGGATTTTTGAAATAGCCTTCTTCGTTTGGAGTATTCAAAGGTTTAGTTACTAATGCAGGATTTGCTTCCAACAATCGTTGCAAAGCATTAATATCCCCACCGTCAATTGCTTCAACCGCTTCACGAAACAAGCTGTCTAAAATATCAGAGTTTTTCATGTTGCTGTCTTAAATTTTATAAATAGATACGGAACAACGTGTACAAGAGTGTGACCTAATGAAAGTTAGATAGCAATTCTATTGGTTGTTTCATAAAAAGAAACCTATTCCGATCCTATTTTTTAATTGTATCTACAAATGTTCTTTCTTCATTCACAGAGCCCATAAAAATCGCTTACGAGAGAAACGCTCTTACCTTTTGCTGAATAGTTGTGAGAAATCCAAGGTACGGAAAATCGAGGGCAATGAGACTGTAAAATATTCCATCAATGGTATCCATATCCTCCCCAACTCCGTTATTTTTGACCTTATATTAAAATGTAACCATCATGCGAAAAATTTGTCTGCTGCTGGCTCTCGGGTTCTCGTTGGCTGCAACGGCCCAGAAAGCCGCCAACCCCCAACCCTTTGCCAGTACCATTACACCGGAAGACCTACAAAAACACCTCTACATCGTAGCCGGAAAAGAAATGGAAGGCCGTGAAACAGCTACGGAAGGCCAACGAAAAGCGGCCAGGTATATCGAAGACCATTTCAAGTCGCTCGGATTGATCCCCGGCAACAACGGCAGCTACCAGATGCCCTTTCCTGTTTACCAGGACGAGCAACTGAAAGCTTATGTTGAAGTAAATGGAAAAACATTCGAACCGTACAAGGATTTTTTCATCAACCTGGCCAGTTCCTATTCCGCTACTATGATGGGCAGTGAAGTGGTCTTTGTGGGTGATGGCACTACAGATTCCACGCACGACAGCTACAAGGGGATCGATGCCAAAGGCAAGATCGTACTGGTGATGAACCCCAAAATGCCTTCCGGGGGCCGTGCCCGCGTCCTGAGCCCAGGTGGCGGCGTACTGGAAAATGCGCAGAAGAACGGTGCTGCGGCTATTCTCTGGGTACAACCAGGTTTTCCCCGCCGCTCTTCAGGTGGCCGTGGATTCCAATACCTGAACCCATTCAGGAAGTCTATCAGCCCCAATATTTTCGCTATTTCGGAAGATATTGCACAGGCCATCATGGGTAATGATCTTGCAGCAGCCAAAGAATCGATGAATTCGAAAGGCTGGGCAGACGCAAAGACCTATCAGACCAATGTAGTGCTCTCTTTCAACAAGGCTATTGAAAAGATCGAAAGCTCCAATGTGATCGGCTACCTGGAAGGCACAGACAAAAAGGATGAATATGTATTCCTCACTGCACACTATGATCACCTCGGCAAAGTAGGCGATTCCGTGATCTATTATGGAGCAGATGATGATGGCTCCGGCACGGTGAGCATCCTGGAACTGGCCGAAGCATTTGCCAAAGCCAAGGCTGCCGGCAAAGGCCCGCGCAGGTCGATCGTGTTCATGACTGTGTCGGGTGAAGAAAAAGGATTATGGGGTTCTGCTTATTATGGCGACCATCCGCTGTTCCCGCTTGAAAAAACAACGGTAGACCTCAATATCGACATGATCGGCCGCATGGACCCCAAGCGTACAAAAGGCGATTCAACCAATTATGTATATGTGGTAGGGGATGATAAGCTCAGCTCGGACCTGCGCCCCATCAGCGAAGCGATGAACAAAAAATACACGAAGCTGGAGCTCGATTATAAATACAATGACCCGAATGATAAGGAAAGGATCTACTACCGCAGCGACCATTTCAATTTCGCACGCAAAGGAGTGCCCATTATTTTCTATTTCAATGGAACACATAACGACTATCACAGGCCCACCGATACGCCGGACAAGATCAATTATCAGTTGATGGCGAAAAGAGCCCAACTGGTATTTTATACTGCCTGGGATATGGCCAACAGGAATGAAATGTTGAAAAGGGATATCCCGCTCGAAATACCCGGAAGATAATCACAGCTATCCTGCCACTGCCACCATCAGCCAGCAGATCAGCACGATAAGGAGAAGCACTACGAGCCATTTATAGCTGTCCCACTGGGCCCTTAGTTTTTTTTCTTTCATAAAACGCCTGATCGTTGTGATGGTGGCATTGTCATTTCCGGCCAATTCTTCCAGCAATGGCACAATGGGCTGGCAATAGCGTAATGGCAATGGTCCGGCTGCCTGCAGAAGGTGATCGACGATCTGCCGGTTGATACCTGGCTCACCGGCCTGCCGGAGAATGCCGATACTGCTCTCATCGAGCAATTGCCGGATATGAAAGCTCAAAGCATTATGGTCTACCTGGAAAATATTCGTGATGCGCACATAATTCCGCAGTTGTTCTGCCGCGGCCAGTATCCCTGCAGGCGTCAGTGGCCGGTAAGTGAATGAGCCGCCGGTGCTTCTGTTATACCAACGTTTATAATTGTACTCTTCCCGTTGTTTGGGATCCGACAAAATTTCATACGCTTCCCTAACCTCTTTGAACCGGGCTTCGGAGAGATGATCACCGCTGTTCTTATCCGGATGATATTGCAGGGCCAGTCGCCTGAATGATCTTTTGATCTCCTGCAGAGTGGCCACAGGAGTAACTTCCAGGATGGTATAATAATCTTTCAATGGCATATCGAATACTTGACGGGGTACGCGAAATTACGCGCTAATGTCACAACAATTGGATACCTTGCGGCGTTTTAGAAAAGAATTGCACCATCATCGATCATCTATGAAAGCTTTACCTCACCTGTACCGTTCCGGGGGCGAATTGGCCCTCAGCTATTTTTTGATATTCGTATTGTTAGCCAGCGGCATCTTCAGCAGTTGCCAGCAGGCCGATGCAAAAGCAGCCGTTGTAAATGCTGCTGCTCAAAAAGAAAGCCGTCCCCAACCGGCAGATACTCCTTCCGTTGCTTCCCGTAAGATGGCCGATGCGGCTACCATCCTTGCACGCAAAGAGGTGCCTGTTTTATGTTATCACCAGGTCCGCGACTGGAGACCTACCGATTCCAAAACAGCCCGGGATTATATCGTGCCGCTGGCTGCATTCCGCGCACAGATCAAAATGCTGGCCGATAGCGGATATCATACCATTCTGCCCGATCAGCTATACAATTATCTTACCACCGGCGCCGCGCTTCCGTCGAAACCCGTCATGCTCACTTTCGATGATACCGATCTCGACCAGTTCACGGAAGCTGCTCCTGAAATGAAGAAATACGGGTTCAAAGGAGTGTTCTTCGTGATGACCGTTTCACTCGGCCGCCCACATTATATGAGCAAGGAGCAGGTGAAAGCATTGTCGGATGATGGGCATCTGATCGGCAGTCATACCTGGGACCATCACAATGTAAAAAAATACCAGGGGCAGGATTGGGTAATACAGATCGAGAAACCTACCAAACAGATAGAGGCCATCACCGGCAAACCTGTTCACTATTTTGCCTATCCTTTCGGATTGTGGAATGAACAGGCCATCCCTGAATTGAAACAGCGTGGGATGAAAGCCGCATTCCAGTTATATGCTGCACGGGATACCAAAGACCCGCTCTATACCATTCGCCGCATCATCGTGCCAGGCACCTGGGGCCCGGCCGCATTGGACAGCCGCATGCGCAGCAGCTTCAAATAAGCGGGTTGTGGACCTCTTTGGATGCAACGAATACCTACCGGAGCTTGTCTACAGAATCTTGCATGCTATACGTGAAATAGTCGTCAAATGGCAGGCGATAATGGCACCAAACTTGCCATTTCTCAGCTAATTCATTTATTATCAGACTAAAATATTTAACAGTGCAAAGAACCAAGCAACGTTTTTTACTCCTGGGCTCCTTAGTAGTTATGATGGCTGTAGGGTTGACAAGCTGTCTGAAATCCGGTGATAACAACAATAATACCAAGCAGACTTACATCTTCCTGATGCACCTCGGGCCGCAATTGCCTTCTGTAGACATGTTCTTCAACAGCACCAAAGTGAGTTCTCAACCCTTTGGTTTCGGCAGTGTTTCGGGTACTTATTCTGCTACCAACCCGGGCACGTATGGCGTGACTTTCAAGAAGGGTAATGCCGACAGTGTAATTACGACGATCCCTTCAGCTGTTTATGATTCGCTGAAGCCTTATACCATTATCCTGTACAACGACGACCAGGGCCATGGTCAGGCTACCCGGATCGCTGACGATTTCAGCAATATATCCAGTTCCAAGTCCAACTACCGTTTCTTCAACATGAGCCCCAATATCGGGAATGTTGATTTTTATATCGGGGATACCAAAGTAGAAACGTATCGCTCACCGGGCGACAATGTTTTCGATGATTACTTCAACAACTTCAAGGCAACTGAACCTGGTTCTTACAAACTGATCGTAAAAGAAGCAGGCACCAATAATATTTTGGCGCAGACTTCCACGGAAGCTTCGCTGGGGCAAGGTTATGTATACACCATCTTCCTGAAAGGACTGAAGAATGGAATGGGCTCAACGGAGCTGCTGATAGGGATGGTAAAGAATTAACAGATCTGAGCACCACATGATCGGAGAGGTCCCGAACTCGTTTCGGGGCCTTTTTATTGATAACTGGCGGATAAAAAAAAGCTCAGTAATCGAACGATTTGATGGCCTGATCGGCGATCATCAGATTCACGAATTTTTCCTGGTTGGAACGGGAGCCATGGACCCGCCAGATACAATGGATCTCATCTCCGTGCCGCACCCTTTTTTCTTCTATCCATTTGAGATGGCAGGATGTCAGCAATTGCTCATATTTTTCAAACAATCCCGGCTCCAGGGTCCCGATGACCGTATACATCCTTTCCTTGTTCACTTTCCCGATCCAATGCTCGATCTTCATAAAACCGTTCAGCACCACCAGTATCAGGAAGGAACTGATCACAGCGGCCAGGTAGAATCCGCCGCCCACTGCCATTCCTACTGCTGCGGTGGCCCAGATGGTGGCCGCAGTAGTGATACCATTCACCCCCTTCTCACTTTTGAATATCACCCCGGCGCCGATAAAGCCAATGCCTGTTACAATGGTAGAAGCAATACGGTCGGTAGTACCGGTGGTGAGCAGAAGGGACACCTGCATGAAAAGGCAGGAGCCGAGGCAGATCAGGGTAAGTGTACGGAGCCCGGCCGTTTTATCCCTGTATTCCCTTTCAACGCCCAAAAGCCCACCGAGGAGCAAGGCGATCACCAGTTTCATCGTAATAGTTTCCCATAAATGCATAAGCAACAGTTATTGATTGTCGGCTCCTAAGTTACGTTAGCTTCCGTTCTTCCAAACCTTCGTTTTTTCATCATTGCTTGTGTTGCCCGAACACATTGATAGCAACCTCATTAACAATTAAATTTTCATTAGGACGGACCCGGCACTATGTTTTTTACATATCTTTGGATCAGCTATTTAAACCGCGATTTTGTAGTCAACTATAAGCGCCTGCCATACGATAGTCTCAGCGATTTCTTCTTGCTGTATGATATAAGTGTAACTGTTCATGGGAACTGTGTAAGGAAATTTATCCGATCACTTCTAAATCTTATGGCACATGAAAAAGACCAGATCCAATCACACCTCCGCTGTGAACTTTGCATCCCGTAAGCCGGTTAAACACGCTACGAAACCGGAATCAGCCGTCAGAAAAAATGTGCCTGCTCCACCCAGTGAAGAAATGGTGGCCCGGCTTAATGCCATTGCCCGTGAGTATCCTTTTTGTGTGATGTACAAACAAAATAATTCATCCCTATTGTAGGGATACCGCCGGCAGCAAAAAAATTGATCGATGTAATGAACACCATCCGTCTACAGCGGATGGTGTTCTGTGTAAAAAAGTAAAGCCCTGATCTCTCAGGGCTTTCGCATTGAAAGTATGGCGTGGCTTTTCGGATGTCGATGTTGATCAACCGCAGATCAGTTGGCCTCTGCTTCCGCATAGGAAGATACAGGCTCACAGGTGCAGATCAGGTTGCGGTCGCCATGGGTATTGTTCACCCTGGCTACGCTGGGCCAGAATTTGTTGTCGCGGATATAGGCCAGCGGGAAAGCGGCCTGTTCGCGGGTATAGCCGTGGTCCCACTGTGAGGCACATACGATATGCTGCGTGTGCGGCGCATTCTTGAGGGCATTATCCTTTTTATCGGCCTTTCCTTCTTCGATAGCGCGGATCTCTTCGCGGATGCTCAGCATCGCATCGCAGAAGCGGTCGAGCTCGGCCTTGTCCTCGCTTTCTGTTGGCTCGATCATGATAGTGCCCGGTACAGGGAAGCTTAGGGTAGGTGCGTGGAATCCGTAGTCCATCAACCTTTTGGCCAAATCCTCTGCTTCCACTTCAGCCTGTTTTTTGAATGGCCGCAGGTCCACAATAAATTCGTGCGCACAGGTGCCATTGCTGCCCAGGTACAGGATATCATATTGTTCCTGGAGGCGGCTGCGCATATAGTTTGCATTCAGGATGGCGTACATAGTGGCTGCCCTGGCGCCTTCATTGCCCAACATGCGGATATAGGCATAGCTGATGAGCAGGATGGAAGCGGAGCCATAAGGCGCAGCGCTCACGGCATGTGCTTTATCGCCATTGTTGTTGATCGTTACATGCCCCGGCAGATGAGGCGCCAGGTGTTTCTTCACGCAGATGGGGCCCATGCCCGGACCGCCACCTCCATGAGGAATGGCAAATGTTTTGTGCAGGTTGAGGTGGCATACATCGGCGCCGATCAGTCCGGGTGCCGTCAGTCCAACCTGTGCATTCATATTCGCACCATCCATGTACACCTGTCCGCCATGCTCATGAATAATGTCCGTGATCTCTTTCACCGTTTCTTCATACACACCATAAGTGCTGGGGTAGGTGATCATGATGCCTGCCAGCTCTTTGCTGTATTGTGCAGCTTTTGCTTTCAGGTCGGCCACATCGATATATCCATTCTCCAGTGCCTTTACCACCACTACTTTCATGCCGGCCATGACGGCGCTGGCAGGGTTGGTGCCGTGGGCGCTGATGGGAATGAGCATCACATTCCTGTGTCCTTCACCTCGGCTTTCATGCCAGGCGCGGATCACTAACAGTCCTGCATATTCGCCCTGGGCGCCACTGTTGGGTTGCAGGCTGCAGGCGTCGAATGCGGTGATCTTGCAGAGATAATCGCTCAGCTCATCCACGATCTGCTGATAACCTTTTGTCTGATCGGCAGGAGCGAAGGGATGGATCTTGCTCCAGTGTGCCCAGCTCAGCGGGATCATCTCGCTGGCTGCATTCAGCTTCATGGTGCAGGAGCCGAGGGAGATCATGGATGTATTGAGGGAAAGGTCTTTGTTCTCGAGTTGTTTGATATAACGCATCATCTGTGTTTCGCTGTGATGCGTGTTGAATACCGGATGGGTAAGGAAAGGAGAAGTACGGGTAAGCCCTGAAGGCAGATGGTACAATCCTGCATCTTCATTGATGCTGAAGCCTGCTACGCTGTGCTCATTCGGCTGATCGAGGAGGAGCAGGATATCGAGCACATCGGAAAAGGTGGTGGTCTCATCCAGTGAGATACCTACCAGGTCATTATTATAATAACGGAAATTGATACCCGCTGTATCTGCCTTGGTGCGGATGGCGGCGATATCATCCACCCTGATCACCACGGTATCGAAGAAATGATCGTGCAGCACTTCATATCCTTCAGCAGCCAGTTCTTCGGAGAGCGCATTGGCGAGAATAGTGATGCGTTTGGCGATCTCTTTCAGTCCGTCGGGCCCATGGAATACGGCATACATGGCGGCCATATTGGCCAGCAGCGCCTGGGCGGTACAAATATTTGAAGTGGCTTTTTCGCGTTTGATATGCTGTTCCCTTGTTTGAAGGGCCATCCGCAAGGCGCGGTTACCCTGTGCGTCGATGCTGACACCGATGATACGGCCGGGGATGGCTCTCTTGAAATCATCTTTTACTGCGAAGAAAGCGGCGTGAGGCCCGCCAAATCCCAGCGGCACACCGAATCGCTGTGCAGAGCCGCAGGCGGCGTCGGCGCCGAGTTCACCGGGAGGAGTGAGCAGGGTGAGCGCCAGCAGGTCTGTGGCCATTACCACAAAGGCATCTGATGAATGTACCTGCTGGATGAAGGTGCGATAGTCTTCCACCGATCCCTGATCGTTGGGATATTGAACCAGCGCACCGAAGAACTGATCGTTGATATCGGCCGTTTTGTAGTCACCGAAAACGAGCTCGATGCCGATCGGCCTGGCCCTGGTGATGAGTACATCCTTCGTTTGCGGAAAGGTTTCCTGGTCTACAAAGAATTTAGGCCGGGCAATATGATCATGGTCCCTGTTGAGGGCATTGAAGAACATGGTCATGGCTTCTGCCGCAGCAGTGGCCTCATCGAGCAGGGAAGCGTTGGCAATGGGGAGGCCGGTAAGGTCGGCCACCATGGTCTGAAAATTCAGCAGGCTCTCCAGTCGTCCCTGGGAGATCTCGGCCTGGTAAGGTGTGTACTGTGTATACCAGCCCGGGTTCTCGAATATATTGCGAAGGATCACGCTGGGCGTGATGGTATCGTAATATCCTTGCCCTATATAATTCTTATGGACTTTATTCTTCAGCGATATTTCCTTGATGAGATGAAGGTATTCATGCTCGCTCATGGAAGGCGGGATGGGCAGTTCCCTGTTCATCCTGATGGAGGCTGGAACTGTTTTGCTGACCAATGCTTCCAGGCTTTGCTCCCCGATGGTCCTCAGCATCTGGCGTGTTTCCTGTTCATTCGGCCCGATATGACGGCGTATAAATTCAGTGCTTTGCTGTTCAAACAGATTCATATATAATGTACTATTTTCTAATTTTTGAATGGGTCGACGCGCTCGATAGGTAAGTGGCAGGCCCTGAAAGACCCGCAAAGTTAGGGTGAAACCTTCACACTAACAGGCGTTTGTTGCAGTGGTGGATTGTATGGGGAAAACGATTGGTCCTTAACGCTTCACGAAATTATTGTTGACCGTTACCGGTTTTTCCTGGAATTCACTGTTGGCAGCAGGTTGTTCTTCTTCCTCCTCCCTCATCTGCTCGCTGGTGAGCCTGCTGCCGTCGTGGCTCCAGCCTGGCGGACCAAAAAGGTACCACCATTTTTCTTTCCAGCCTATATCCTCCCGCGCCAGGTCTTTGCGGATGGCATCCCATTCATGAAATACCAGCGTAACGGGCGTTTCTTTTTCAATAGGCTTGGTAAGACCGTATTTGATGGGCTGGTATTCCGATGCCGGCAGTTCCGGCTGGAAGGTACCGAACAGCTTGTCCCAGATGATGAGGAACATGCCCATGTTCTTGTCGAGGTATTTGGGATTGGAAGCATGATGCACCCGGTGGTGTGAAGGCGTTACCAGCAGATGCTCCAGCCATCCCATTTTATTGACCAGCTCCGTATGCACGAAGATGCCCCATATCTGGGTGGCGGAATAGATGAACACGATATCGAGCGGCTGGAAACCCATCAGGGCCAGGGGAATGAAATAGATGAAACGGTAGAGCGGCTGGAAAACAGAGGAACGGAAGCCGACGGTAAAATTCAGGTGCTCCGAAGAATGGTGCGTTACATGCACTGCCCAGAATAACCGTACCTCATGATCGAAGCGATGGAGCCAGTAATAGAGGAAGTCTTCCAGCAGTACTAACATGAACCAGTATACGAAAACATGGCTGAACGAAAAGAAATGATGCCGGTAGAAATAATCCAGGATCATCAGGTATACTCCCCGGAATAAAAGATCGATGGCGCTGTTCATCAGCATCAGGTAGAGGTTGGCAGCGGTATCTTTCCAGGAGTATAATTTCCTGTGCCTGTAATTGCTCAACAACACTTCCAGGCCGATGATGATGATGTACAGCGGCGTGCTAAGAAGGATCAATATTTGTTCCTTGAGGGAATCCACGAGGAGCAAAAATAACACAGATCAGCCGTATTTTTCCAGCTCTTCACGCTTTCTTAACGCTTTGCTTGTCAGGCGACTGCCATCATAGCTCCATCCGGGTGGCCCGAATAGATAATGCCATCTATGTTTTCAGCCAATATCCTTTCATACCAGGTCTTTCCGGTAATTAATTATAATTTAATTTTGGCAGGTGGATAAACAATTCAAAAATGGCTGGACCATCGAGGCATTGGAGAAAATGCAATGGCAGCGAAAATCAGCGGGCCAGCAGAAGCAGTACAGGAATTTCCTGAGAACGGCCGACAAGAACAAGGTGTTGAAGCAATTGCCCATGCTGCATGAGGAAGCCTTCAGCCAGATCGATTGCCTCCACTGCGCGGCCTGTTGCAAGAACTATTCCCCCCGATTCAAAACACCGGATATCAAACGGATCAGCAGGCACCTGAAAATGAAGGAAAGTGAATTCATCGAGACCTACCTGCGTTTGGATGAGGATGGTGACTATGTGGTGAGATCTACGCCCTGCCCATTCCTCGGGGCAGATAATTTTTGCAGCATCTATGAGCAACGCCCATCCGATTGCCATCGCTTTCCCTATACGGATGAAGACGTGATCCTGAAGCGTCCGCAGCTAACGTTGAAGAACAGTACTTTTTGCCCGGCAGTGTACTATGTGTTGGAGAAACTGATCAATAGTTGAACTCCCTCAGCTTCGGGGCCTTGAACCAGCTAACGATCACTACCAGCAGGGTCATACTGCCGCCAAAGACCACAGAGGGAACAACACCCATAAGCCTGGCTGCCATACCACTCTCGAAATTCCCGATCTCATTGGATGAATTGATGAACATGGAATTCACGGAAGAGACCCTGCCGCGCATTTCATCCGGCGTTTTCAGTTGCAGGATAGTGCCGCGGATCACAACGCTGATGCCATCCAGCGCACCGCTGCACAGGAGCGCGAGAAAAGAGACCCAGTACCAGTTCGACAATCCGAATGCGATGATGCAAAGCCCGAAGCCGGCCACTGCATACAATAATATCCTGCCCTGGCTTTTTTTCAGCGGGAAGAAAGTGATGCAAAGGATCATACAGATGGAACCTATATCGGCAGCGGCGTTCAGCCATCCGAAACCAATGGCCCCTACCTTGAGGATCTCGCCTGCATAGAAGGGGATCATGGCCACTGCGCCGCCAAAGAGCACGGCAAAAAGATCGAGGGTGATGGCGCCCAGCAATTCTTTGGTGTGAAAAACATAACGCAGCCCTTCCTTCACACTATCCCATGTTTTTTGTGTGGCATTGCTATGCATGATAGGCTTGCGGCTGATCATGGAAGTGCAGATCGCTGCAATGATGATATAAGTAATGATCACGGAGAAAGTACCGGTATACCCGGTGAATGCGATCAGGAATCCTGCCGAACCATGCCCGATCACCGAAGCGGCCAACCAGGTGCCCGAACTCCAGGTCACTGCAACCGGCAGTAGGGTCTTCGGCACCAGTTGTGCCATGATGGAACTGGTGGTAGGCCCGGAGAAAGAGCGGATCACGCCGGTAAGAAAGATCACGAAGTAGATGGAAAACTGAATGAAATGTTTGCCCAGGCTATGCTCGGTGGAATCCATCGTTATGAAAAGCAGGGCGATCGCACAGCCGCAATACAACAGGATGCTGCGAAGCAGGAGCGTGCGCTTATCGCTTTTATCTACCACATGTCCTGAATACAGCGCCAACGAGATGGCCGGTGCGGCCTCCGACAACCCGATGAAAGCCAATGCCAGCGGATCTTTGGTGATCAGGTACATTTTCCACCACACGACGGTGCCGATCATTCTCATGGCCATGATGAAGAAGAAACGTTGCAGGATGAAAAAGCGGAATTCTTTGATGCGAATGGCTACGAAAGGACTTTGATCCTGTTGCGGGCTTTGGTCAGTATCCATGCAACAAAAATAATTAAGGAATCGGTAATGCCCGTCGATTTTTATGGCAGGGTGAAATAGTGCTGCCCGCTTTCAAAGTCTTTTTCCAGTGCGTCCGTGATCACTTTCAGATGTTTCTCATTGCCCAGGAAATCTGCATTGCTGGCATCCACGAAGATCGTTTTGATATTATGTTGCTTGATATAATTGGTATAGGTCTGCTGGATATTGAAAAGGTATTCATCGGGGATGGCCTGCTCATAAGGCCTGTTGCGCCTTTTGATATTGGCCTGCAGCTTCTGCACCGGGGCATGAAGGTAGATGAGGATCTCCGGTTCGGACAGTTGCTGGTGAATGATATCGAACAGTTTTTGATAAAGCCTGAACTCTTCTTCCGGCAGGTTCACTTTGGCGAACAAGAGGCATTTGGTGAAAAGATAATCGCTTATGGTAACGGTCTGGAAAAGGTCTTTGGTATGGATCAGCTCCTTCAGTTGCTTATAACGTTCTGCCATGAAGAACAGTTCCAGCGGGAATGCGTATTGCTGCGGGTTCTCATAAAATTTCGACAGGAAGGGGTTATCCGCAAAAGCTTCCAGGATGAGCCTTGCATTGTATCGTTTTGCCAGCAGATGGGCCAGGGTGGTTTTACCTGCCCCGATATTGCCTTCAATGGTAATGAAATGATAATTCATAAGTGAGCGGAGATCCGGGGCCAAAATAAAGCAAATGAAAAGACAATTACAGGTATGTAGTTTATTTGTGGAAAAGTCATTCTATTTTCCCGACCGGCAGTTCATCCGGGCATTCTGCCAGCAGGAGGGCAATGCTTTTTTGCAGTACAGGATGAACGAATGAGCCAGCTATCTCTGCCAGTGGCGCCAATACGAAACGCCTGAGGGAAAGCGCCGGATGTGGAATAATAAGGTCCGGTTCCTGTATGATGCTTTTGTTATAAAACAGGATATCGATGTCGATAGTGCGTGGCCCGTTCTTTTCCATTCTTACCCGGCCCATCCCATGTTCGATGGCCAGGATCTTTTTCATCAACACCGTGGGGGCCAGCTCCGTTTCGATGCACAAAGCCTGGTTGAGAAAGGGTTGCTGATCTGTTTTGCCCCAGGCCGCCGTTTCATAAACGGCCGATTGTTGAACTACCACCCCCAACTCATTGTCGATATGCTCGATGGCCCGGTCGAGGTTTTGTAAACGGTCACCTATATTACCGCCTATCAGTAAATACACTTTATTCATATATTGCAGGCTATCAAAGGATCAAATATCACGGAATTTTAAATAAAACCCGGAATTGAATGAAGAGCTTCCTTAAAATATTTTTAGCCTCCCTGCTGGCGCTGATCGTATTCAGCCTGATCGCATTCTTTATGTTCATGGGAATCGTGTCCGGACTGGCCACCCCTGAAAAAGTGAAGACAGGCCCCAATGCCGTACTGTTGCTCGATCTTTCACAACAGTTCCAGGAGATCGGCGTAGAGAATCCCCTGGGGAGCATCGGCAATCCTGATTATTATGATGTGCCGGCCCTGCACGATGTGGTACGCATGATCCGTTATGCCCGTCAGGATTCTGCCGTGAAAGGTATTTATATCAAATGTGGCGTCAACCTCAACGGCTTCGGGGCGAGCGAAGAGATCAGGGAAGCCCTGCAGGAATTTAAGAACGGTGGCAAATTCGTTTATGCCTATGCCGATGTGATCTCGCAGAGCGGTTACCGCGTAGGCAATGTGGCCGGTAAGATCTATTGCAATCCCAAGGGTGGGGTCGACTGGAAAGGGTATGCTTTCCAGCTTGCATTCCTGAAAGGCACCCTTCAAAAGCTCGAAATAGAACCTCAGATATTCTATGCCGGTAAATTCAAAAGCGCTACCGAACCTTTCCGGGAAGAAAAAATGACCGACGCCAACAGGCTGCAGACCACGGAGCTGATGTATGAGCTGTACAACCATTTCCTGGTCCAGACCTCCGAAGCGCGGAAGATCGATACGGCTACCCTGCACCGTTATGCCAATGAAAACCTTATCCGCTCGGCATACGATGCTTTGAAATACGGACTGGTCGACGGACTGAAATACGATGATGAAGTAAAGGACGAGATCAAGAACCACCTGAAACTGGGCAAATACGATAAGATCAATTTCGTGCCGATGGGCAAGTATGCCAAAGCCGTCGATTTCAAAAGGAGCGGTAAGGAAAAGATCGCGGTGATCTATGCCCAGGGCGATATCATCGACGGAAAAGGAGAGCGGGAGACCATCGGCAGTGAAACCTACCGTAACATGATCCGTAAGGTACGGCTCGATAAAGATATCAAGGCAATCGTATTGCGCATCAATTCCGGTGGCGGCAGTTCACTGGCCAGTGAAAATATCTGGCGGGAGCTGACGATCGCGAAGGCCGACAAACCCGTAGTGGTGAGTTTCGGCGATGTGGCAGCTTCCGGGGGTTATTATCTTTCCTGCAATGCAGACAGTATTTTCGCAGAGCCCAATACCATTACCGGTTCCATTGGCGTGTTCAGCTTGCTGCCCAATATGCAGAAGTTCTTCCATAATAAACTCGGCATCACTTTCGACGGCGTTAAAACTTCGCCGGATGCAGATGCCCTGTCGGTCGCCAAGCCGCTAACGGATATGCAGAAACGATATCTGCAGAGCGATGTGGACAGCATCTACCACGATTTCAAATCCAGGGTGGCGGATGGCAGGAAAATATCGATCGACTATGTAGACAGCATCGGTCAGGGACGTGTATGGAGCGGAAGAAGGGCCGTTGAATTGAAACTGGTAGACCGGCTGGGTGGGCTCGACAGGGCCATAGAAGCGGCGGCCCGCCTGGCGAAAGTCACCGATTACCGTCTCCGGGAATATCCCGAACCGCAGAATATCCTGAACATGATCTTCGGCAATTATAAACAAACAGCCCGCCAGGATGCCCTCCGGAGCGAGCTGGGAGAGGAAGGATTGAAAACCTACAAGACCATGAAACGCGTGAAAGATATGGTCGGCGTAACGCAGGCCCGCATGCCGTTCGACATTATTACCGAATAATTATTGTACGCGGCGTAACCGGTCAATTCCCAATAAACCCATAGTTTTGTCGTCCTATGCCGCAGCCTTATAACCAATTCAAAGCTATGCTGGCCATTACCAGGGCCAGCCTGAAATCCATGTTCAAAAGTCCGCAGGCTGTTTTCTTCAGCCTGTTCTTCCCGATCGTGCTGATCGCCATCTTCGGCGCGCTCGGTGGCAACAGGGGGATCTCTGTAGATATTGCTTTTACCAAAACAAGTGATACAGCGAATGCGGTTTACCAGGTGATAAAAAATATTCCTGTCCTTCATGTAGAAAATGCCAATGAAGCTGAACTGCTCGACAGGCTGAAGAAAGGCAGGATCACGGCCCTGGTCGATATTCGCAAGCGGGACACGGGCAATAGTAATGGTCATTCACAGTATGACGTTCATTTGAAAACAACTTCCGCCGGGAAAAAAGACCTGCCTGTACTCCAATCGATCCTCAGCAACCTGATCAACCAGATAAATAACCAGGCCGATCCTCCGAAGTACACCTACGCTACTGTTTCATCGGAAGAAGTACCGGGAAGGGAATACCGCATGATCGACTTCTACCTGCCGGGTATGCTCGGCTTCTCCCTGATCGGCTCCGCTGTTTTCGGTGTGGCCTTCGTATTCTTCGCTTTCCGCGAAACGCTGGTATTGAAAAGATTATTCTCCACGCCCATCAAGCGCGGATATATCGTGGTAGGTGAAAGCATTGCCCGCATCATCTTCCAGCTTACCACTGCCGTCGTCATCATTCTTTTCGGAAAATACTTTTACAATTTCACGCTCGCACACGGTTGGGTCACATTCCTGGAATTGCTGGTACTGAGCTTTCTCGGCCTTATCGTGTTCATGGGCTTCGGGTATATCATCAGCGGAGTATCCAAAAACCAGAACGTAATACCGGTATATGCCAACCTGTTCATGTTCCCGCAATATTTCCTGTCCGGCACCTTCTTTCCCAAAAGCGCCCTGCCACAGGGTATGCAGGGGATCATCAAATACCTGCCGCTCACAGCGCTCAACGATGCCATGCGCAAAGTTTCTTTCGAAGGACTGCATATCTGGAATGTAGGTTCAGAGATCACCATCCTGCTGGTTTGGTGCCTGATCGCCTATACCATTGCCATCAAAGTATTTAAATGGGAGTAATCATATTATGCGTTTATTAAAACTGGCCCTGATCAGCATTGTCGTATTGTTCGTGGTGGTATATTTATTGTCACTGTTGATCCCTTCACAGGTCCGGATCTCCAGGGCCATCAATATCACCGCATCTAAAGATTCCATCCTGCACCAGCTTGCCGATCTGCGGGAATGGCGGAACTGGAATACGCTGGTGAATAATAACAATCAGACCTCCAAGCGGTATGCCGAAAGGAGTTTCAGGTCGGAACAGGTGCTGGTGCAACTTCAGACCCTATCTCCCGATACTATCACCACTACCTGGACACAGGAAGGTGGCAAAGAAATTGCAAGTGGTTTCACATGCCAGTCCGCTGCCGGAACATCCGTGGTGCAATGGTATTTCGACATCCGGCTTCGCTGGTATCCCTGGGAAAAATTAGGTAGCATTGCTTTTGATAAGCAATTAGGACCGCCGATGGAGCAATCGCTAGGCAATCTGAAAAAAGTACTGGAAAAAACTCCCGGACAGTATTAATTTCAACCATCATAAAAAATACACTTGTATGAAAAAACTATTGTTCTTATCTGCTATGGTGCTTGCGGGCATTACTGCCTTTTCGCAAGCCGATAAATCGAAACGTCCCAGTCCACCGGCAAAAGCTACAGAAACCACCAGCGGTGGTGTAACCATCACCATCGACTACAGCCAGCCTTCTCTCAAAGGCAGAAAAATAGGGGGTGAAGTAGCTCCCTATGGACAGATATGGAGAACGGGGGCCAATGAGCCTACCACCATCGAAGTGAACAAGGCCGCGAAGCTGGAGGGAAAGGACATGCCTGCCGGAAAATATAGCTTGTGGACAGTTCCAGGCAAGGACGAATGGGCGATCATCATCAACAAGAAAGTGCCGGGATGGGGCACTCAGTATCCTGAAGGGGAAGACCTGTTCAGGGTGAATGTAAAACCTGTCAAAACAGCCCAGGCCAGCGAACGCATGACTTTCACTATTGCCAAAAATGGAAAGATTGCGTTGTTATGGGGCGATACTGAAGTGCCGTTCCATGTAAAGTGATTGTTCGGTCGATAAGTTGACAGGTTAACAAGTTGAAAAGTTGACAAGGAGGTCTCTTGATATGGAGATTCTCTTGGCAACTTTTCAACTTGTTAACCTGTCAACATTTCAACCCGTCAACTTTTCCCCAGCGAATCCAACCTGTGCATCAAACTATCCAGATGCCTGTTGAATTCCTCCATCTGCCCGGAGGTGGGCAACTGCTCTTCCTGGTATTGCTCGATAAGCGGTAATGTTTTGGTGATCTTCAGAATAAGATGGAGATCGGCGATAGTACTGTTTTTCCTGCGGACCAGGCTGTCGAGCGATGTGAAATGATGGGTAAGTTTTGCATAATCGTGCCTGCTTTCACCAATGAGGGTTTTGATCTTTTTTTTCAGCAGGGAATCCTGGAATGCGTCCAGTTTTTTCTCTGCGGCATCATAATAGCTTCTGTTCCTTTCGTCGAACCTCTTGAAACTGTCTGCTGCATTGATCTGCCGCTCCTGCAATGATTTGATCTGTTCTTCCAGTTCCTGCAACTCTGCTGATTTGGCGGTAAGCTCTTCATACAGGGCCTCCACGAGATCGGCGCCGCGCTTTTTATGGATGATGCTGGATACGTCTATTTTTTTTCCCTCCAGGATCGTGGGAACGGGTTTTGCCGGTGCGTTTGGTTTGCTCCTGCAGCTCATGGCCACGGCAAAGAGAGGAATGATGATGAGAAGTGCTGTTTTCATATTCTGCGGGCTTGCTCAAAATTAACTTCTATTCCTCCATCGCGCAAGGATATGGACAATTAATTAACGGATGATGGGAAATTACAGGATGGATCAGGCCAGTTCGCCGATGATCTTCCTGACCACATCATAAACGAATGACAGTTCATCTTCTTTGATGGAAAATGGCGGCATCAGGTAAACAGTATTGCCCAATGGCCTGAGGTATACGCCGCGGTCCATTGCTTTTTCCGTGATCACTGCGCTGATATTATTAAGGTACTCATCTTTTCCCTGTACGATCTCGAAAGCGAGTATGGTACCCAGTGAGCGTGCGTTCTTGACTGTTGGGCATAGCTCCTTCAGCTCCTGAACGAATATGGCATGCTGCCGGCCAATGCGGTCGATCTGCTGAAGGGTAGCAGGTTCCAGCAGGAGGTCGAGGCTGGCGAGGGCGGCGGAGCAGGCAATGGGATTGGCTGTGAAGGAATGGCCGTGGAACAGGGTCTTGAGCTTGTCTTCCTGCACAAATGCCTGATAGATGTTATCGGTGCAGGCGGTGACGCTGAGGGGCATGGTGCCTCCGGTAAGCCCTTTGGAGAGGCAGATAATATCAGGCTTTTCATCCATATAGAAGGAGGCGAATAATTTGCCTGTCCTGCCGAAACCGGTCATCACTTCATCCGCGATGCAGATGATATTATGTGAATGACATTTCTGTAATAATCCGTTCAGTGCTGCCGCATCATATATATGCATGCCTCCTGCCCCCTGCAGGAGAGGTTCATAGATAAAACACGCGATCTCATCCCATGGTATTTCATCCATCGATGAATGCAATTGTTCACCGCGGGCCTCTTTCACTGATGCTTTAGCGTAGGTGAACGCATCGATGAAGATCACTTCGAACAATTTATCATTGAAGGCTGCTGTGAAAATACTGCGGCCGCTTACGCTCATGGCGCCGAAAGTATCACCATGATAGGCATTGCGAAGGGCCAGTATTTTGTTGCGGTGCGATGCGCCCTGGTTCCACCAGAACTGGACCCCCATTTTGATGGCCACTTCGGTGGCTGTGGAACCATTGTCTGAATAAAAAATGCGGGAAAAATTGCCCGGCAATATCTCCAGCAGCCGCTCTGCCAGTTTCACAGCCGGTTCATGCGTAAACCCGGCGAAGATCACCTGTTCGAGGGTCAGGGCCTGTTCATAGATCTTTAGTGCGATATAGGGATGGGCATGGCCGTGAAGGGTGACCCACCAACTGCTGATGGCGTCGATGTAGCGTTTGCCATTGACATCCGTCAAATATATTCCCTCTCCTTTAACAACAGGTATGGGGTCGGGCATATACTTTTGCGGTGTGAACGGGTGCCAGATGACCCGTTTGTCCCTGGTTCTCAGTGATTCACTCATAATGAGGCCAAAGGTAAGAGATGAATGCCGGAAGTATGAAGTCGGAAGTCTGAGGTACGAAACTTGCATGGAATCAGCTCTACCGGGTATTTCCGACCTCTGACTTCCGCCTTCATACTTCGGGTATCCCATGCAACGGAAATTCACCTGAAAATGTCAATGCAGATACAAGAACGATGGACTATAGCAGGCTGGTAAAAGATTGTTTGAAGGGGCGCCCTGAGGCCCAGCGACAGCTCTACGAGCATTTTGCCGAGGGGATGCTAGGGGTATGCTATCGCTATACAAAGTCTATGACGGATGCGGAAGATGTACTGCAGGAAGGATTTATCAAAGTATTCCTCCATCTTCATCAATTCAAATCGGAAGGAGAACTGGGAGGATGGATCCGGCGCATCATGGTCAACACTGCGCTGAATTATTTAAAAAAGAACAGCCGGTACCAAACCGATCTGTCATTCACCGATACAGGCCTTCATCCGGTGTCAGGAGATAACCCTGAAGTGTTATTAAATGCAAAGGACCTGGCAGAACTGGTCCGCCAGTTGCCGACCGGTTATCAAACCATATTCAACCTGCATGCAGTAGAAGGTTTTTCACATGTTGAGATTGGAAAGATCCTGGGCATCAATGAGGGAACATCACGTTCCCAATATGCGCGTGCCCGTGCCCTGCTGATCAACTGGTTAAAAAGACAATCAGTGGAGGAAACAAAAAATGAATCGTATGTCCGACCATGAATTTGAAAAACAGGTGCAAGCCCGGATGGACGAATTGAAGATTCGCCCAACCGAAGCGGTATGGACCAAAGTGGAGAAACGGATCCGGCGCGAGAGGCGTCGCCGCAGGCTGATCCTATGGGCCCCTGTAGGGCTCCTGCTGCTGGTAGCTACGGGTTACCTGGTACTGGGCACTCATTCATTGCCCGGTCAGAAAAATATCGCGGAACAATCAACCAATCCTTCCAACAAAAACATTCCTTCCACTGATAACAATTCTACACTCTCCAATCATTCATCAGAGAATACCGGTCCTGTAACAACTGAGACCAATTCCGGTGACCATACCGGCAAGAAAGACGATGACCAGGATCTGAGCCCTGCACCTTCAGCTACCGGCGACGCGGTATCCGGCCATCTTCAACGGCAAGGTCAGAACCCGATACGCGCTACCGACGAACATATTTTACCATTGAACAAGGAGCAGAAGCATCAGCGTGCTTTCGGGAAAAAGGGTCAACGAGCTGGAATATCACGTCAAGGAGTAAGCGATAATGGAGAAAAGCGAACCTTCCAACAGGCCCTTTCTTTAGGGAAAGACAAAAAGCAGCAGAGGATTAAAGACCCTTTACAGGACAACCAGGCGATGGCTGTAACAACACCGCCAGTTGAGGATCAGAATAATGCTATTACCAATGACCCCGATAAGCGGGATACCCTGACCGTCGATCCGCAGGCATTGACGAAAGACCTTGCAAAACAGCAGCCGGCCAATACAGTCAATCAATCCGCCAATACCGGCCCAACCGCTGAAAACGCAAAACTACCGCCGGTGAACAACCGAAAAAAGAACAGCTCCAACTGGCAATGGGGCCTTATGGGTAATATCGGGGGATCGCATATCGCCAAAGGCAGCATCTTCGGGAGCCTCTTCGCGATCCTGGACAATAAGAACAGTGTGCAGGAAGACCTCTCGGCCCCGTCTCAATCAAATGCAGCGGTCCCTACAGCGTTGCCACCTGCCAATAAACCATCTTCCATCAAAACCGGTAAGGCGTTCTCGGTAGGTGCTTTTGTGCAAAAACCACTCTCGAAAAGGGTCAGCATTTCAGCCGGACTGCAATACTCTTATTTCAGTGTACATACCAAAGTGGGCATGTTCGTGGAAGCGCCCAGGATAGTGAACAATGCAATGTCGAATGGTCAGATGGTGAGGAATTATTACCAGGGCCCCAATGTGGGTGCAACTTTCCTGGGAATTTACGAACGGCATGATTATACTAACAGGTACCATTTTATCGAATTGCCCATCACCCTGCATACACAACTCAATAAAGGCAAAAAGCTGCCCATCATCTGGGATGCCGGGATAAGTATTTCACAATTCCTTAATTCGAACGCACTTCATTATGATGGTATTAATGATGTGTATTACAAAGATTTTTCTTTCTTCAATAAAACACAGGTGAGTATTGCCAGTGCCTTCAATGCAGCGTTGTTCGCGAATAAAGCGCATCCTGTGTGGATCGGCCCCCGGATCAATTATCAATTATCAAACCTGCTGAAGAAAGAGGTTTCGGAAGGACAGCATCTCTGGTCTTTTGGGGTGAATTTAAAAATGTTTCTTAAAAAATAAAGAAAGGCAGGCAACGGTCATCCATGCACTATTGTCAGGTTTGGAAAGCCATTTTATGAAACAGCACTACCCCACACTGCTGCCGTATGCTACCATACTGCTTATCCTGTTCCTTTTAACAGGATGCATGAAAGACAAATGCAGGCATTCATATACGTTATATACGCCTGTGCTCAAGACCCTGACGGAAGTAAGGGCCAATATGAAAAGCGGCGATCCACAACCACTTAAACACATCGGGAAAATATATACATACAATAATTATATTTTTCTCAACGAAAGGGAAAGAGGCATTCATATCATCGACAACAGCATCCCTGAAAATCCCCGTAATATTGCCTTTCTGACTATCCCCGGTAATATAGACATGGCAGTGAACGGTAATACGCTGTATGCCGATTCTTACAAAGACCTCATCACTTTCGATATCACGAACCCCAAGGCAATCGCAACCAAAAAGATCACCGAAAAAGCATTTCCCGACAGAAACTATTATTATAACAACCCGAATACGACGAATCCCGATTCCATCAAGGTGATCGTAGATTGGCTGGAACGTGATACCGTAGTGGATTGTGATACATATATCAGGCTTTATACCGATTTTTATGCCCAGAACAAAGCCGATGCGGGAGGTAATTATGCAACGCCCGGTGGTGGCAAAGGTGGATCGATGGCCAGGTTCACCATACTGAAAGATCATCTGTACACAGTTTCCTCCAGCGACCTCACCACTTACGCTGTGAGCAATCCGCAAGATCCTGTAAAAGTTGCTTCGAACAAGCTGGGCTGGAATATCGAAACGATCTATCCTTTCTCCGACAAACTCTTCATTGGTTCCACCACCGGCATGTTCATCTATGATGTATCGAACCCTTCTGCCCCCAGGCAATTGAGCCGTTTCTCCCACTTTACCAGTTGTGATCCTGTAGTGGCGGATAACCAGTATGCCTATATTACACTTCGAAATATTGGCACCGCCTGTGAAAGGGGGCTCAACCAGCTGGAGATAGTCAGCATACGGGACCTGATGAATCCTGCACCGCAAAAAGTGTATCCGATGGCCAGCCCTTTTGGATTGGGCAAGGATGACGACATTCTTTTTGTATGCGATGGCAAGTCCGGGCTGAAGATCTATGATGCCAGGGATGTCAATAACCTCAGGTTGTTGAAGGAAATTGGCGGGTTGAATACTTACGATGTGATCCCCCGGAATAAAATTGCACTGGTCGTGGCTGCGGACGGCCTCTATCAATTCAATTATTTCAATCCGGAAAATATCCAGCTAATCAGTAAGATCCCGATCAGCAAATAAACCCCAGTTATGCAAAGAAAGCGATCATACCTTACAGTCGTTTTAATAATGATGGGCATGGCCCTACAGGCTCAATCCGGTCCGGCAGCAGAGCATCCCACCAAGGATCCCGTCCGGTTCAGCGTCATTGGACAGATGGGCGCTTTGATCGGGAAGAATGAATCTGCCCCGTCTTTCCAGGCGATTGCAGGTGCACGCTATAGAACATGGTTCCTGGGCCTGGGGGCAGGGTTGGACCTCTATAAATTCCGCGGTGCGCCGGTATTTGTGGATGTGCGTAAGAGCTTTGTCGTACAGCCAGGGTCCGTATTCCAACCATTTATCTATGCCGACGGTGGCATCCATTATAGCTGGCCATCTTCCCACGATAAGATGGACGGTGCTCATTCCAACTTTACCAATGATTTCTACATGGATGCGGGATTGGGTTGTTCCATTATGATGAAACCCCGTCACGCATTATTATTGAGCGCAGGATACAGCATGAAGAAGGTCCAGTATAAGATCGATGGATATAGCTTCCTGGACCCTACCCCAACTTATTCACCTCACGTATATGATTATACGCTCAACAGAATCTCAATAAAACTGGGATGGCAGCTTTAAGGTAGCCTATCCCTTTGCTTTCTCAGTTCATGATGACCCCTGGCAATTATTTGCCGGGGGCTTCTTTTTGCGGGAGGGCCTTTATGAAATGCAGGTTCCGCTGGATACCCTGGAATTTAGAGCGTTTGAGCGGGGAGTGCCGGAATATTTTTTTGAAGGTGTCTTCCGTAAGTGTGGCCCATTCTTCGATGGAGAAATGAAGCAGTTCAGGGATGGGGGAGAATTCCTGCTCGGAAGTGGCATGGGAAAAACGGTTCCAGGGACAAACATCCTGGCAGGTATCACAGCCGAACATCCAGCCGTCGAATTTTCCCTGCATCTCCTCCGGGATCAGTTTTTCTTTCAGCTCGATCGTGAAATAAGAAATGCACCTGCTGCCATCCACTACCTTGTTGTCGAGGATCGCATTGGTAGGGCAGGCATCGATACATCTGCGGCAGGTGCCGCAATAATCTTTGGCAAAAGGATCATCGTATTGCAGCTCGAGGTCTACGATGAGCGTGGCGATAAAAAAGAAAGAGCCATGCTGTTTATTGATCAGGTTACCATTCCGGCCGATCCAGCCAAGTCCGGCCCGCTGCGCCCACGCTCGTTCCAATACCGGCGCCGAATCCACAAAACCGCGGCCATGGACCTCACCGATCTCCGACTGGATGAAGGCCAGCATGCTTTGCAATTTGGAACGGATCACTTCATGATAATCCCTGCCATACGCGTATTTCGAGATCTTCGGCGCCTCTTCCTGTTGGTGGGCATCGGGAAAATAATTCAGCAGGAGCGTGATCACCGACCTGGCGCCGGGCACCAGCTTCGTGGGATCGATCCGCAGCTCGAAATGATTTTCCATATACTGCATACTGCCCTGCATTCCCTTACTGAGCCAGGATTCCAGTCGGCGGGCATCTTCATCGAGCCGCTGTGCCTTTGCGATGCCGCAATACTCGAACCCAAGCCGGGCCGCGGCCGATCTGATGATTGCCGTATTTTTTTCAATGGGGTTCATGACCTGCCTGTACGCTTATTTTTCCTGCAGGTGCAATTTATGAAAGAATCGATGGATAACAGGAGTGAGTATAATGCCAATATTCGTTATAAACGCCACACCGCTGTACAAGGCATAGAAAGAAGAGAACCAGATACCGGTATCGCAGATATGATCGAGCACAGGCCCCATACCCGCCAATAGCATGGCGGAATTGTGAAAAGCATCAAGCCAGCGAATGCCGGTGCAGGTTTGATGGAACCCTACAATGCCGATCAGGAGCGAGATGGCCATGAATGAGATGGCAACCACCAGGTTCTTTGCAATACGCCGGTAGAATACGGACCGCGGGGCCAGGGGCTGGTGCTTGGATTCATACATAGGTGCTTCTTTGATTGAAATGGTGGATAGGACCGTATATGAAAAATCATCTTCATGAAGGTACAAACGATTGTTAGCAGCACATAAATTCTTTTTACTACGGCTGGATTTTTATTATTTTAGTTGCTTATTGGTAAAAGATTTCTTGCTTATGAACAACAAACTCGTTGGCGCCGACTACATCATCTTCCTCATCTACTTTTTCATCGTTGCCGGTTATGGTTATTGGGTGTACAGAAAAAAACAATCCAAAGAAAATGATACCAAAGGATTTTTCCTGGCAGAAGGAGCACTGACCTGGTGGGCTATCGGTGCTTCGATGATCGCTTCCAATATTTCTGCAGAACAGTTCATCGGTATGTCGGGCAATGGCTTCAGGCTCGGCCTCGCCATTTCCGCCTATGAGTGGCTGGCGGCTGTTTCCCTGATCATTGTTGCTGTGTTCTTCATGCCTATCTACCTGAAGAACCGGATCTTTACCATGCCTCAGTTCCTCAAGCAGCGATACAATGAAAAAGTGGCCCTGATCATGGCCATCTTCTGGCTTTTCCTGTATGTATTCGTGAACCTTACTTCCATTCTTTTTCTCGGTTCACTGGCTATCAGCAATCTTACCAATCCCCAATATTTTCACGTGATCATGATCGTGCTGGCCATCTTCGCATTGTTCATCACCCTGGGCGGTATGAAAGTGATCGGTTATACTGATGTGATACAGGTATTCTTCCTCATCATCGGCGGATTGGCCGCTACCTATCTTGCGCTGACCCTGGTGAGTGAGAAATTCGGACTGGGCAGGAATGTACTGACAGGCTTCAATGAGCTGATCAAACGTTCTCCCGATCACTTCAATATGATCTTCGATAAGCCTGGTCCGAACAGTACCGCCAAAGAGATCAGCAACTATCTCAGTCTGCCCGGCATCGCCATGATGCTCGGTGGCCAGTGGGTAGCCAACCTCAACTACTGGGGATGCAACCAATACATCACCCAACGGGCATTGGGGGCCGATCTCAATACCGCCCGCCGCGGTATCCTCTTCGCAGCATTCCTTAAAATACTGATGCCGGTGATCGTGGTGCTGCCGGGCATTGCCGCGTATGTGCTTCACCAGCATGGCGGCTTGCAACAGGAAATGATGAGTGGAGGCGAACTGCGGGAAGACAATGCCTATTCAGCCATCCTGGGCTTTTTGCCGGCCGGACTGAAAGGCTTGTCCATGGCTGCTCTTACCGCTGCGATCGTTGCTTCGCTCGCCGGTAAGGCCAACAGTATCTCCACCATCTTTACGCTGGACATTTACAAAAAGTATGTAGGAAAAGAATCTTCCGAAAAGCAACTGGTATGGATCGGCCGTGTTACGGTGCTGGTGGCAATGGTGATCGCTATTCTCTTCACCTGGGACGACTGGCTCGGTATCGGCGGCAAAGGCGGGTTCGAATTCATCCAAAAATATACCGGCTTTGTTTCCCCCGGCATCTTTGCCGTGTTCCTGCTCGGCTTTTTCTGGAAACGCACTACTTCTGCAGCAGCAGTGGTGGGCATTGTAGGAGGCTTCGTGCTGTCGATCCTTTTCAATTCCGTGATACCCGAATGGTTCGGTCATGATACCTGGTTGTACACAGCATACCTGAACCCAGGCACCGGTAAATATGAAATTCCCTTCCTCACCAGTATGGGATGGGTCTTCTTCATCACTGTATTGCTGATGGGAATTATTTCAATGGCAGATCCCGCCAGCAAGAACAATCCGAAGGCAACCCGGTACGACAGAAGTATGTTCAAGGTTACACCGGGCATGATGGCGATGATCCTGATCATCCTCGGTGTGTTGGGCGCGATATATGTGAGGTTCTGGTGAAAGGTTGATAAGTTTCATTTACAAACTATCTGCCCCTCGATGATCTCCTTGAACTGCATCACCACATCTTTCCTGGCGTTATCATTCAAATCTTTCGTGAAGATGATGGCGGCATAGCCACGGCATTTGTCGATATAAGGCCAGGTGCCGGAAAATCCAGGGCAACCTATTACGGTGCTGTTGCCGCTGGCATCCTTCTCCTGTATCCATTCACCGAGGCCGTATTCAAATCCTTCCGCCATTTTGGGAGTGAATTTATTGGGAAGGCCGGTAAACTGTGGCTTTTGCATCTCAGCAATGGATTCTTCACTTAAAACCCTTTTGCCTTCGAACATGCCTTTGTTCAGGACCATGATGAGAAAATTCAGGTAGTCATTGGCGGTAGAAAGGGCGCCAAAGGAAGGATTGGGCGCTTCCCCGTTATTATCGAACGTAGTGGACCGCATTTTCAGGGGGCGGAAGATCCGTTCGGTGGCAAGGCGTTCGAAATTCTTTTTACCGACGATCTCTACCACCCTGGCTGCAATGGTAGGCCCATAATTCCCATAATGGAATTCCTTGCCGGTATTATTGGAGATCTCTTTGGCGGCAATGGCATTCACTTCTGCTTCGAGTGAAGGATATTTTTTTCTTTGTACTAATTTTGCCATGAATCCCCTGTCATTCTCTATTCCGGTTACATGCGAAAGACAATGGCGGATCGTAACATACCCCTTCATATAACTGTTAAAAATGGGAATGTATTTCCCAACAGGATCATCGAGTGAAAGTTTGCCCTGGTCTACAAAGCTCATCACAATGGCTGCCGTGAGCCATTGGCTGCAATGGCCAATAGGGGCCTGCGTTTTGGCATTGAAATCGGTACCCAGCTCTTTTTGATAAACGGGTTTTCCGTCTTTCCAAACCAGCGCTGTCACATAATTGCCCAGGGCTTTCTGGTTACGCTGCAATAATTGATCGGCTGCGCTGAAATCGTACTGGGCGGAAACGGTCTGCAATAGTAGCAGGAAAGCTGCTGCCAGGCTGCAGTTGAGACAGATTCGATTGATTTTTAATGACATAAATGCGGGAATGGGGGTCTTGGTGTATGGTTTGTGAACAGGCTTAAAGATATTTGAATTTTAGCAGCGGTAAAAGGTGCTTATACCCGAATTTAGCAGTTCAGTGGCGAACAAATCATTTTAACATTTTGTTCAAAACCTGCTGCACAGGATGAGTCCCTTTCCCTGGATCAAATACCTAATTAAAAGGAGGGGAAATATGAATCTGAATAATTTCACTATCAAAGCACAGGAAGCGATCGCGCAGGCGCAACAGATCGCCTTCAATCATAATAACGTCAATATCGAGACGGAGCACCTGCTGAAAAGCCTGCTGGAGCAGGAAGATTCTCCGGTCGATTACCTGTTGAAAAAAAATAATGTGACGGTCAACCTGCTGGATAATAAACTGGAGGAAAGCATCCGGAAACTACCGGTGGTTGGCAGTGGCGGCACACCTGCCCAATCCATCGGCAGGGATGCCAACAATGCTGTTCTGCGGGCAGGCACCAACCTGAAACAGTTCGGGGATGAATTCGTGAGCGTAGAACATCTGCTGCTCGCCATTCTACAGGGCTCCGACCATACGGCAAAACTCCTGAAAGATGCAGGCCTGACCGAAAAAGGATTGGTAGCGGCCATCAAAGACCTGCGCAAAGGAGATACGATCAAAAGCCAGACACAGGAAACACAGTTCAATGCACTGAACAAATATGCGAAGAACCTGAACGAGCTGGCGCGCCAGGGCAAACTCGACCCGGTGATCGGCCGTGATGAAGAGATCCGCCGTACACTGCATATCTTATCGCGCCGAAGTAAGAACAATCCTATCCTGGTGGGTGAGCCCGGTGTGGGCAAGACCGCCATTGCGGAAGGACTGGCGCACAGGATCGTGAACGGAGATGTGCCGGACAACCTGAAAACGAAGATCATTTATGCGCTGGATATGGGCCAACTGATCGCCGGCGCCAAATATAAAGGTGAATTCGAAGAGCGCCTGAAATCGGTAGTAAAAGAGGTAAGCACCAGCGATGGAGAGATCATTCTTTTTATCGATGAGATACATACGCTCGTAGGAGCTGGTGGCGGAGAAGGCGCCATGGATGCGGCCAATATCCTCAAACCCGCACTGGCACGGGGTGAACTGAGGGCCATCGGTGCTACTACCCTAAATGAATACCAGAAATTTTTCGAAAAAGACAAAGCGCTGGAACGCCGCTTCCAGAAAGTGATGATCGAAGAGCCCAGTGTGGAAGACACCATCTCCATCCTGCGAGGATTGAAGGATCGTTATGAGACCTATCACCATGTCAGGATCAAAGATGAAGCGATCATTGCTGCGGTGGAATTATCGCACCGCTATATCACCGACCGTTTCCTTCCCGACAAAGCCATCGACCTGATCGACGAAAGTGCTGCCAAGCTCCGGCTGGAGATGAACAGCATGCCGGAAGAATTGGATAAACTGGAAAGGCAGATCAGGCAACTGGAGATCGAGCGGGAAGCTATCAAAAGAGAAAATGATGAAGAGAAACTGAAAGACCTGAACACGGAGATCGCCAACCTGGCCGTTGAAAGAGATACTTTCAGGGCCAAATGGAAAGAAGAAAAAGAGATCGTGGAGAAAGTGCAATCGGCCAAAGCCGCTATCGAGCAGTTGAAGCTGGAAGCTGAGAAGGCAGAGCGCAATGGCGATTATGGAAAAGTGGCGGAGATCCGTTATGGTAAAATAAAAGAGCAGGAAAAGATCATCCATGAATATTCGGAAGAACTGGCCAAGATCAATGAAAAGCGATTGCTGAAGGAAGAAGTGGATGCGGATGATATCGCAGAGAATGTTGCCAAGGCAACAGGCATACCCGTGAGCAGGATGCTGCAAAGTGAAAAAGAAAAATTATTGCACCTGGAAGAGCACTTGCATCAGCGGGTGGTTGGGCAGGAGGAAGCGATCGTTGCAGTAGCAGACGCTGTTCGCAGGAGCAGGGCAGGGCTGCAGGACCCGCGCAAACCCATCGGCTCATTTATTTTCCTCGGTACTACCGGTGTGGGTAAAACAGAGTTGGCCAAAGCATTGGCAGAATACCTGTTCGATGACGAGAGCATGATGACGAGGATCGACATGAGCGAGTACCAGGAAAAACATACTGTGTCGCGGCTGGTAGGTGCTCCCCCCGGATATGTGGGTTATGATGAAGGCGGCCAGCTCACGGAAGCAGTCCGCCGCAAACCATATAGTGTGGTGCTGCTCGACGAGATCGAAAAAGCGCACCCCGATGTCTGGAACGTACTGCTGCAGGTGCTGGACGATGGCCGGTTAACCGATAACAAAGGCCGGGTGGTGAACTTCAAGAACACCATCATCATCATGACCAGCAATATCGGCAGCCACCTGATCCAGGAAGCCTTTGAAGAGGTGAACGAACGTAACCTGGAAGAGGTTACCGAGAAGGCGAAAACAGAAGTGATGAACCTGCTCCGGCAGACCATCAGGCCCGAATTCCTCAACAGGGTAGATGAGATCATCATGTTCCAACCGTTGCTGAAAAAGGAGATCAGGGGCATCATCCATATCCAGTTGAACAACCTGAAAAAACTGGTGGCCGCCAATGGCGTGAACCTGCAGTTCAGCGATTATGCCATCGATTACCTGGCGGAGAACGGGTTCGACCCGCAGTTCGGGGCCAGGCCCTTGAAGCGCCTGATCCAGAAAGAGATCATCAACCAGTTGTCGAAGAAGATCCTGGCCGGGGATATAGACAAATTGCACCCCGTACTGGTAGACGTATTCGATGGGGTGGTGGTATTCAGGAATGAATTTCCTTCCAAACCCTCATCGGGCGAATCGAAGGAAAAGGCCAGGTCCAGGTAATGGACCAGGTCGCAAACAAATAAGATGAAAAATTGTTATATAGGCTAGATGACCGTTGCCGGAACCGGTTGCTTTGAGACTTTAAAAAGGAGATCATTATGGCAACAAACAATAAACCTAAACTGGTGGAGATCATTCCACCAAAAGATGTATGGCAGGGCCCCGCATCCGCCCCGGTATCCCTTGTGGAGTTCGGGGATTATGAGAGCGAAGCCTGCGCCAAAGCACATGAAGTAGTGAAGAAGCTACTGAACGCTTATGGTAAGCAGTTGAGGTTCAATTTCAGGCATTTCCCGCTTACACAGATCCACCAACGATCGCATAAAGCGGCGGAAGCTGCTGTAGGCGCGGCCCAGGAAGGCAAATTCTGGGAGATGCATGATAAGCTGTTCCATAACCGCCGTAACCTGGGCAGTGTAAGCCTGAAGGAATATGCGCGTGAAGTGGGCATCACCGACAAGAATTTTCTCTCCAAACTGGTGGATTCGGTGTATGGTTGGACGGTCCGCAATGACCTTCTCGAAGGATTGGAGAAAGGTGTACGCGACGTACCGGCCTTTTTTATCAATAATGAATTGTTCACCGGCAAGCCTACTTTCGATGGCCTGAACAAAGCGATCGATGAAGCGATCAGGACAGGGAAGCGGAAGACGGCGGTGAAGCAGAGAGCCTGAGGTGGAGTTAGGTTGACAAGTTTTTAACCTTTCAACTTACCCTAAAAGCTTATTTTGCCGGAAATATCGAGGGCGAGTATGCGTTTATGGGGACCGTTTATCATAATGATCTGTATTTCGTCTCTGCTGATGGGCATCTCTACCCCCCTGTACGCCCAGCACGATACTACCAAAAGACAGGGCCTCGATAGTTTCATCCTCAAGCGAAAAGGGCTGTTCGGCAAACTCGCCCGCAACCTCCTCACCGATACGCTCAAGGAAAATATTGCCGCCAGTACGCCTGTCCGCAATGACCTGCTATTTTCCATCTATGATGGCCGGGTGATCCGCAGCATCACCGTTCAGGGCCTCGATTTCGGTACGCCGATCAATGATACTACCAAAGTATATCGGAACTGGCTTACCAGGCTGGCCAATGGTTCCCACCGCAAAACCCGCGACTTCGTGATCCGGGACAATCTCTTTTTCAAAAAAGGAGAAAGGGTATTTCCTTATTTATTGGCAGACAATGAGCGGCATCTACGTGATCAACCCTACCTGCAGGATGCCAGGATCATCATCCGGCCGGCAGACAATAGCTTCGATTCCGTGGATGTGGTAGTGCTTACGAAGGATGTATTGTCGATCGGCGGTTCCATTCACCTCCGGAATATGAACAGTGGTGACATATCGCTGAAAGAAGATAACCTGGGGGGATGGGGCGACAGGCTGCTGGGCAGCGTGCTGTACGACCAGACAAGAGTAGAAAGGATGGGCTATGGCGCCGAATTCATCAAACGGAATATTGCCGGCTCTTTCATCGATGCCACTGCCGGGTATTCCAATTTCGCTAACGCATTCAGCAGTGGCCGTGCGGAGGAAACGACCTTCTATGCCAGGATGATCAGACCGCTGGCGAACCCTTATATGCGCTTCACCTATGCGGCCGAGATCGCTTATCACAATACCAGTAATATGTACCTGAGCGACTCACTGTACAACAGTGATTACCGCTACGAGTATTTCAATTATGATGCATGGATCGGCTGGAACACCGGCGCCTTCAAGATACTGCCCGATCTGAACAAGGACGACCGTTTACGCACCCTGTTGAGCCTGCGGGTGCTTCGCAAACAATACCAGGAGATCCCCGATAAATACAAAACGATATACGATAGCCGGTATGCGGACATTGCCGGCGTTCTGGGAGCCATCTCCATCTTCGGGCAGAACTTTTACAAGACCCGTTATATCTACGGCTTCGGCAGGAGTGAGGACGTGCCAGAAGGGACGGATATCTCGCTGACAGCTGGGTGGACAAGAAAACAGCAGATAGACAGACCCTATATCGGTCTCGATTTCCAGAGAAGCTATTTCAGGGTGAAAGAAGATTATTTCAACTATACATTCAGGTTAGGTGGCTACTGGCACCGGAATAAAATGGAAGATGTCGACGTCCTGCTCAACCTCGACTATTTCAGCAAACTGCAGATACTGAGCCCCAAATGGAAACAGCGTACATTCATCAGCGCCGGCATCACAGGTCAGATCAACAAGACACTGAATGAAGAGCTTTACCTCGAAAGCCCTTTCGGCATACCTGAACTGTACAACGACCGCAAGATCGGGGGCGATATCAGGGCCACCCTCAAAGCGGAATCCGTGTTCTTCAGCCCATTCACCTTCATCAACTTCCGGTTCGCTCCATTTGTATTCGCGAACCTTTGCCTGATCACGCCTGTGAGTGAAAAATTTTCCAAAAGCGACGGGTACCAGAGCGTCGGGGCAGGGCTCAGGTGGAGGAACGAAAGCCTTATCTTCGGGACCATGGAACTGAAAGCCCATTATTTCCCACGTGCCAACTATTATGGAAAGCATTTACGGATAGACTTCAACACCAATATCAGGTTCAAATATAACCAGCAGACCATCAAGCGGCCGGAGCTTATCATTGCCAATTAATGGATGACAATATGCTGTAAAAGTTGCTGCAGGTAGAGCGCGTTCCTGATAGCTGCGCCCCTGGCGGTATTATTGAAATAGAGGTATGCTTCTTTCACTTTCCTGTTCTCATCGATCTGTTTGGCAATACCATCCATGAATTTTTCGGCGTATTCGGATTTGTAAAGAACGGGAACGCCATGAAAGCGATAATAGGTAATGGAAGTATTGCAGACAGCTTCATCAGGTAATTTGGGATGGCTCATCCCGGCGAAAATGATCTTATGAGCAGCCAGTTTGCGGTATACATCTTCCCGCCACCAACTGTTATCCCTGAACTCGACCACATTCGTGAAAGAATTATCGAGCTGCTCGGCGATCTCCTGCAATTTCGATTCAGTGTAGATCATCTTGGGATGGAACTGGAACAGAACAGGTCCCAGTTTATCACGGAGACCTTCTTTGATCACTTTATAAAAATCTTCCAGCAATGGTTTTATATCACTGAATTGCCTGTGATAATGAGTGATCAATCGGGGCGCTTTCACCGCAAAATTGAAGCTGGCCGGACTTTTGCCGTACCAATTCTCCAGGAAAGCCAGTTGTGGAAAGCGATAGAAAGTGAAATTCAGTTCAAGCGTATTGAAGCGGGTGCAATAATAATCGAACCATTTGCGCTGTGGTGTGCCGACAGGATAAAAGAGTTCCATCCACTCTCTGTAATGAAAGCCTGAACAACCGATTCGCCATTGAATTTTAGTTGCCATACCATTGGATTCTTCTAATAATTATGCCACCCTGCAGATTCTTCAACTCCTCTAAAGATACATATCTGTCCTGCTTTTAGCACCTATTCATGGTAATTACTTACCATTTTTTGATCAATGCCGGGTATGGAAAAACTCTGGAATTCGTATTTTATTGTTTGAGTGCGACTTATAATTTCAGAAAGAAAAAGGCAGTGTAGAAACACCGCCTCTCATCAACGATTGCTTGCCATATGAAAAAAGGTTTCGATACCAATCTTTTTGAAGGCGATGTGGAAACATCGCCCTGGGGCTCAATAATATTGAACCGATGCAATTAGCAGTTACGGGTGGAATCGAACCACCGTAAAAGGTTTTGCCAGCCTTCGCCTTTCCTCTCGGCCACGTAACTCATATATCATGTTCGCCGGTCATAGACCCATTGCAAATAATAATCACGGATGTTCGCGAAATAGCCCAACAGCAGGATGGACACCGACAATAAAAGCACGTTCATCCAAAGGGCCGGCCATCCGATCACGAAACCGAAGCACACCGTGAGCAATCGCAGGAATTCCAGGTAAAAGATCCACTGCTTTTGTTCCATGATGGCGCCGCAATTGATCAGGGTTAGCACCAGTCCCAGTGAGATCAATACCTGCTGCATAACCGGTATATATCTTTCAAAAAGGATGAACAGGAAGAGCAGTACCACGCTCATGGCGATCTGCCAGATCACATACCTGTTCAATGGTCTTTCAACTGGCATGGTATTGTGGCGGATCATGAACCGTTTCTCTACCTGGCTCCGTGCATCCGGATCGATCGAATCGGGGCGGCTGAACAGGAGCCTGATCTTATTGCGTGCTCCCTTTGTTCGCCGGACGGCATGTACCAGCTCTGCGATGAAGTGGAAATGCTGCCACAAAAAACTGTAGCTGTTCAAAGGATGGGTGAGCCCGTATTTGATCTCCACTTTGTCATCCTCTTTCTGAAAAGTTCCAAAGAGCTTGTCCCAGATAATGAACACATCCCCATAATTTTTATCGAGGTACTGTTCATTGCTCGCATGGTGCACGCGGTGATGCGAGGGGGTTACCAGGATATATTCCAGGATGCCCAGTTTCCCGATCAGCCTGGTATGAATAAAGAACGGGTACAACCCGTGTACCAGCAGGATGCTGGTGATCATGGTGGCCGGGAACCCGAGCAGCGGGAGGCCGGCCCAGAACAGTGTCCGCACAAAAGCCTGGAGTACGGTGATGCGCGCCGAAACAGTATAATTGAAATCCTCACTCTGGTGATGCACTACATGCGCAGCCCAGAAAATATTCACCTCATGGGCCAGGCGGTGGTACCAATACCACAGAAAATCAGTGCAGAGCAGGAGCAGGCACCATAATAACAGGCTGGGTTCAATATCGAACAGTCCATAATTCTTTTGCAGGTAGTCATAAAAGAAATAGAATATGCCTACCACCCAAACATCGAGCAGGCGTTCTGCAATACCTATGCTGATATTGGCCATGGAATGATGCAGATTGAAATAGGGAAGCTTCTTCTTCTTTGCAACCAGGAATTCCAACACCATAAAAAAAACAAAGAGCGGTACGGCCAATGCCAACAGGTTCAGTCTCATGGTCGGCAATATTGTTCGTTATGGAAATGGGTAATGCTTTATTTCGGTTCCAGTTTGATCAACTGCTTTTTGGCAGCATCTTCAGCACTGATCTTTTTTTGTTTGTACAATGGATGCTCTATGACGAGTGTTACCGGTAATTGCTGCCAGGTGGAGATGGTGAAATTGCCGTCCTTACCTGATAAGGATTCTTCTTCTCCGGATATGATATATACATAGGCATTTTCAATACTCTTGCCGGTCGAGCTGTGAACGATACTGCCCCTGATCGTGGCCGGTTTGGCCGGATAGATCTCCGACGTGTTGAAGATCAGTGCAGGTATTGCGATCAGCCAGTTGTATGCAGGCGACGATTTCATGGTATGCGGTTTTGGATGAAAAAAAATGACGTTCCGGTAGGGACCGTTGGAAACATCGTGCTTTTGAATTCATGTATTGCATACTGAAACAATTCTGGTGCAATATTAAGGGAAAATATTAGTCTACCAAAATAGTAGACTAATAAAATTTAAAAAAATATCCTGAAATAATGACCATACCGATTAAACCTTCTTGTTCGGAACAGGTCGCATAAATAACAGAATGATTGGAAATGCTGGCCGGTTGCGGGTTCTGGCAATATGATACATGGTCTTTTCCGGTATACGCGGAGACCTGAAGGGGAGGTGTATTCCTATAACTTGTTTATCGCTCGTTAATTGCGTGTCCGGATTCCATTATTTTTCCACTTTTATGAACCGGGCACAAAACTTGTTTCCTATGTGGAGGTTGAGTTTCGTTTAATCCATTAAAATACCTTTATATGAAGTTGATACCGAAACTTTACGGCTCTTTAGCCGTGGTCGCCATAGCGGCCATCGTTCTTTATGCCTGCTCTAAAAACGAATCTGCGAGCATGGCTGTGCCCCCTGGCCAACAACATGTTTCCCTTTATCTTACAGATGGTCCCGGTTTCTTCGACAAGGTCCTGATCGATATCAGGTCCGTAAAAGTGCTTGTCGATACCTGTTCGAAAAGCAACGGAAATGATGATGATGACAAGGATGAACATGGCAATGGACACCATGATGGGGATGATGACCATGACAAGGCCGATTCCTGCGTAATCTGGCAAACCCTCGCCATCACGCCCGGCGTGTACGATTTGCTCAGCCTGCGCAATGGCGCCGATACCCTACTGGCCAATGGCCTGATTCCCAAAGGCAAGATCAAAAAGATCCAGCTCACGCTGGGTCCCAACAATTCACTGGTGAAAGACAGTGTGACCTATCCGCTGAAATTATTCCCCGGCATGCAATCTACCATTACCATCAAAGTGAAAGGCGGTGATTGGGACGAATACGCTACCGACAGGTTCCGTCTCTGGCTTGATTTTGATGCCACGCGGTCTGTTATCAAGGTCCGTGATGGAGTATTCTACCTCAGGCCGGTCATCCTCTTCTTCACCGTCAAAGCTACGGGTAGCCTGGAAGGAAGGGTATTGCCCAGAGAAGCATTCCCGGTGATCTCTGTGTTCAATGCTACGGATACGGCTTATGCGCTGCCCTGGGGTAATGGTGAGTTCAGGGTACGTGGCCTCAAAGCCGGATCGTACAGCGTATTCATCAATGCTTCCAATGGTTATAAGGATACGACCATTACCAATGTAGCGATCCAGCAAGGAAAAGAAACTGATTTGCCAACGATCACGCTGCATAAGTAATATCAGCCAAGAGGAGATCAAAAGAGTAAAAAAGAAAAGAGGATGCAGGTTAAATAGTACCTGCATCCTCTTTTCTTTTTTACTCCTTCAACCTCTTAACTCCTATTTTGGGTGTAGACGAAAATAATTGTCGAGCGATAAGGGGCCGCCACCTTCCACCAGGAAGAAGATCAGCAGCAGGAAGATGACTACCGATAGCGGGAATTGCGTACCGGAAGCGAAGATACCCTGCGTTGATGTGATGATGATGATGGCACCGATCAATATCGGGAGCTGAAGCAGGACTGCCCAGCGGGTCAGCAGGCCAATGATGATCATGAAGCCGCCCAGCAGATGGGCCCAGGTAACTACGATAGCGATCCAGTCGGCCCCTGCAGCCAACGAACCATACTGCAATAATTTTTCCAGTGTAGCGGCATTGATCATGAAAGAGATGCCTTTGATGAAGAGGCACAGGCCGAGCGCAACCCGAACGACTACCAGCCATCGGGGATGATGCGCCAGGCTCCAGTTATGGATCTGTTGAAGCGTTCCCATGGTAGTGATTTTTAAAGAACAATTGAGAAAAAAACTCCATATAAAGTTACGCCTATTCATCATGCCATTCAAACTTATAATTTTAACAATCCCTTGCTGCAGGCCGTTTCTACAGAATCTCTTATCTATCAAAATATTTTCTCCCATAGTACGTTTTTTTAATGGATAGCCCTGATCTTTGCGCTTTTAAAATTTTATGATCAGGTGCAAAGAGTACCCGTACTCTTTTAAACATCAATAACTATGAAACGATCAGTTTGGTTATGGGCGCTGTTAGCAGCCGTAGTGGCCCTCATTGCGATCTTGTTATTCATTGGATGGAAACCCGGTACGTCGGGCTATGCTGCGGAGGGAAAAGCAGCCAACCCGGCTGCCCAAAAATCGGATACAGACACCAATATCATTGCTCCCCCACCTGTTATACTGGACACTGCATTGTTCGACAGCAAACTGAAATGGATCGTGAATGGTGATTCATCGGGACGCTGGCCGGTGAAAGCTCCTTATCCCAAAGCAGGCGCCATCCTGCCTTTCAAGCGGGTACTGGCTTTTTACGGGAATCTCTACTCGAAGAAGATGGGTATTCTCGGTGAATTGCCGGAAAAGGAAATGCTGGAAAAATTACAGGCCGAAGTAAAGACCTGGCAGGCGGCAGATACTACCATGGAAGTGGTGCCGGCCCTTCACTATATCGCCGTTACGGCACAGGGCAGCGCCGGCGCCGACGGGAAATACAGGCTGCGTATGCCTTTCAAGGAGATCGACAAGATCCTTGCTATGGCTACTAAGATCAATGCGCCTGTGTTCCTCGACGTTCAGGTTGGTTTGAGCACCCTGCAGGCTGAGATCCCCCTGCTGGAAAAATACCTGAAAATGCCGCATGTACACCTCGGTATCGATCCTGAGTTCTCGATGAAAACAGGCAAGAAACCCGGCTCCGTGATCGGCACTTTCGATGCGGCAGATGTGAACTACGTATCGGATTATCTCGCCAAACTGGTGAATGACAATAACCTTCCTCCCAAAATACTGGTGGTACACCGCTTTACACAGGCAATGGTCACCAATTCGAAACAGATCAAATTGAAACCGGAAGTACAGATCGTGATGGATATGGATGGATGGGGCGCACAAGCCAGGAAGCTCAATACCTACAAACAGTTCATCTATAAAGAACCTGTACAGTTCACAGGCTTCAAGCTCTTCTACAAAAATGATTTCCGTGAAGCCAATAGCCGGATCATGACGCCGCAGGAAGTGTTGAGGCTGAAACCGCAGCCGATATATATACAGTATCAGTAGTTGACAGGTTGATAAGTTGATAGGTTGATAAGGTGGTCCCTGCGATGCGGAGAATTCCTTGTCAACCTATCAACTTATCAACTTTTCAACTCTATACCTATAATTTCGAACCGAGCCAGTTTTTCCGGAATGCGGTTGCATCGGCGGATAATGCTGCACCTGATCTCTCGTTGGCTGCAACGGCCAGCGCAGGACTTTCTGCCAGCGTGATGTTCGTTCTTTTTGTTTCTCCACGGTGTTTGTATTCGAGCGCGAGTTGGTCACCGGGTTTATGATTGTTCAGGATATCGGCCAGCTCGGTTTGTTTTTTGACGGGCTTTCCATCCAGTTGTATCAACTGATCGTCCACATCCAGTCCGGCCTTGTACAGCGGTGATCCGATCACGGTATTGCCGGCGATGAACAATCCATCCTCTTCACGGAACCGTACATTGCCGATCCAGGCTTTGCCCTCATTTTGTTTTTTAAGGATGAGCCCCGCCTTGCCGAGCAGCGGTGAATAATCGAAGGATTCATGACCTGTCACATATTTGCTGAAAAAAGTGGAGGCGAATTGTTTGTCGCCCGTAACCTGCTCCAGCACATCTTCCAATCCACTGATCGTATAAGGGACCTCCGTTTTCCCGAAACGTTTCCAGACGGCAGCCATGTAATTGTCGAGCGTGAGGTTGCTGAACCGTGTACGAAGCTCTAGGTCAAGCGCCAAAGCTATTGCAGCGCCACAAGGATAATAGGACGTGAACATATTGGGGTAATTGTTCCTGTCGATCGAAACGCCTGCGTCCACGAACACCGCATGGTTGCTCATCTGGGCCGGTGAATAACGTTTGGCCCCGGCCGTATTCTCTTTGACGTTGATCAGGGAGGCAACCGTAGAGAATTGATCTTCCTGGGTTTGCCAGCCGGCCCTGGTCATCAGGAGATCGCCATAGTACTGCGTGAAGCCTTCGGCAAACCAGAGCTCATGGCTCATATTGCTTTTTTCGAAATTGAATGGTTCCAGTGTTTTGGGGCGGATGCGCTCTACATTCCAGCAATGGAAGAATTCATGGGCAAATACTTCCAGCAGGTAATTGGCGCCATCGAAATTGACGGGTATGCTGATCATGGTGGAGTTGCGATGCTCCATACCATCGCCTTTCACCCAGGGATTGATGCTGGCTATAAAAGTATAAGTGCCATTATCATATTCGGGCAATTCGCCGAACACGGCCTGCGCTTCCTGCGTGATCCTTTTTACTTTCAATGCGAAGCTGTCGGCCTGTGCGTCGGTGGCTTTGGCTTCGAGGGCAAGGCGGAACTGGAATGATTTGCCATTGGGATTTTTCATCGTCCATTCTTTCCAGATAAGATCCCCGATCTTGGTAGGGCAGTCCATGAAATATTGCAGTCCTGGCGCTGTGAACAATCCGGGGTCATTAGTGGGCTTGAGTTGTGTGGCGATCGTCCATTTTTTCCCTTCCGGGATATTGAACTTGATATCGATGGGTACTTTATCGAATCCTTTTAGCCATAGGAATGTAGCGGGCATATTCAGGTGGATGCTGGTCTCATCCACGCCGGCATAAGTGCCGTCGGGGTAGTTGGCATATAAGGTATATTCCACCCGTACATACCCATCATGACGCGGCACTTCGTACACGTCACCATCGGTGCGGTTGATGGTGATGGATTTTCCTGTTCTGTCGAATGCCTGTACATCGTAGATATTTTTACCGAACTCATGGGTGGCATAGCGGCCCGGGGATGAGCGGCTCATGCGGAAGACGGCCGTTCGTTGGGTGATACCGTTGGCCGTAAGTGAAATATGGGCTTCATGGTGAACGAGATTAGGAAACGTTACGATATAGCTGACCTTCTGGGACCGGGCCGTTGCCAATAAAAGCAGGCTGAAAACTATACAGATCGTTTTTTTCATAAGCACAATTTATGATGATACAAGATAGGAGATTTCCGACTTCATACCTCCAGCCTCCTGCTTTTCCCTAAATTGTGATCAAAATACTTCAGCATGACTGAACGTGAACATCATTTTATGCAGGCGGCGATCGGGCTGGCCAGGAAGGGAATGCAAAATGGCCATGGCGGCCCATTTGGTTGTGTGATCGTGCATGGGAATGAGATCGTGGGGGAAGGGTTCAACTGTGTGACCTCTGCCAATGACCCTACGGCACATGCCGAAGTGGTAGCGATCCGCGAAGCATGCAGTCGATTGCAAACCTTTCAGCTCAGCGATTGTGAACTGTATACCTCCTGCGAGCCCTGCCCTATGTGCCTGGGCGCTATCTACTGGGCACGCCTGCAAAAGATTTATTTTGCCGCCAGCCGGCATGATGCCGCCGATGCGGGTTTCGACGATTCCTTCATATACGATGAGCTGGTATTGCCTTTGGCCGGCAGGAAAATCCCGATGTTATCCTTTCAGCGGGCGCAGGCCGTGGAAGTTTTTGAAGAATGGAAAAAATGGCCGGGAAAGATCAGTTACTGACCATTCAGTGCGATTGTAGCCGGTGGATCACGATATATCCGATGATCACCAACAGGAGGATCAGTACGATCGCCACATAGATCCAGGGGGCGCTGACGATCTTCGTTTTTTCGCGCCTTCTCTTTCTTTGCTCAAGATATTGATTGAGATCTTTATTGAGCTGATCGACATAAATACCGATGGGCCTTCCGCTCATCTTCTGCAGCCCTTCGATGGCTTCGTTCTCGAAATCATTGTCTACTATCCATTTTTCAACCTCATGCTTCTCCTGCTCCGATAGTTTACCGCTCAGGTAATCCATCAGCTTCTGGTTGTCGATATCTTTGTTACTGTTAGATAATATGTTCAACAAGTCGTTGTTCATGTTTTTTCATCGGTAGACTGACCACATTTATGAACCGTTCCTTAATTTTTTTTCGAGCAGGATTTTCAGGTTCCGTTTTCCGTTCTGGATATGGCTTTTGACCTGCATCATCGTAAAACCGGTCTGTTCTGTAATCTCCTGGTACGACCTTTTCTCCAGGTAGAACAAAGTTACGCAGAGTTTTTGCTCATTATTGAGTTCCTGCAAAGAATCGTTCATCAGTTCCAGTTGCCTGTCTTTTTCGACCAGTATGGGAATACTATTGTCCTCCTCCGGGGTCACGGCCATCTGTTCCCTGGTCTCGGTCAGCCTGCCCGGCTTGCTGCGGAGCTTCATGAGACAATGGTTTTTGGCCACCATATATAACCAGGACTTGAAATAATCCACCCGGTATTTGTGGAGTTCGGTGATGACCTTCAGGAAGATCTGCTGTACGCTGTCCCTGGCTTCCTCCTCATTCTTCAGGTATTTCATGCACACCCCGAAGAGCAGTAAGGTATAGCGTTGCAGCAGGATGCCGAGCCAATGGTTATTACGGTCGGCATAAAAATATTCGAGCAGTTGCTGATCGCTTATATGTGCAAATTGATCTTGCTTCACTGACGGAAAATTAGCTATTTTCCCTGATAAGATGCTGATCTCAAAAATTTTCACACTACCGGGCGAATGATCCCGATTTTTGTTTCATATTGCTGAAAATTATCCGCTATGTTGTATGCAGTTTGTTGCGTTCCTGTAAGTCCGCTAAGGGCTGAAAGCAGTCACAGGAGCGAAATGGTGAGCCAGTTGTTAATGGGAGAATATGGCAGTGTCATGGAAGAAAAGAAAGATTTTATCAGGATCGCGCATTCGTATGATGGGTATGAAGGCTGGATACAACGCAGCCAGGTAGCGATCGTGGATACATTGCCGGCAGATGCGAACGGTAAAGTGCTGGTGGGGGACTGGGTCGACAAGGTAGCTGTCAACGGTTCCGATGCCTGGATACCGATGGGAGCGCCCCTGATCGGGCCTGCGCACCAGGATATCGTAATCGGACCGTACAAGTTGAGGTACCATGCCGCCAGTCCATGGAATGCGGCCAGTGCATCACCTTCAACAGAGGCTATTACGGTCAGGGTCATGCGATATTTGAATACGCCCTATCTCTGGGGAGGGCGCTCGGTATTCGGGATCGATTGCAGCGGGTTTACCCAATCCATCTTCCGTTTTTTCAATAAGCCATTGTTGCGTGACGCCTGGCAGCAGGCCACGCAGGGTGAAGTGATCGGCTTTTTACAGGAAGCGCGTTGCAGCGACCTGGCATTTTTCGATAATGAGGAAGGCCGCATAACACATGTAGGCATTTTGCTCGATGAACATCGCATTATCCATGCGTCGGGGAAAGTGCGGATCGACCCGATCGACAATGCGGGCATCGTGAACTCGGATACAGGGGAACGAACGCATAAACTCCGGGTACTGAAGCGATATTTTGAATGACCTTAGAAGATCGCTTTGATCCACTTGAAGATCAATTTATCCCAATCCAGCAATTTAAAGGCAGTGTACAGCATGATCACGGCAAAGATCTTTTTCAGTATGTCTTTATCGATCCTCACCGCCATGCTGCTACCCAGGTAACCTCCCACTACAAAACCTGCGGCAAGCAGGCCGATCACGCGGAGATCGAGCGGGGTGCCCACCTTCCTGCATTCCTGGTAATAATTCAGGAAAGCGAGCGCTGCTACCGGCAGGCTCAGCACTCCCAGTGAAGTGCCCTGTGCCTGGTGTTGGGAATAGTGCAGGAAAAATACCAGGGCCGGCACCATGATCACACCGCCGCCGACACCGATGAGGCCGCTGAGGATGCCGGCCGACAGGCCGATCACGGCAATGATGATGATTTCCTGGGTTGCCATATTGCGTGGTTGAAGGTTCATTTCCGGAAAGTTTCCTTGTAGAGATTTATTGCATCCTCCACTACTTTGAGCGCAGTTGTTTTATCGCCGAATTCCTCTACTACCACCGTTTTATTTTCCAGTTTCTTATATTCTTCAAAGAAATGGCGCAGCTCATCGAAGAAATGGCGGGGCAGTTCTTCCATATTGTTGTAATGGTTAACACCGGGGTCATGGGCGGCTACGGCGATGATTTTATCGTCGGCATCTCCGCTGTCCACCATCTGCATCACGCCCAACACTTTTGCTTCCATCAGGCAGAGGGCCTGAACGGGAAGGGAGGTGATCACGAGGATATCGAGCGGGTCTTTATCGTCGCCGAAAGTTTGCGGGATGAACCCATAATTACAGGGATAATAGAAGGAGGAATAGATCACACGGTCGAGTTTGAGCAGACCGCTTTCCTTGTCGATCTCATATTTGGCGCGGGAGCCTTGTGGAATTTCTATCACTGTATTGACCAAACGAGGGGCATGATCACCATAGGGAACGCCATGCCAGGGATGGGAGACTGTTATCATACTTCTTCCAATTAATTTTTACAAACCTAGTACAAAGAATTGAAGTCGATGGATGAAATGGTTGAAAAGTTAATAGGTTGACAGGTTAATAAGTGCTTCCCTGTGTTTTAGTAACTCCCCTGTCAACTATTTGATTATCACCAATCCCAACCAGGTGGCCAGAATGCCCAATACCACACTGGCTGCGGTATACAGGACGAAATAGAAGAGATGGCCGGTCCTCAGCAGGTTGATATTTTCGAGCGCGAAAGAAGAGAAGGTGGTGAAGCCGCCGCAAAGGCCGGTGGTGAGCAGTAGCCGCCATTCAGTATTGATCAGGGCGCCTTTTTCAGCGAAGCCGGAAAAAAGCCCGATCAGGAAACAACCGGCAATATTCACGAGGAAAGTACCCAAAGGGAAGGGATGGGGGTACCATTCATAAATATATTTCTGGCAGAGGAACCGGGCGATACTGCCGATGCCGCCGCCCAATCCCACCAGTAAGATATTTTTCAGCAACATGATCAGTGATTCCAGCGATGAATATGTTTCAGGTCGATAAGCCATTCATCCCTGACCTTTACGATATTGATCACCGTTGTATCCTTTTGTTTATAGCTATTGGTAAAAACGTAATTCACGACGGAATCGTTCTCGTTCTCGATCTTCACGGGGCGGATCTGCGCATTGCGGTATTCATGCCGTTCTTCGGTGCTCAGTTTGTCGTAGGTATTTTCTTTCCACGTAGTATCGAGCATATACAAGTTCGTGGAATCCTTCAGGAGATAGAACCTTGCTTTTTCGATATCACCGTCGAGCGAGGCGCGGATGAATTCACGGCCTGCATCCTGGGCATCTGCTGCCTTTTGGTAGGAGGGCTTTTGGTTACAGGCCCAGCAACTGACAGTTAACAGTGGTAATAGAAGATATTTCATGCGAACAAAGATAAGTTGAAAAGTTAAGAAGGGGACCGGAATCCGGGGACTGCCTTCTCGACCTTTCAACTCATAAATTTTTCAGCTCTCAGTAGGCTTATCATCCTGTTTGGGACGATGGTTTCGCCAGCCGTTATGGTTGGTGGAAGGTTGCTGATCGCCTTCTTTTTCCCTTTCCCTGTCGTAAGCCTTGATGATGGCCTTTACAAGGCGGTGGCGCACTACGTCTTCTTCATCCAGTTCGATATGGGCGATGCCATCGATATTTTTGAGGATGCGCACGGCTTTTTCGAGGCCACTGCGCTGGTTCTTCGGTAGGTCGATCTGTGAAAGGTCGCCGGTGATGATGGCCTTGGCATTGGAGCCGATACGTGTCAGGAACATCTTGATCTGCAGGTCTGTGGCGTTCTGCGCTTCATCGAGGATGATGAAGGCATTATCGAGTGTACGGCCACGCATATAGGCCAGGGGAGCGATCTCGATCACCCTCGTGCTCATATAATAGCCAAGTTTATCGGCCGGGATCATATCATCGAGCGCATCGTAGAGCGGGCGCAGATAGGGATCGATCTTTTCCTTCAGGTCGCCGGGCAGGAAACCGAGGCTTTCGCCGGCTTCCACGGCAGGGCGGGTGAGGATGATCTTCTTCACCATCTTATTTTTCAGCGCCCTTACGGCGAGTGCAACGGCGGTATAGGTTTTACCGGTACCGGCCGGGCCGATCGCAAAAACGATATCATTTCTTTCTGCCTGTTGAACCAGCCGCTTCTGGTTGGCCGTTCTGGCGCGTACTGTTTTGCCGTTAGGCCCGAAGACGAGGATATCGTTCGGGTTACGGTCCACGAAATGATCTATGGTCTCTGCATCGTCACCACCGAGGATCTGCTCGAAGTAGTTCTCACTCATGTGGCCGTTACGCTCCAGGTATTGAACGATGAGCTCAATTTTTTCCTTGGCATTTTCGACCTGTTCAGGAGAGCCGCTTAATTTGAGTTGAGTGCCCCTTGAGAGGATCTTCAGGAGGGGAAACTTTTTTTTGAGGATATCTAACTTGCCATTGTTTACACCGAAAAACTCGATAGGGTTAACGGTCTCAAGGTTGATGATAGTGTCTGTCAATTCTCTTCAGATTTAAGTTCACAAAAGCGGTACCAGTCTGTTGGTACTGCTAACCCGTCCATCTATTTCAAATATAATTATTCAAAACAGATTCTTTACAAAGTTAATTATTCACAGGTTGTGGAAAAGCGGGATGTGGCTGCAATTTTTAGTTAAGAATTATTTTGCTAAAACTAATCGTTTGAAAAATCATTTGATCATGTTGTGCTTTAAGTTATTATGAATTATAACAAACAACAGGCCATTTTGTTGCGTGTGA
>OFTY01000222.1_pt1 | contig 58571 bp, 53 predicted proteins | sample 1775061 | NCBI WGS metagenome assembly OFTY01 (sample SAMN08195773, study PRJEB24354) | sludge metagenome | isolation source: sludge from phenol fed wastewater aerobic bioreactor B | place: India: Nagpur | collected 2016-09-16 | reverse complement strand
TTCTGCGCCATGTAGCCGAGCCGGCTCTTGGCTGCGCCGGTGGCGCGGCGCAGATCATGGCCCACCACATGCGCTTCGCCAGCAGTGGGTTTCAACAGGCCGCACAGCATCTTGAAGGTGGTGGACTTGCCGGCACCGTTGGGGCCGAGCAGGCCGAAGATTTCGCCCTTTTGCACCTCGAAGCTGACGTTGTCGGTGGCGGTGAACTCGCCGAAGCGCTTGGTGAGGTTTCGGCACGACACGGCAATGTCGAAACCCAGCTCAACCGGCGGCAGACGCTCGGCCAGCGTCGACGTGCCGCCGGGGCCGCCACCGAGCAGATCGATGAAGGCGTCTTCGAAGCGCGCAGGCACCTGCGCCAGCCGCACCTGCGCCTGATCGGACAGGGCCTGGAGCTGCCCTGCGTCCGCGCCCTCGCGCAACACCACGCGCACGCCGGCGCCCTGGATCACGCCATCGCTCACGCTGGGCAGGTCGAGTGCCTGGGTCAGGACCGCTCGGCGCTCGGCATCGACGTCTTCCAGACGGAAACTGCGGCCTTCGAGCTGCGCGGTCAGCTCCTGCGGCGGGCCATCGAACAGGAGCTGTCCCTGGTTCAGCAGCAGCACGCTCTCGCAGCGCTCGGCTTCGTCGAGATAGGCGGTGGACCAGACCACGGCCATGCCTTCATCGGTCAGCGCCTGCACCATGCGCCACAAGTCCTGGCGGCTGACCGGGTCGACACCCACGCCCGGCTCGTCCAGCAGCAGCACCTTCGGCCGCGCCATGAGCGCACAGGCAAGGCCCAGCTTCTGCTTCATGCCGCCGGAGAGCTTGCCGGCCAGGCGTTTGGTGAAGGGTCCGAGCCGCGTGAAGTCCAGCAGCTCGGCAAACAGATCGGCGTTGCGGTCCGCATCCATGCCGCGCAACTGCGCATACAGGCGCATGTTCTCCATCACCGACAGGTCTTCGTACAGGCCAAAGCGTTGCGGCATGTAGCCACTGGCGACATGAATGGCGTCGTTGTCCTTGACCACGTCATAGCCTGCCAAGGTGACGTGGCCGGCGTTCGGCACCAGGAGGCCGGTCAGAATCCGCATCAGCGTCGTCTTGCCGGCGCCGTCGGGGCCGACCAGACCCGTCAGCCGTCCATAGTGGATGCGCGCGCTCAAGCCCCGCAGCGCCTTTACGTCGCCGAAATTCTTGTCCACGCCCTCGATGACGACGGCAGCGTCTTCGCCCGCACCCGCAGGCACGGCGGCGATAGCAGGGCTTGCCTGCATTTCAACGCTCCCCCGCCGGGATACGGGTGCCGGCTTTCGCATCGACCTCGATCGTCACCGGCATGCCCTGGCGCAAGGCACTGTCGCTGTCGGCTTCGTCGATGACGATGCGCAGGCGGTAGACCAGATCCGTGCGCAAATCCGTCGTCTCCACCGTCTTGGGGGTGAACTCGGCGCGCGGCGAGATGAAGCCGATCTGGCCGCGATAGACCTTCTCTGATGAATCGCTTTTGACGCGCACCACAGTACCGGGCGCGATGCGCCCCAAGTCCGACTCGCCCACGTAGGCGCGCACGTAAACCGGCTTGTCCAGGCTCAGGCTGTAGACCGCGCTCTGGCTTGCGACCATGCTGCCGGGCTCCCGCACTCGTGCGATGACGGTGCCGCTACTGGGCGCCATCAACTCGGTGTCCGCCAAGGCTGTCGTGGCTTGCGCTGCGGCAGCCTGTGCGGCCGCAAGGCGAGCTTCTGCCGCGGCGATGTCTTCCTTGCGAAAACCTTCGGATGCTTGCGACAGGGCCGCCTTGGCCGCTTCGACGCCAGCGGCTGCCTGGTCGCGCGCCGTGCGGGCTGCATCGACCGTGCGCTGGCTGCTGGCGCCAGATGCCAGCAGGCCACTCTGGCGCTGGAAATTGCGCTCGGTCTCGGTGGCGAGCGCCTGGGCCTGCCTGAGGGCTTCGCGCGCCTGGGTGATTTCCTGCGGTCGCAGACCGCGGCGCAGCTTGGCCAGTTCCGCCTGCGCCACCTGCACCTGGGCCTGTGCTGCCGCAAGTGCTTCCCGATAGGGTTGCGCGTCAAGCGCCGCCAGGCGCGCGCCCGCGCTGACGGCATCGCCCTCATCGAAAGCCATTTGCATCACGCGCCCGGGCTGACGGAAGGCCAGTTGCACCTCGCGGATGTCGACGTTGCCGTAGAGGCGCAATGCATCTTGTTGTCCATGGTCGCGCGACAACCAGAACGCCAGTGCGCCGCCAAGAGCGAGCACGACGACGGCGATCACGACCCAACGGGTTTTCTTGAAGAGGAGGTTTGGAGTTTTCATCGATGGGTTTCCGCTGGATAAAGGTGCTCAGTGCTCGCGTGCGACCGGCGCATTCGCCGCTGACCGGCGCCAGGCGATGGCCGCTATGCCAGCCCACACCAACGTGCGCAGCGTCATGGCGACCACCGTGCGTCGCTCCCAGGCGCCACCCAGAGCCACATGCACTCCGAAAGCGAGGAACACGAGTGCGGTCGCCACCGTGATGACAATCGCCAACCACGCGGCCCAGCGCCGGCGCATCCACAAGCCGACGCCGGCGACGATGTAGGCGAACCCGGCCAGAAAATTGAACCAGAGCACGAAGGGCACATAGTGGCCGGCGGCTTGGCGCGCCGCGCCGTCGACAAACAGAACGGCGCCGCCCTCCCGAAGAGTGAGCAGACCGAAGCCGATCGCAAGCAGGGAGATCAGCCAGTGCCAGATGCTGCGTTGTGGATGAGTGGTCATCTTCATGGCCTTTACTTGATCGGGGAAACTCCCAGGCCTTCGTCGTCGTCGCGGCGTGCGTGTGCATTCCGCCGGGCGGTCGGGCTGAGTGTTGAATGACGCGGATTCGCGCTGGAGGCGCAACGCGATCGCATGACCGTGGTGTGCCTCTCGGCTGACCGAGGAACTGCGTGGCGGCAGGATGGAAGGCGTTTCATCGGGTGTGCGTGATGCCACGGAGATAGATGGCAAACACGGCTGGCGCGTCGCGGCGGATGCGTGCTACATCGCCCGCCAGCAACGACTGCATCACCAGCCCTTGAATTGTGCCGATGAACAAGACGACGGCCGCGTCCACATCCAGTTCTGAATGCAGCTCGCTTCGCGCCTTACCGGCTTCGAGCAGTCGACGCAACCGCTCACCATATTGACGGGTCAAGGTCTGCACCATTTGCTTGGGCAGGGTCTCCCCCGGCCGCTGTAATTCGCCGAAGAGCATCCTCGGCACCCCCGGGTGCTCGGCCACGAAGTCGATGTGCGTCTTGAAGATCGCTTCAAGAGCTGCGAGGGGGGACGTAGCACCTTCTGCGGCCTTGTCTACTCGAGCCAGCAGGCGTTCCGCAACCCAGGACATCACCGCCTGCAGGATTGCGTCTTTAGTCGGGAAGTGACGGAACAGTGCTCCCTGGGTCAACCCCATGCGCTGCGCGATGGCCGTGGTCGTGATGTCGCTGGGGTTCTGTTCGGCAGCCAAGTCGACCACTGCCTCGACGGTGGCCGCGCGCCTCTCATCAGCCGGTAGATGCCTGGAGTGTCCGCTCATTGCTTGCATCCCAAAAAGTGAGTAATCTATTACTATCTTACCACTGTGCAGCCAGACCGCAAGAGGGGAAGCACGAAAAAGAGGTCTCGATGAACAGCAGAACTGCTATCTCAGACGGCTGCCAACGGTCGATTTCTGGCGGGCGCAAACGTCGCCCTCCGCACCTCATTGGCGGAAGGGCGCCGGCACATCGCAAGCCTGGCGGGGCGTAAGTGGGCGGGATGTGGATGGAGATGCTGGCGCCCGAGAGGCCGAACCAGAAGAAGACGAACAGGAGGTGGCCTTGGATTTCAGATTGCTACGCTATTTCGTTGCAGTCGCGGAAGAGCTGCATCTCGCCCGCGCGGCCGAGCGTCTCGGGATCGAGCAATCTCCCGTATCGCGAGCAATGCGCGACCTGGAAAGCCAGCTTGGCGTGCAGTTGTTCGACCGCAGCACACGCCTGACGCGGCTGACCTGGGCCGGCCAGGTGTTCCTCGGCGAATGCCGGCGCGTGCAGGCCACCGTGGAGCAGGCAGTCAAGAGCGCCAAGGCGGCGGCACAGGGCTACCAGGGCCATCTGCGCATCGCGATCTGCGACGGCCTGGCGCAGCCCCGCATCGCCACCTTGCTGGCACGCAGCCGCGAGGAGGAGCCCGAGATGGAGATTCGCGTCTTCGAGCTGCCGTTCGCGCAGCAGCTCAAGACGCTGCACGACGATCTGCTGGACATCGGCTTTGCGTTGTCAAACGCGGTACATGATGGCCTCGTCGCCGAGCCGGTGTGGACCGATCCGCTGTCGGTGATCGTGCCCGCACGCCACCCCTTGCTGGCACACGTGCAGGTGCCGCTGGCCGAAGCCCTGAAGTTCCCGCTGGTTCTGTGCCATCCCGAATCGGGATCGGGCTGCCGCCATCAGATTCAAGCGCTGCTGCAGGACGCAGGCACGCCGCTCAAGCTGGTCGATGAAGTGACCAGCCTGGGCGTGATGCTGACCCTGGTCGGTGCCGGCTACGGCATCGGCTTCGCCATCGCCTCGCAGGTGCAGACGCTACAGCGCCCGGACATCTCCATTCGTCCCTTGGCCGGCAGCCCACCGGTGCTCTCTACCTACCTGCTGCGCCGCCGGGGCGAACCCTCGGAGCCCATGAAGCGGTTCATCGAGCGGGCGAAAGGCGGGCGGGACCGGGCCTGTCGATGATGAGTCAATCCTTTGAGGACGCAGCTCACCTGTCCGTAGCGGCCTGTGGCGTGATGTGCCAGTGGACAGATAGACTTCGGTATGAAATCCGATGCTCTGGCTGTTGATGGATGTGCTTGGCTCGCTTTGGATCACCCGCAACGGCCTGCGTTGACCAGGCCGAAGACTTGAGTCCACAATCGAGTCCATTCCGTGACGCCTGGATCGGAAAAGACGTTCGTAATAAACGAGTTAGCGACCGGGTACTGTTCCCATCGCCCGCTCCAAGCTTCTGAACCGGCCCGCGCGGCCGGTTTTTCATGCCGAGCACGCCGTTTCTTCGCGCCCTTGCCGCCTTGCTGGTGCTGAGTCTGCATGCGGTGCTGTTGCTGGCCATGCACGGCGCGCTGCACGACTTCGGCCGCCGCAAGCCGCCGCAGCCCGACCGGCTGGTCATCCAGCTCAGCCTGCCGCCACCCGAAGACGCTGCGCCCCCACCCCCGCCGCCTCCGAAGCCGCGCCCCAGGCCGCAGGCCAGGCCGCCCGAGCCACCGCCCACGCCGCTACAGAGCGCCGTTGCGGTGGCGCCGCATCCTCCGGCCTCGCAGGCCGCGCCACCGCCGCCCACAGCCGAGGAATGGGCCTTCGCCGCGAAATACACCTTGCGCAACAGCAAGGGCTACCGCCACAGCTGGGGCCAGCAGGTGCGCAGCATGATGGGCACCGCCGTCGAGGGGCCAGAGCAAGGCGTGGTGCGTTTTCGCATCGAGATCGCGCCCGACGGCCGTCTGACCCGCGTCGACACCCTGTGGACTACCTCGCCGGCGGTGGAACAGCGCGCACGCAAAGCCATCGCCGCCCTGCCGCCTCTGCCACCCACGCCCACGGGAAAGCCGCTGGTGTTCGAGCGCACGATCTCCTTCAGCCCCTTTGCGAACGACGACCCGCCCACCTACGACCACGACTGCCTGCCCCAGCCGCCAGCCTTCCGCAACCCCTTCGTCTGGGACGGCAAATCGCCGCAGATGCGCCAGCCGCCGCCGGAACCTGAACCCGCCATGACCGCGCAGGAAATGGAAGACTGCCTGCGCCAGTTGCCGCAGAACAGCATCGACGCCGAGGCCGCCCGCGACCGCCGCGCCATGGAGCGCTGGGGCTGGAGCGGCAGCACCGGGCCGGGCGCAGCTGCGGCCGCAGGTCAGAAGTAAGCCGCGCGGGCCTGCCGCAGGTCGATGCGGCCCTGCACGAATTTCTCCAGCGCGTCGTGGCGCAGGCTGTGCATGCCGGCCTTGACGGCGGCGTTGAAGATCTCGGTCGGCCGCGCGCGCTGCTGGATGAGCTGACGCAGTTCGGCGTTGCTCTCGAGAATTTCGTAAATCCCCATGCGGCCTTTGTAGCCCTTGCCGCTGCAATGCTCGCAGCCCAGCGGCGTGCGCACCACGATCGCCTCGGGGGTGTCGACACCCGCGGCCTCGAGCAGGCGGCGCCGTCCGTCGCCGACCGAAAGCTCCGAGCCGGCGATGTACTCGAGGACGAGTTGGTCGAACTGCTCGGGCTTGAGCCGGTGCGGCTGCGCGCAGTGCGTGCACAGCGCACGCACCAGGCGCTGCGCGATGATGCCGACCAGCGCATCGGCGAAGTTCAGTGCATCCATGCCGAGGTCGATCAGCCGCACCACGCTCTCGGAGGCGCTGTTGGTGTGCAGCGTGGAGAGCACCAGGTGGCCGGTGAGCGAGGCTTCGATGGCGATCTTCGCCGTCTCCGCGTCGCGGATCTCGCCGATCATGATGATGTCCGGGTCCGCGCGCAGAAAGCCACGCATGGCCGAGGCAAAGGTGAGCCCGATCTTGGGGTTGACCTGCACCTGGCGCAAGCCGGGCTGGGTGATTTCGATCGGGTCTTCGGCGGTCCAGATCTTGCGCTCGCCGGTGTTGACCTCAGCCAGCATGGAGTGCAGCGTCGTGGTCTTGCCCGAACCAGTGGGCCCGGCCGCCAGAATCAGCCCGAAGGAGTGGGCGATCATGCGGTGGAAGGTGTCCTCGTCGCGCGGCTGCAGCCCCAGGCGCGAAAGCGGAATGGGCTTGGAGGTGGCCAGCAGGCGCAGCACCACGTCCTCGAGGCCGTCGTGCGTGGGCATGATGGCCACGCGCAGTTCGAGCTTGGGGCCACCGTATTCGGCGAAGTCGATCTTGCCGTCCTGCGGCCGGCGGTGCTCGGCAATGTCGAGCCGCGCCATGATCTTGATGCGAGACACCAGCGGCCCGCGCAGGCGCGGCGGCAGTTGCAGGTAGGGCTCCAGGTCGCCGTCGCGGCGGAAGCGGATGAGCGTGGTCTGGTCGCCGGGGTTGGTCTCGATGTGGATGTCCGAGGCGCCTTGCTGCAGGGCGTCACCGATCATGCGGTAGCACAGCTGCACCATGCCGGCACTGGCGTTGGCGGCCTGCTCCTGCTCCTGTTCCGTCGAGGCCGAGAGCTCCACCAGCGCCTTGGAGACGAGCATCTCCACCTCGTTGAGCCTGGCGAGCTTGTCGCTGGCCGCGCCCTTGCCCGCGCCCATGTCGAGGGGCGCGGCCTGCTGGGCCAGCACCGTGGGCTTGGAGACGAAGGCGCCGGACTGCAGTTCGAGCCGGGTGGCAATGGCGTCGGCCGCGGCCCACACCAGCGTGATGTTGCGCCCGGTGCGGTAGGCGATCTTGCGCCGAAGGTCTTCGTCGGTGGGCGCGCTCGTGGCCACGAAGAACTGATCCTGCGCCTCGCCCAGCGGCACCACGCCGTACTGCAAGGCTTCACGCACGGGCAGCACACGGAAGGCCTCGGCCGGCACGTCGAAACGCACCACGTCCACCTCCGGCACGCCAGCGACCCGCGCCAGCGCGTGGTCGAGGTCTTCCTGAGTGAACATTACGCGGGTGGTGACCAGCTCGCTCGAGCGCGAGCGCAAGAGCGCGGGGTCTTCTCGCTCGAGGGCGTCGAGCTGCGCGTCGCTGAGCAGGCCGAGCGAGCGGATGGCTTCGCGCAAGCTCAGCAGCGGCCGCCGGCGCAGCGCGTCGCACTGCTCCAGCAGTTGCGGCAAGGACGCCGCCAGGGCCGGCCCGGCCGAGCCGGCACCATCGAGCCCAGGGGCGGAAGCGGAACCAAGACGCATGAACTCTCCTGAATCTTCACCACGGCCATGCCGCGCAACCAGCCCGGCCGCATGACTCCCTGAAACCGATGTTTTGTTAACAAAGATTAACAGGCTGCGCCAAGCGTAGCGCATGACCCAGGTCAATCCGGCGCATGCGGCCGCGCGCTCTGGAGCGAGCGCTCCAAAAAACAACATCGCGCGAGGCCCCCCGCGAGGGAGAAACCTGACGCGCGATGCAATGAGCCGAGGCGCCGGCGTGTCCCACGCCCAGGCACCCAGCCTAGAGCGGCTCGGCTCCGATCAGATCAGGGCGACGCCCGTCTTGGCCTGCAATTCCTCATGGCTGACGCCGGGGGCGATCTCAGCCACCTTGAGGCCGTGGGGCGTGACGTCCATGACGGCGAGGTCGGTGATGATGCGGTCGACCACGCCCACGCCGGTCAGCGGCAGCGTGCATTGCGGCAGGATCTTGTGCTCCCAGCTGCCGTCCTTCTTCTTCGCGACGTGCTCCATGAGCACGACCACGCTCTTGACGCCCGCGACCAGGTCCATCGCGCCGCCCATGCCCTTGACCATCTTGCCCGGAATCATCCAGTTGGCCAGGTCGCCCTTTTCGCTGACCTGCATGGCGCCGAGGATGGACAGGTTGATCTTGCCGCCGCGAATCATCGCAAAGCTGTCATGGCTGCCGAAAATGCTCGACCCGGGCAGCGTGGTGACGGTCTGCTTGCCGGCGTTGATGAGGTCGGGATCGACCTCGCTCTCGTCGGGGAACGGGCCGATACCGAGCATGCCGTTCTCGCTCTGCAGCCAGACTTCGATCGACGGATCGACGAAGTTGGCCACCAGCGTGGGCAGGCCGATGCCCAGGTTGACGTAAAAGCCATCCTGCAGTTCCCGGGCCGCGCGGGCCGCCATTTCATCGTGGGTCCAGGCCATGGTCAGACTCCCTTCGGGTTTTGCTTGGTGGTGCGCTTCTCGATGCGCTTCTCGGGCGTGGCATTGAGCACCAGGCGGTGCACATAGATGCCGCTCAGGTGCACGGCATCGGGGTCGAAGCTGCCGGTCTCGACGATCTCCTCGACCTCCACCACGCTGATGCGACCGGCCATGATGACCGCCGGGTTGAAATTGCGCGCCGTGCGGCGGAAGATGAGGTTGCCGCTCCGGTCGGCCTTCCACGCCTTGCCCAGCGCCACGTCGGGCACGAGCGAGCGCTCCATCACATAGGTGTACCCGTCGAATTCGCGCGTTTCCTTGCCCTCGGCGACGACGGTGCCCACGCCGGTCTTGGTGTAGAAGGCCGGAATACCCGCCCCGCCCGCGCGCAGCTTCTCGGCCAGCGTGCCCTGGGGGGTGAACTCGAGCTCGAGTTCGCCGGCGAGGTACTGGCGCTCGAACTCCTTGTTCTCGCCCACGTAACTCGAGATCATTTTCCTGATCTGCCGCGTCTCGAGCAGCTTGCCCAGACCGAAGCCGTCCACGCCGGCGTTGTTGGAGATGACGCTGAGGTTCTTCACGCCCGAGTCGCGCAGCGCGTCGATCAGCGCCTCGGGAATGCCGCACAGCCCGAAGCCGCCCACGGCGAGCAACTGGCCGTCGGCGACGATGCCCTTGAGGGCCTCGGCCGCGGAGGGGTAGATTTTGTTCACACGGGTCTCCTGAGGATGGGAGATGCAACGATACTACGTAGCCGACTACGTAGTACTTCGTAATGACCACCCCCGATCCCCGGCCCCCTGGCGCAAGCGCCGCCGCGGTGGACTATGCCCTGGCGTTCGAGCTGGCGCCCATTGGTCTCGCGCTGTCGCGCCAGCGCATCATCGTGGACTGCAACCAGCGGCTGTGCGAGATGTTCGGCGCCGCCCGCGATGAGCTCGTGGGCCAGAGCTTTCGCGTGCTCTACCCGAGCGCGGATGAGTACGAACGCACTGGCGCGCGCATTGCGCCGCTGCTGGGCCGAGGCGGCACGTATGCGGACGACCGCATCATGCGCCGCGTGGGCGGACGCTTCGCGGGGGAGACTTTCTGGTGCCATGTCACCGGCCGCGCGCTGCGGCCGCAGGCCCCGCACGAGGCGGGCATCTGGAGTTTCGAGGACTTGTCGGCGCGCCGCCCCGTGCGCGCCGAGCTGACGCCGCGCGAGCGCGAGGTGGCCGCGCTGGTGATGGACGGCAAGAGCGCCAAGCAGATCGGCCGGCTGCTCGGCATCAGCCACCGCACGGTGGAGGTGTACCGGGCCAAGCTGATGCGCAAGTACGGCGCGGCGAGCACGGCCGAACTGGTGCACCGACTGCTGGCCGCCTGAACGGACGTCAAGGACTCGCCTTCGACTGCTCAGGCCCGCGCGGCCTGCCGCCAGGCGTGCAGGGCGGCGTCGGCATCGCCGCGCTGCTCGGCCAGTTCGGCCAGCGCGCGCCAGGCCGAGCGGGACAACGCTTCGTGATCGGGCGCGGCGACGGCCTGGCGCAGCAGCAGTTCGGCCTTGCCCCAGAGTTGCCGCTTCATGCAGGCCATGCCGGCGAGGTGCTGCAGGCGCACGTCGCGCGCATGGGCCTGGTGCGCGGCCTCGATGCGGGCCAGCCAGGCGCGATCGGCCTCGTCGTCGCCGGTGACGAGGCAGCGCTCGAGCAGCAGGGTGAGCCGCTCGGCCTGTGCGGCCGGCAGGGCCGCGGGTTCGCGCACCCAGTCCTGCCAGACGGGCTCGAGCCAGCTGCGCGCCCGTGCGGCATCCTCGCCGAGCGCGAGCAGGCGCCGTGCCGCCGCCATGGCGACTTCGGGCATGCGCTGCTCCGCCGATGGCAGGCCAGCCCACAGGCGCTGCAATTGCGCGGGGTCGTGCGCGGTCTTGAGCAGATCGGCCACGAGGCTGCGCACCAGGGTCTGCGCAGCCTGCGGCGTGAACGCGCGGTGCTTGGCCAGCAGGCGCGCGGTGTCCAGCGCCTCGGGCACCCGGTGCGCCAGGCGCGAGGCCTTCAGGCGGATGCGCAGCGCCAGCGTGCGCCGCTGCGCGCCCTGGGGCAGGCTGTCGAGCCAGGTGAGGGCGGCCTCGGCGTCGCGCTCGTCGAGCGACCAGCGCGCGGCCTGCAGACGCGCGCCTTCGCGCAGCTCCTGCACCACGGGGCCGTCGGCCGCGCCGGCCTGCGCGCCGCCGAGCGCAGCCTGCAGTTGCTCCTCACGGGCGTTGCGGTCCTGCAGGGCGTGGGCGCTCTGGGCCGCCACCAGGTGGGCCAGGGCGCGCAGCGCACCGGCATGGGCCAGTTCGCCCGGTGTGGCGGCGAGCGCATCGAGCCGGGCGAGCACGGCGGCAGCCGCCTTGCGCGAGCGCGTGAAGCGCCCGGCCACCAGCGCCGCCAGGGACTCGACCAGGGCCGCATGGGCAGCGCGCTCGCGCTGCTGCGCACGCCAGGCCTGTGCCCGCGCGGGCAGCTCGAACAGGGCCGCCAGTGCGCGCAAGGCCAGGTGCAGCACGACGAAAGCCGTCGCCAGCACCAGCAGCACGAGGTTGAGCGAGAGGTCCACGCGCCAGGGCGCCCAGAACAGCGTGACCGTGGCCTGGTTGTCGCCGGCGAACAGCGCCACCGCCACCGCGGTGGCGAACAAGGCCAGAAGCCACAGTGCCGCGCGCATGGCTCTGCCTTTACTTTCCGGCGGCGGCGGTGGCCAGCGCGGCCAGGGTGTCGTCCACCCGCGGCAGTTCGGCCGCGCGCAGCTGGCCCTGCACCTGCTGCAACAGGTTGGCGACGGCCTGGGTGCGGCGCGAGGCGGGGTCGAAATACGTCTTCACCATGTTCGCGGCGGCGTCGAGGTCGGCGCGGGCCACGGGCAGTTGACGTGCCAGCAGGCTCAGACGGGCGTTGAGCAGGCGCAGCTTGAGGTTTTCGCGCAGGAAGAAGCTTTGCTCCGGCGACAGCAGGGCCGCCTCGGGGTTCTGCACCCGCGCCACCCGCACCAGGCCCCGCACTTCGCCGAGCACGGTGGCCAGCGTGCGCTGCCACCAGCTGGCGTTCGCCCCGGGCGCGGGCGCCGGCCCTCCTGGCGCACCGGTGCTGCGCGGCACGGCGTTGGCCAGCGGCAGATCGTCGGCCAGGCGCACCAGCTCGTCCAGGCGGATGAGCAGCGCCGGCGTGTCGGTGAGGTTGGCGCTGCGGATGCGCTCCACGTCGCGCGCGATGGCGCGCTGCACAGACGCCAGGCGCGGCTGCGCGGCGCGGGCGAGGCGCTGGTCCGCGGCCTTGAGCGCCGAGAGCAGCGGCTCGGGGCTGCCGGTGAGCTGCGCCTGCTGCAGCGCCAGCCGCACAGCCGATTCGATGTCCACCACCATGTTCTCGTCGCGCGAGCGCGAGAGGGACTGCACGAGCTCCTCCACCTGCGCGCGCTGCAGGGCCACTTCAGCGAGCTTGGCGTCCATGACGGCCTGGCGGGCGTTGGTGTCGCGGGCCTGGTCGAGGGCCTGGCGCGCCAGGGTGCGCGCCTCGATGGCAGCCGACCCGGCATCGGCGCTCTGGCGGGCCAGTTGCTCCTGCATGCCGTTGACCTTCTGCCACAGCAGGGCCGAAAGCGCGAGGGCGAGCGCCGCAACGAGCAAGCCCAGCCCGGCCAGCCAGCGCGGCGCGGTGCGCACGGGCGGGGGCGCAAGCGTTGGGGCCGCGGCAGCCGCGGGGGTGGCCGGATCCCCCCCGACGGCCGCCTGCGCGGTTTCGGTGGCGGGGGCAGGCGCGTCGTTCATCGAATCGATTCTATCGACGCGGCCACGGCGTCGAGTTCGGGGCGTGACGCCCGCACCACACCGAAGCCGGCGCGCTGCGCGGCTTCGGCAATGCGGGCGTGGGTGCACACCGCGCGCGCGGCCTGCCAGCCTAGAGTGGGCAATTGCTGCAACAGGCTGGCGATGGCCTCGGAGCTGCTGAAAAGCCAGACGCTGCCGTCACCCGCCGCGCGCATGGCGCGTGCACGCCCGGCGGCATCGAGCGCGGCCGGGCCGCGCCGGTAGGCCACCAGCGTCTCGACCTCCGCGCCGGCTGCGGCGAGTTGCGCGGCCAGCCAGTCGCGGCCCTGCGCGCGACCCTGGGCATCGCCGCCGCGCACGATGAGCACGCGCGCGCCCTCCCTCAGCGTGGGCTGCACCCGCGCCCACAGGGCTTCGGAGTCGAACTGCGCAGCGTCGCTCGGCGGTGCGTCGATGCGCGAGGCAGGCCAGCCCGCGGCGAGCAGCGCACGCACGGTGCCTGGCCCGGTCGCCCATGCTCTTGTTTTGAGAGCACTTCCCGACCAATTTGCGCTGGGGTTTGCGCAATTTTTCTCAAAAAACTGTTGGACGGCCGCCGCACTGACGAACATCACCGCCGCAAACGCCCCGAGCCGCTCGCGCGTGGCGCCGACGGCCGCGCGGTCCGCGGCGGGGGCGATGGCCAGCAGCGGCAGCGCCTCGGCCGCGAAACCCCGGGCGTTCAAGCCGTCCACCCAGGCGGGCGCCTGGTCGGCAGGACGGGTGACCAGCACGCGAACGCGAGGCGCGTCGCCGCTCATGCTGTGGCGCCCTCTCTCCGCCTCTCCGCTTCTCAGTGCGCGCCCTGGGCCCGCAAGGCGGCGGCCACGCGCGCGCCCAGGGCCGCGGCCGCCGCCTCGTCCGCCACGGCCTCGGCCGCGTCAGCGCGCAGCAGCGGGGCGTCACCCTCGGGCTCGCCCCAGGCGGCGCGCAGGTGCAGCACGCCGGCCTCGACCAGCGCATGCGCCGCCAGCGGCATGGAGCAACTGCCACCCAGCGCGCGGCTGACGGCGCGTTCGGCGGCGGTGGCCAGCGTGGTGTCGCGGTGCGCCAGCGGGGCCAGCGCGGCCAGCAGGTCGGCTCGATCGCTGCGGATCTCGATGCCCAGCGCCCCCTGGCCGGCTGCGGGCAGCATGTCGGCGGTGTCGAACACATGGCGGATGCGCTCGCCCAGGCCCAGCCGCTTGAGGCCTGCGGCGGCCAGCACGATGCCGGCGTACTGGCCCTCGTCGAGCTTGCGCAGCCGGGTGTCGAGGTTGCCGCGCAGCGGCTCGATGCGCACGTCGCTGCGGCCCAGCCGCGCGAAGCGCTCGCGCAGCAACACCGTGCGCCGCAAGCTGGAGGTGCCCACCACCGCGCCGGGGGGCAGCGCGTCGGGGTGGGCGCAGGTGGCCGAGACCCAGGCGTCGCGCGGGTCCTCGCGCTCCATCACGCAGGCCAGCACGAAGCCCTCGGGCAGGTCCATCGGCACGTCCTTGAGCGAATGCACCGCCAGATCGGCGCGGCCGTCGGCCAGCGCGATCTCGAGCTCCTTGACGAACAAGCCTTTGCCGCCGACCTTGCTCAGCGTGCGGTCGAGGATCTGGTCGCCCAGCGTGGTCATGCCCAGCAGATCGACGCGGTGGCCGCGCGCCTGCAGCACGGCGCGCACGTGTTCGGCCTGCCAGAGGGCCAGGCGGCTTTCGCGGGTGGCGATGACGAGGGGGCGGTCGGCAGCGTTCAAGGCGTGGGTTCCGTCAAAGGGGCGGGGAGTCGAAGATGCTAGCATGCGCCCTGCGGCGCGCCTGCAGGGCTGCGCCGCGGTTTGGCCCGCGGTGCAGCCGCAGAGGCCTGCGCCCCTCCCCTCGCCCGGCGGGTGATGCGCCCGTCGGCTCCTGCTCCGACGCCTGCCCATGCCCCGCTCCGCTCCCGCCGCCGCCTCGCCCACCCGCCGCGCCCCAGCCGCCCGCCGCACTGACACCGAGCGCCCCCTGCTCGAAGACATCCGGCTGCTCGGCCGTCTGCTGGGCGACGTGATTCGCGACCAGGAGGGCGAGGCTGCGTTCGACCTGATCGAGCAGATCCGCCGGCTGTCGGTGGCGTTTCACCGCGACACCGACCACGCGGCCAACCTGGCTCTGAAGAAGCTGCTCAAAGGCCTGGGCAGCGCACAGGCGGTGAGCGTGATCCGCGCCTTCACGTATTTCAGCCACCTGGCCAACCTGGCCGAAGACCGCCACCACATCCGACGCCGCGCCGTGCACGAGCGCGCTGGCCGCGCGCAGGAAGGCAGCATCGAACTCACGCTGCAGCGGCTGCACCAGGCGGGCATCGGCGCCAGCGCGATCTCGCGGACGCTGGCCGACGCGTATGTGTCCCCCGTGCTCACCGCGCACCCGACCGAGGTGCAGCGCAAGAGCATCCTCGACGCCGAGCGCGGCATCGCGCGCCTGCTGGCCGAGCGCGACGCCATCCGAGAGCGCGCCGCCGCCCACGCCGCCGAGCACGGCACCACGGCCGACGCGCTGCTGCCGCGCGAGCTCGCCGCCAACGAGGCGCAGTTGCGCGCGCGGGTGCTGCAGCTGTGGCAGACGCGGCTGCTGCGCTTCTCCAAGCTCACGGTGGCCGACGAGATCGAGAACGCGCTGAGCTACTACGAAACCACCTTCCTGCGCGAGATTCCACGCATCTACGCCAACTTGGAACAAGCCCTCGGCGGCGCGGAGGTGGCGAGCTTTCTGCGCATGGGCCAGTGGATCGGCGGCGACCGCGACGGCAACCCCAACGTGAGCGCCGAGACGCTGGCCTATGCGCTCTCGCGCCAGTCCGACCTGGCGCTGCGCCACTACCTGACCGAGGTGCACTACCTCGGCGCGGACCTCTCCATGTCCACCCGGCTGGTGGCCGTGTCGGCCGACATGCAGGCGCTGGCCGAGCGCTCCCCCGACCAGAACCCGCACCGCGCGGACGAGCCCTACCGCCGCGCGCTCACCGGCGTGTACGCACGCCTGGCCGCCACGCTCAAGGCCTTGAGCGGCGGCGAGGCGGCCCGCCACGCGGTGGCGCCGCAGAACCCGTACCCCAACGCGGAATCCTTTCTGGCCGACCTGCGGGTGATCGAAGCCTCGCTGCGCGAGCACCACGGCGAGGCGCTGATTCCGCAGCGGCTGCAGGCGCTCATGCGCGCGGTGGAGGTGTTCGGCTTTCATCTGGCCACGGTGGACCTGCGGCAAAGCTCCGACCAGCACGAAGCCACGGTGGCCGAGCTGCTGGCCGTGGCGCGCATCTGCGCCGACTACCGCGCGCTCGACGAGGACGCGCGCCAGGCGCTGCTGCTGCGCATGCTCAACGACGCGCGGCCGCTGCGCGTGCCCGATGCCGACTACAGCGCGCGCACCCGCGGCGAGCTGGCCATCTTCGAGACCGCGCGGCGCATGCTCGAGCGCTATGGCGCGCGCGCCATCCGCCACGACATCATCAGCCACACCGAGACGGTGAGCGACCTGCTCGAACTGCTGCTGCTGCACAAGGAAGCCGGGCTGCTGCAGGGCACGCCCGACGCGCAGGCGCACGACCGGCTCATCGTGGTGCCGCTGTTCGAGACCATTCCCGACCTGCGCCACGCGCCCGCGATCATGCGCGCGTTCTACGCGCTGCCGGGCATCGCCGAGCTGGTGCTGCGCTCCGGCGGTGAGCAGGACGTGATGCTGGGCTACTCCGACAGCAACAAGGACGGCGGCATCTTCACCAGCAACTGGGAGCTCTACCGCGCCGAAATCGCGCTGGTGGCGCTGTTCGACGAGTTCGCCGCGCGCGGCCAGCCGGTGCGGCTGCGCATGTTCCATGGCCGCGGCGGCACCGTCGGCCGTGGCGGCGGCCCGAGCTTTCAGGCCATCCTGGCGCAGCCCCCGGGCACGGTGCGCGGGCAGATCCGGCTGACCGAGCAGGGCGAAGTGATTGGCTCCAAATACGCCAACCCCGACATCGGCCGGCGCAACCTCGAAACCCTGGTGGCCGCCACGCTCGAAGCCACGCTGCTGCAGCCCACGCAGGCCGCGCCCGAGGCCTTCCTCGACGCGGCCGCGCAGCTCTCCGAGGCCAGCATGGCCGCCTACCGCGCGCTGGTGTACGAGACGCCGGGCTTCGAGCAGTATTTCTTCAACGCCACGCCGATCCGCGAGATCGCCGAGCTCAACATCGGCTCGCGCCCCGCCTCGCGCAAGGCCACGCAGCGCATCGAGGACTTGCGCGCCATTCCCTGGGGCTTCAGCTGGGGCCAGTGCCGCCTGACCTTGCCGGGCTGGTATGGCTTCGGCTCGGCGGTGGCCGCTTTCCTCGACCGGCCGACTCCCACGCAGCGCAGCCGCGCGCTCGCCCTGCTGCGCCGCATGAACGCGCAGTGGCCGTTCTTTCGCACGCTGCTGTCGAACATGGACATGGTGCTGGCCAAGAGCGACCTGGCGCTGGCCTCGCGCTACAGCGAGCTGGTGCCCGATGCCCGGCTGCGCCGGCGCATCTTCGGCGCGCTCGAAGCCGAATGGCAGCGCACCGTCGAGGCGCTGACGCAGATCACCGGCGAGCGCGTGCGCCTGGCGAACAACGCGGCGCTGGCGCGCTCCATGCGCCATCGCTTCCCCTACATCGACCCGCTGCACCATCTGCAGGTGGAGCTGGTGCGCCGCTACCGCGCCGGCCAGGACGACGAGCGCATGCGCCGCGGCATTCACATCTCCATCAACGGCATCGCGGCGGGTTTGCGCAACACGGGCTGACCCGCCTCGATCGGCGCCCGGCCGCCAGCCAGGCGGTCACGAGCGCCGGGTATGCTTGCGGGCCATGACGACTTCAACTGCTCACACCGTCCGCACCGCGGTCTTCCCCGTTGCCGGCCTCGGCACCCGGTTTCTGCCCGCCACCAAGGCTGCTCCGAAGGAGATGCTGCCGGTGGTGGACAAACCCTTGATCCAGTACGCCGTCGAGGAGGCCTACGCCGCCGGCATTCGCCACATGGTGTTCGTCACCGGGCGCAGCAAGCGCGCCATCGAGGACCATTTCGACACCGCCTACGAGCTGGAGAGCGAACTCGAAGCCGCGGGCAAGCACGAACTGCTCACCCTCGTGCGCTCGGTGCAGCCGGATGACATGGTCTGCAGCTACGTGCGCCAGCCGCGCTCGCTGGGCCTGGGCCATGCGGTGCTGTGCGCTCAAGCGCTCGTGGGCGACGCGCCCTTTGCCGTGCTGCTGGCCGACGACCTGATGGTCGGCCCGGCAGGCGGCGCGGGCGTGCTCACGCAAATGGTGCGCGCCTTCGAGCGGCTGGGCGGCTCGCTGCTGGCGGTGCAGGACGTGCCGCTGGAGCAGGTGCGCCGCTATGGCATCGCCGCGGGCCGCCCGGTGGAAGACGGCGTCACCCGCGTCGAGCAGTTGGTGGAGAAGCCCGCGCCCGAGCACGCGCCTTCACGCATGGGCGTGGCCGGGCGCTATGTGCTCACGCCCGGCATCTTCCGCGAGATCCGCAACCAGCCGCGCGGCGTGGGCGGCGAAATCCAGCTCACCGACGCCATCGCGCGGCTGATGGCCCTGGAGCCGGTGTATGCCTTCGCGTACGAAGGCAAGCGCTACGACTGCGGCAGCAAGGACGGCTTTCTGCAGGCCACGGTGGAACTGGCGCTGCAACATCCGCAGGTGGGCGAGGCGTTTCGCGACTACCTGCGCAATCTCGCGCTCTAGGGCGACGCTGAACTGGCTCCTCGCGCGCCGCGATCAGCGGCGGCGCAGGATGTGGATGAAGTCCGCGCCCTCGGTGGTCTGCTCCAGCAGCTCGTTGCCGGTTTGCTTGGCGAAGGCCTGGAAGTCGCGCACCGATCCGGCATCGGTCGCCACGACCTTGAGCACCTGGCCGCTGACGAGTTCGGACAAGGCCTTCTTCGCCTTGAGAATCGGCAGCGGACAGTTCAGGCCCCGGGTGTCGATTTCCTTGTCGATGTTCATGGTCTCGAAGCTCCTGCGGTTCAGCGACGATGGTCAGTTCTGTTTTTATAGCAGACCATGACCGTTTCGCGCTGGGGTACGGGGGAAAATTCTCAAAAACTGCTCGTTCAGGCCGGAAACACGCCGGTGGAGAGGTAGCGGTCACCGCGATCACAGACGATGAACACGATGGTCGCCTGCTCCACTTGCGCGGCGATGCGCTGCGCCACCCAGCAGGCCCCCGCAGCAGAGATGCCGGCGAAGATGCCCTCCTCGCGCGCCAGCCGCCGGCAGGTGTCCTCGGCATCGGCCTGACTCACGTACACGAGCTCGTCCACAGCGCTCGGGTCGTAGATCTTGGGCAGATACTCCCGCGGCCACTTGCGAATGCCGGGAATGCGCGAGCCCTCCGAGGGCTGCGCCCCGACGATGCGCACCGCCGGGTTCTGCGCCTTGAGGAAGCGCGACACACCGGTGATGGTGCCGGTCGTTCCCATGGCGCTGACGAAATGGGTGATGCGCCCGCCCGTCTGCTCCCAGATCTCGGGGCCGGTGGTCTCGAAATGAATGCGCGGGTTGTCGGCGTTGGCGAACTGGTCGAGCACCCGGCCCTTGCCCTCGCGCACCATCTTGTCGGCCAGGTCGCGCGCGTACTCCATGCCGCCGCTCTTGGGCGTGAGGATCAGCTCGGCGCCGAAGGCCTTCATGGTCTGCGCGCGCTCCACCGACAAGTCCTCGGGCATGATCAGCACCATGCGGTAGCCGCGAATGGCCGCGGCCATGGCCAGCGCGATGCCGGTGTTGCCGCTGGTCGCCTCGATCAGCGTGTCGCCCGGCTTGATCTCGCCACGCTCCTCGGCGCGCCGGATCATCGACAGCGCCGGCCGGTCCTTGACCGAGCCCGCCGGATTGTTGCCCTCGAGCTTGCCCAGAATCACGTTGCCACGCGGCCGCCACACGTCGGCACCGAGGCGCTGCAAAGCCACCAGCGGCGTGCGCCCAATCGCGTCTTCGATCGTCGGATAGTTCATGGCTGCACTGTGCCATAATTTTTGTCTGCCCTGACCCGTGCCCGGGTGGTGAAATTGGTAGACGCAGGGGACTCAAAATCCCCCGCCGCAAGGCGTGCCGGTTCGATTCCGGCCCCGGGCACCATCCCCCCCTTCCTCCCCCCCCAACTTCACGCGCGAACCGGCACGCCTCGCTGGCGGCATGGGAAGCGCGCTGCGCGCGCGGGTTCGATTCCGGCTCCGATCACTCGCCCTTTCCACGTCCGTCAAAACGGTTGCGCCGGTCCCCAGTCGCCGCTGGCGGCGATGTGGCTGACGATGCGGCCGTCGTCATACAGCAGGTGCACGGCAAAGCCCGGGGGTTCGGCACGCCAGGCGGCGGGGCCGTCGCCGCGCCAGTCGAGAACGATCTGGTGCGCCGTCGAGGGCACGGTCAGCGCGCTCACCCCGGCGAAGGTGCCGACGATGCTGCGGTGCAAATGCCCGCACACGATGCGCCGCACCTGCGGGTGCCGCCCGATCACCTGGGCCAGCGCCTCGCCGCCCTCGCGCAAGCCCATGGCGTCCATGTGCGCGATGCCGGTCTGAAACGGCGGGTGGTGCATGGCCACCAGCGTCGGCGCGTCGGGCGCCTGCGCCAGCGTCTCGTCGAACCAGCGCAGCCGGGTGGCGCACAGCGCGCCGTGCGGCGCGCCCGGCACCACCGTGTCGAGCGTCACCACCCGCCAGCGACCCAGCGTGTGCACATGCTGCGCAAACGGCGCCATCGCCGCGTCCGGGGCGTGCAGGTAGGCGTGGTCGGTGAACGCGGCCTTGAGCGCCGGCACCGCGTCGTGATTGCCCGGCATGAGCCACACCGGGCATGGCAGCGGCGCCAGCAGTTCGCGCAGATGGGCGTATTCCTGGGCGTCGCCGGCGTCCACCAGATCGCCGCTGACCAGCACCGCGTCGGGCATCGTGGGCAGCGCCTGCACCGCGCGCACCGCCTCGGCGAGAAAGCCGGGCGTGTCGATGCGCCCGTCGAGCCTTTGCCCGCGACGCACGATGTGGCAATCACTGAGTTGAACGAGAACGGCGGGAACGGTCATGGGCGGGGCCTCCGGTTGCGGCGCGACACCCGCCATGGTGCCGCGGCCGTTTGACACGCAGATTTCACATGAGCGGCCTAGGCTTGCCGGCCGACATGAAGCCTTTTCAGACGAACATTGTCGAGCCCCGCACCGGTTCACGTGAACAGCGCATCATCGAACTGGTGCGCGACCGCGGCGTGGCCGCCATCCAGGACCTCGCCAGCGAGTTCGACGTGACGCCGCAGACCATCCGGCGCGGCGTCAACCGGCTCAGCGCGCTCGGCCTGCTGCGGCGCGTGCACGGCGGCGTCACCGTGCCACCGGCCAATGCGAACCTGCCCTGGGCCACGCGCGAGGTGCAGCACATCGACGCCAAGCAGCGCATCGCCGCCGAGGTGGCGCGCATGATTCCCGACGGCGCCTCGGTCGCCATCGGCCTGGGCACCACGCCGCACCAGGTGGCGCTGGCGCTGCGTACCCACCGCGAGCTGCGCGTGGTCACCAACAGCCTGCGCGTGGTGCTCGCGCTCGCCGGCGCGAACGAGGTGGAGATCACCGTCGCGGGCGGCACGCTGCGGCCGGCCGACCTCGACGTGGTCGGCGAACCCGCAGCGCGCACCTTCGGCGCGTTCAAGGCCGACTTCGCCGTCTTCGGCGTCGGCGGCATCGACGCCGACGGCAGCCTGCTCGACTTCCACGTCGAGGAGGTCGTCGCCCGCGAAACCATGCGCCGGCACAGCCGCATCTCGCTGCTCGTGGCCGATGCCAGCAAGTTCGGCCGCGCCGCCATGGCCCGGGGTGGTTCGCTGGCCGACGTGGACGTGCTGGTCACCGACGTCCCGCCCGCGCCGCCATACGAGCATCTGCTGCAAGGCCCCAAACCCCGCGTGCATCTGGCCGGGGGCGCGGCATGAGCGCCATCAGCCTGCGCGGCCTCACCCGCCGCTTCGGTGACCATGCGGCGGTCGATGGCATCGACCTCGACGCGGCAGCAGGAACGTTCGTCGTGCTGCTGGGCCCCTCGGGCTGCGGCAAGAGCACCACGCTGCGGCTGATTGCCGGGCTCGAACCCGCCGACGGCGGTCGCATCACCATCGGCGCTCGCGATGTCACCACCACCCCGGCGGCCGACCGCGGCATTGCCATGGTGTTCCAGAGCTATGCGCTGTTTCCCCATCTCAGCGTCGCGGAGAACATCGTCTTTGGCCTGCGCGTGCGCCGGCTGCCGCGCGCCGAGCGCGAGCGGCGGCTGCAGCGCGCCGCCGAACTGCTGGGCCTGCAAGCGGTGCTGCAGCGCAAACCCGCCGAGCTCTCCGGCGGTCAGCGCCAGCGCGTGGCCCTGGGCCGCGCCATCGTCGCCGAGGCGCCGGTGTGCCTGATGGACGAGCCGCTGTCCAACCTCGATGCGCAGCTGCGCCAGCACATGCGCAGCGAAATCCGCGAACTGCAGCAGCGCCTGGGCATGACCATGGTCTACGTCACCCACGACCAGACCGAGGCCATGACCATGGCCGACCGGGTGGTGCTGATGCGTGCCGGCCGCATCGAGCAGCAGGGCAGCCCGCGCGACCTGTACGAGCGCCCGGCCTCGGCCTTCGTCGCCGGCTTCATCGGTGCCCCGGCCATGAACCTCGTACCCCGCGATGGCGGGCCCACACTGGGCGTGCGCCCCGAGCACATCCGCCTGTGCACCCCGGAGAGCGGATGGCCCGCGCGCGTGCTCAGCCACGAATACCTCGGCGCCGAAACCCTGCTGGTCTGCGACGCGACGCACCGCAGCGGCAGCGCCCGGCTTGTCGTGCGCGCCGCGCTCGCGCACACCCCGGCGCGCGGTGAAGTCGTCGGCCTGTGCTGGAGCCCGGCCGCCGAGCACCACTTTGACGCCGCCAGCGGCCAGCGCCTCACCCCCGATTTCCCTCAACCCCCGGAGATGTCCCCATGAAACCCTTGCTTCGCACGCTGGGCCGCGCCCTCACCGGCATGGCCGCTGCCGCCGCCTTTCAGATGCCGGCGCTGGCGCAGGAATTGAGTCTGTACTACCCCGTGGCCGTCGGCGGCCCGATCACCAAGATCGTCGACACGCTGGCCGCCGACTTCGAGAAAGAACACCCCGGCATCAAGATCAAGCCCGTCTACGCCGGCAGCTACCAGGACACCATCACCAAGGTGCTCACCGCCGCCAAGGGTGGCGACGCCCCGCACATGGCGGTGATGCTCTCCACCGACATGTACACGCTGATCGACGAAGGCGTGGTAGTGCCGTTCGACGAGCTGGTCAAGACGCCCGCCGACCGCGCCTGGATGAGCGGCTTCTACCCCGGCTTCATGAAGAACAGCCAGACCGGCGGCAAGACCTGGGGCATTCCGTTCCAGCGCTCCACCATCGTCATGTACTGGAACAAGGAGTTGTTCAAGCAGGCCGGCCTGGACCCCAACCGTCCGCCGCAGAACTGGGCCGAGCTGGTGGACTACGGCAAGAAGCTCACCCAGCGTGACGCCGCCGGCAAGGTCAGCACCTGGGGCGTGCAGGTGCCTTCGTCGGGCTTCCCGTACTGGCTGTTCCAGGGCTTCACCACGCAAAACGGCGTAGAGCTGATGAACGCCGCGGGCACGCAAACCTATTTCGACAAGCCCGAGGTGGTCGAGGCGCTGCAGTACTGGGTGGACCTCTCGCGCAAGCACCAGATCCATCCGCCCGGCGTCGTCGAGTGGGGCACCACGCCGAAGGACTTCTTCGAGCGCAAGGCCGCCATCATCTGGACCACCACCGGCAACCTCACCAACATCCGCAACAACGCCAAGTTCGACTTCGGCGTGGCCATGCTGCCCGCGGGCAAGCAGCGCGGCACGCCCACCGGCGGCGGCAACTTCTACGTGTTCAAGAAAGCGTCGGCGGCCGAGCGTGAAGCGGCCATGAAGTTCATCCAGTGGGTGACCTCGCCCAAGCACGCCGCCGAATGGGCGATCGCCACCGGCTACGTGGCCGTGAGCCCGGCCGCCTGGGACACGACGGAGATGAAGAAGTACCTGGCCGACTTCCCCGCGCCCACCGTGGCCCGTGACCAGTTGCAATATGCCGTGGCCGAGCTCTCCACCCACGAGAACCAGCGCGTGACCAAGGCCCTCAACGACGGCCTGCAGGCCGCGCTCACCGGGGCCAAGACGCCGCAGCAAGCTCTGCAGGACGCGCAGCGCGAGGCCGAGCGCATCCTGCGCCCGTACCGCTGAGCACCCACCCCACCGTGAAGGCCGCCATGCCGCGTGCGAACGCCGTCATCGCCTGGTTGCTGCTGCTGCCTGCCGTGGCGCTGCTGGCGGCCTTCACCCACTACCCGGCGCTGGCCACGCTGTGGCACAGCCTGCACAGCACGCCCAAGCCCGGACGCGAGGCGCGCTTCGTCGGCCTGGACCAGTACCGTGCCCTGCTTGACGACCCGGTGTTCTGGACCTCGCTCGTCAACAACGCCTGGTATGCCGCGGGCACCATCGTGCCGTCGATTGCGCTCGCCATGGCGATGGCGCTGCTGGTGCACGGGCGGCTGCGCGGCCGCGCGCTGGCGCGGCTGGCCTTCTTCACGCCGACCATGCTGCCGATGATCGCGGTGGCCAACATCTGGCTGTTCTTCTACACCCCTGACTACGGCTTGCTGGACCAGATTCGCAGCCTCTGGGGTGGCGCGGCGCACAACTGGCTGGGCTCGCGCGAGACGGCGCTGGGCGCGGTGATGGCCGTGGCGGTGTGGAAGGAGGCGGGGTTCTTCATGATCTTCTACCTCGCCGCGCTGCAGCAGCTCTCGCCCGAGCTGCGCGAGGCCGCCGCCCTGGAGGGCTGCAGCCGCTGGACCTTCTTCTGGCGTGTGACCTTTCCGCTGCTGATGCCGACCACGCTGTTCGTGCTGGTCAACGCGGTGATCAACGCCTTCCGGCTGATCGACCACATCGTGGTGATGACGCGCGGCGGCCCGGACAACGCCACCTCGCTGCTGCTGTTCTACATCTACGAGACCGGCTTCAAGTTCTGGGACAGCGGCTACGCCTCGGCGTTGACGCTGGTGCTGCTGACCTTGCTGGCGCTGATCGCGCTGGCGCAGTTCGTGCTGCTGGAGCGGCGCACCCACTACCAATGACGACGCACCGGGCCTGCCGATGATCGACGACACCCCCTTCGACCGCGCGCTGCGCACCGCGGCGGCCTGGCTGCTGGCCGTGGTCTGGGTGCTGCCGCTGGCGTATGCGCTGTGGTCGGCGTTTCACCCGAGCGAGTATTCCGCACGCTTCGACCTGTTCGCGCCGTGGACGCTGGAGAACTTCGCCGCCGCCTGGCAGGCCGCGCCGTTTGCGCGCTACGCGCTCAACACCTCCACCCTGGTCGCGGCCATTCTGGCGGGCCAGCTCGTGCTGTGCACCCTGGCCGCCTATACGTTTGCGCGCTTTGACTTCGCCGGGCGCGACCTGCTGTTCGCGCTGGTGCTGGTGCAGCTCATGGTCATGCCCGACGTGGTGCTGGTGGAAAACTACCGCAGCATGCACGCGCTGGGCCTGGTGGACACGCTCAGCGGCATGGCGCTGCCCTACATGGCCTCGGCGTTCGGCATCTTCCTGCTGCGCCAGGCCTTCAAGCAGGTGCCGCGCGAGCTCGACGAGGCCGCGCGCATCGAAGGCTGCGGCGCCCTCGGCGTGCTCTGGCGGGTGTACGTGCCGCTGGCGCGGCCGGTGTATCTCGCCTATGCGCTGGTGTCGGTGAGCTTTCACTGGAATAACTTCCTCTGGCCGCTGGTGGTCTCCAACTCGGTGCAGACGCGGCCGCTTACCGTGGGGCTGGCGGTGTTCGCGGGGACGGACCAGGGCATCGACTGGGCCATCATCAACGCCGCGACGCTGCTCTCCAGCGCGCCCTTGCTGCTGGCGTTTCTGTTGTTCCAGCGGCAGTTCGTGCAGAGCTTCCTGCGCGCGGGCATTCGCTGAAGGCCCGCCCCCAGCCCGCACCGCGCGCGTGTAAGCGCCTGTTCACCGTGTTGCTGCACGGTAAAGACCGCTTGAAGCCCGCCCATCCGCGCCAAAATGGGCGGGAAATGCCGGCGCCGTTGCGCCGGGTGGTGTCTGGAGCTTGACCATGATCGACAAACGTCTTTCCCCTGCAGCCCGCGCGGGCGCCCTGGCCCTTGCCGCGCTCGGCGCCCTGCCGCTGGCGTCCCATGCGGATGAGTGGGCGCGTGTGGTGTCGTCCACGCCCATCGTGCAGCCGGTGACGGTACAGCGCCAGGTCTGCGTGCCGCAGCAGGTGGTCACACGCCCTGCGCCCAGCGGCCTGGGCGCGGTGATGGGGGCCATTGCGGGCGGCGCCATCGGCAACGCCATCGGCGGCGGCGCGGGGCGCGACATCGCCACCGGCGCGGGCCTGATCGGCGGCGCGATTCTGGGCAACCAGATCGAGGGCTCGGGCGCGGCCCAGACGCAGACGGTGCAGCAGTGCAGCATGCAGAACGTGATGGAGAATCGCGTCACCGGCTACAACGTGACCTGGGACTACGCCGGCCGCCATTACACCACCCAGATGGCCTACGACCCCGGCGCCTGGGTGCGTGTGCAGGTGGTGCCGGTCGAGGGCGTGTCGGCCACCGTGCCGGCCACCCCCGCGCCCTACGCGCCGGCGCCCGTACCACCGCCGGCGCGCTGAGAGCGGTGGCCTGCCGCATCGGCCCCCGCGCCGGCGGCCTGCCCACTTTGTCTCGAAATGCCGACGCCGCGCGTGGGCACGGCACTTGACCACATGCGCCTCTGCTAGAGTGAAACTTTCAACCCGGAGACTGTCCCATGAGCGACTACCTGGCCGACGTGCGCAAATACGCCCCCAACGCAAGCGAAGCGGCGGTGAACAGCATCGTGAAGTACTGCGGCATCGCCTTGCGCAATGCCGACTCTTCCCTGGTGTCGGCCTCCGACCCCAAGGAACTCGCCACCGTGCGCGACGGCTTCGCGGCCAAGAAGCTCGGCCTCTCGGCCGAAGCGGCTGAAGCCGGCATCGCCAAGGTGCTCGAGAAGATGAAGGGCGTGAACCACAAGGGCCGCGTGACCTTCTACTACCTGCTCGCCGAGGCCACCGGCACGCTGGACAAGCTCGGCTGAGCCGTTTTCCGCATTTTCTTGCCGTATCCCCAGCGTCAACCGGTCGTTGTCTGCTCTTGATTTGAGAGCAACCCGGTGGCCGGGCTGGGGTGGCGCAACTTCAGACGCAGCTCGCCCTTGAGGCGGGTGTTGTCGAGCTGGCGCGACTCGCCCATGAAACTCAGCAGCGACAGGGGCAGCAGGCGCTGAGCCTCCTCGCGCCGCACCCGTGGCGGTCGCGGCAGGCCGTAGAGATCGGCCGCCAGATCCATGTAGTCGCCCATGCGCAGGCGGCTGTCGTCGCTTACATGCACCACCCGCTGCGGCCGGCCGCGCCACAGCGCCAGCACGCACGCGCGGGCCAGGTCGTCGGCGTGGATGTGGTTGGTGAACACGTCGTCCTCAGCGACCAGCACCGGCGTGCCGCGCAGCAGGCGCTCGCGCGGCGTGCCGCCCGGCCGGTCGGGCGCATAGATGCCCGGAATGCGCAGCACGCTCACCCGCACGCCGCTGCGGCCGTAGAAGCGCAGCACCCGCTCGGCGTCCACCCGCCGCTGTGCGCGCGGCGTGGCCGGGGCCACCGGGCGGGTTTCGGGCACGCGCGCACCGCCACAGTCGCCGTACACGCCGCTGGTGGAGCCGTAAACCAGCGCCGCCGGCGCACGGCGGCGGCGCAGCGCGCCCACCAGCGCCAGGGTGCGCGCATCGCGCCACCAGGCGAGCGGCGGTTCGGTGGGCGGTGGCGCCAGGTGCAGCACGCGCGTGGCCAGGCCCGCGAGCCGCGCCAGGCTGGCCGGCGCATCGAGGTTGCCCACCAGCGGCGTGATGCCGGCGGCGCGCAGCTCGGGCTTGCGCGCGGGCGTGGAGGAGAGCGCCAGCAGCCGCACGCGCGCGCCCAGCCCGCGCGCCGCGCGCAGCCCCACGTCACCGCAGCCCACGATGAGCACGCGCTCACGGCGAAAGCGCGCAGGCAGCGCGCCAAGAGGGTTTTGGTTTGAAGGCAAAATTCCGCGTCCCGATACGTTCGTCACACCCGACCGGCCGCGCGGCCGAGGCCTGCCCTCAGCGGCGGCCCGGCGGAGCCGGTTTCAAGCATACCCAAGCCATGAGCCACACCATCACCGTCCAGCCCAGCGGCCGCAGCTTCACCGCCAACGCCGGCGAGGCCATTCTCACCGCCGCCCTGCACCACGGCGTGGGCCTGCCCTACGGCTGCAAGGACGGCGCCTGCGGTTCGTGCAAATGCAGGATGCTCGACGGCCGCGTGGTGCACGGCCCGCACCAGAGCAAGGCCCTGTCGGCCGAGGAAGAGGCGCAAGGCTTCGTGCTGACCTGCTGCGCCGTGCCGCAGACCGACGTGGTGCTGGAATCGCGCCAGGTCACGGCGGCGGGCCTGCCGCCGATTCGCAAGATGCCCGCGCGCGTGGCCCGGCTCGAGCGCCTCTCGCACGACGTGATGCGCATGCAGCTTCAACTGCCCGCCAGCGACGTCATCACTTACCTCGCCGGCCAGTACCTCGACGTGCTGCTGCGCGACGGCACGCGGCGCAGCTACAGCATGGCCAACGCACCGCATACGCTCATGCAGACGCCCGAGGGCAGCAGCAGCCCGACGCCGATGGTCGAATTCCACATCCGCCACATGAGCGGCGGCAAGTTCACCGACCAGGTGTTCGGCACCCTGAAGGAGCGCGACATCCTGCGCGTCGAAGGCCCGCTGGGCAGTTTCTACCTTCGCGAGGAGTCCGACCGGCCGATGGTGCTGCTGGCCTCGGGCACCGGCTTTGCGCCGATCAAGGCGCTCATCGAGCACCTGCAGTTCCTCGGCAACACCCGGCCGGCCACGCTGTACTGGGGCGGCCGCCGCCCGGCCGACCTGTACCTCGACGCCTGGGTGCGCGAGCAGCTTGCCGCCACGCCCTGGCTGCGCTACGTGCCGGTGGTGTCCGATGCGCTGCCCGAGGACGGCTGGACGGGCCGCACCGGCTTCGTTCACCGCGCCGTGCTGGAGGACACGCCCGACCTCAGCGGCCACCAGGTCTATGCCTGCGGCGCACCCATCGTGGTGGACTCGGCCCGGCGCGACTACCTCGCCGCCGGCCTGCCCGAGCACGAGTTCTTCGCCGACGCCTTCACCACCGAGGCCGACAAGGCCGCCGCCTGACACCTGCGCGACGCCCCGGCGCGCGCTTGCGGGATCGCCCGCATGGCGCGTGCCTGCGGCCAGGGCTAGGATGGCCGCATGAAACGACGCATCCTGCTCCAACTCGGCGCGCTCGCTGCCGCCCTGGCCCCCCTGCCCCAGGCCGCACTGGCCCAGGCGCAGACGGGCAACAAGCCCATTCGCCTGATCGTGCCCTACGCGCCGGGCGGCCCCATCGACACCACGGCGCGCGTGCTGGCCGAGCAGGTCAGGAACACGCTGGGCACGGTGGTCATCGAGAACAAACCTGGTGCGGGCGGCAACATCGGCGCCGATCTGGTCGCCAAGGCCGCGCCCGATGGCCACACCATCGGCATCGCGGCCGTGGCCACGCACGCCATCAACCCGTGGCTGTTTGCAAAAATGCCGTACAACGCCGCGACGGACTTCGCGCCCATCACCCAGCTCGTGCGCGTGCCCAATGTGCTGGTGATGAACGCGGCCACGGCCGACCGGCTCAACATCAAGACCCTGGCGGACCTGATCCGCTACGCCAAGAGCCACCCCGGCGCGCTCAACTACGGCAGCGGCGGCAACGGCAGCGCGGGCCACCTCGCGGGTGAACTGTTCAAGCGCGACGCGGGTATCTTCGCCGTGCACATCCCCTACACCGGCGGCGCACCGGCGCAGTTCGCGCTGCTCTCCGGCCAGGTGGACTTCAACTTCGACAACCTCGCCACCGCCTCGGCCAACATCAAGTCCGGCAAGCTCAAGGCGCTGGCCGTCACCACCCTGCAGCGCAGCCCCTCGCTGCCCGACGTGCCCCCGGTGGCCGACACGCTCAAGGGCTTCTCGGTCGACACCTGGTGGGGCCTGGTGGCACCGGCGGGCACGCCCAAACCGGTGATCGACCGGCTCAACGCCGCCTTCGTCGCCGCGCTCAAGTCGCCCGAAGTGCAGAGCCGCTTCGCCACCCTGATGGCCGAGCCCACCCCCACCACGCCCGAGGCCTTCGGCAGCTTCATGGCGGCCGAGCGCGCCAAGTACGAGCCCGTGGTCAAGGCCTCGGGCGCGAAGGTCGATTGATCCTCCTCGCACCGCCGATCTCACGCCCGCCACCCCCATGAGCGACCGTTACCCTCACCCCGACCTCAACACCCTGCCCGAGGACCTGCGCGAGCGCATCCTGCAGGTGCAGGAGAAAACCGGCTTCATCCCCAACGTGTTCCTGGCGCTGGCGCGCCGCCCGGCCGAATGGCGGGCGTTCTTTGCCTACCACGATGCGCTGATGGCGCCCGAAACCGTGGGTCGCAGCAGCGGGCTGACCAAGGGTGAGCGCGAGATGATCGTCACCGCCACCAGCGCGGCCAACCGCTGCCTCTACTGCGTGGTCGCGCACGGCGCCATCCTGCGCATCCACGAGAAGAAACCCCTGGTGGCCGACCAGGTGGCGGTGAACCACCGCAAGGCCGACATCTCGCCGCGCCAGCGCGCCATGCTCGACTTCGCGATGAAGGTGTGCCTGCACGCCGACACCATCGAGGACGCCGACTTCGAAGCGCTGCATGCCCACGGCTTCGACGACGAAGACATCTGGGACATCGCCGCCATCACCGCCTTCTTCGGCCTGTCCAACCGCATGGCCAACTTCAGCCACATGCTGCCCAACCCCGAGTTCTACCTGCTCGGCCGCGTGCCGAAGCCAAAATGAGACATCAAATTTGATAGCGCAAACAGACCGTTTCGCGCTGGGGTTCCGGCGTTTTTCTTCAAAGTCGGAGCCCCCGCCCCCCGACGGGCACCATCCCCCGCCCACATGCCAACTTTGCACGCAAAAGCCGCCACGGCCTGCGCGCCGCGCGGTAGACTGCGAAACAAGCCGATACATCCTTCATCGGCCGCAGAGACCGCCCCATGCTGACCCGTCGCACCGTCAGTGCCGCGCAACTCGACAGCCTGCTGCACCCGCCCAGCCGGAGCAGCGGTGAAGACGCCTTGCGCTGGATCGGCTCGACCGAGCAACTGGAAACCACCCACCCGCGCATCCGGCTGCTGGCGCTCAGCCTCACGCAACTGCAACGCACACCGCAGGAGAAGGCGGTGGGCTGTTTCGAGCATGTGCGCAGTCTCCCGTTCGGCTGTGTCGGCGACGGCATCCATGTGCGTGCCACCGAGGTGCTCAAGCGCGGCCGTGGAGACTGCCACACCAAGTCCACGCTGCTGGTCGCGCTGCTGCGCTCCATCGAACTGCCGGCGCGCATGCGTTTTCTCACGCTGCGTGGCGAGTTCCTGCGCGGCCTGCTCGACCTCGACAGCCTGCCCGTCATGCACTGCGCGGTGGAAGTGCTGCTCGACGGGCGCTGGATCCTCGTCGACACCCATGTCGTCGACCCCGCTTTTGCCTGCGCCGCGCGCCAGCGTCTGCGCAGCGAGGGCCACACCCTGGGCTGGGGCATTCACCTCCACGGCCAGACCGACTGGGACGGCCGCAACCCCGCCTTCGGGCAGATCGTGCCCGAAGACCACGACAGCTGGCCGCTGCGCGACTGGGGCGTGTTCGACGACCCCGCCCATTTCTACACCACCGTGCCCGAGGTGCGCCGCCGCCTGGGCTGGCGCGGCCGCATGCGCTGGAAGCTCGCCTCGCGGCTGGTGAACCGCCGTGTCAACGCGCTGCGCGAAAGCGCCAGTGGCTGCCCGCCCCCGTCGCCTCGCCCACGTGCGGCGGTGCGGGTTCAGGCCAAGGGCAGCCTGGCGAGGTAGTCGCGCAGGTGCGCGGGCAGCGGCAGCGAACGCTGCGCCGGAAAATCCACCCACACCACCGTGGCGCCGCCGCTGGCGCAGGGCGTCTGCGCCGGGTCGTCGGCCAGCGTCATCACGTGAAAGCTGTCGAAGCTGCTGCGCCCGACCTCGCCCACATAGGTGCGGATGCGGATGTCGCCCGGGTATTCGAACTGCCGCTGAAAGTTACAGAACGCATTGACGATCACCGGCCCCTGTCCCGCCGGATCGACCATGCAGTTCGCCGCGCGAAACCACTCGATGCGCGCCGTCTCCATGTAGCGGAAATAGCTTGCGTTGTTCACATGCCCCATGGCGTCCATGTCGCCCCAGCGGATGGGGATGCGCATCTCGTGCACCTGGGCCAGGCGCGCGGGCAGCTCGATCCTCATACGCCGAACCCGTCGTCGGCCGCGATCACGGCGCCGTTGACGAAATGGCTCTGGTCGCTCGCCAGCATCACGAGCAGCGCATCGAGGTCCTGTGGCTGCCCCACGCGCTTGCGCGGCAGCATCTGGATGAGCTTCTGTCCGCCCTCGGTGGCCCAGTGGTGGTGGTTGATCTCGGTGTCGATGTAGCCCGGGCAGATCGCGTTGACGTTGATGCCGAAGCGCCCCCACTCCAGCGCCATCGCGCGCGTCATCTGGATCACCGCCGCCTTGCTCATGCAGTAGACGCCGATCTGCGGCAGCACCCGCAGCCCCGCCATCGAGGCGATGTTGATGATGCGCCCGCCCGTGAAGCTGCCCGGCGCTGCCCCCTTGGCGCGCGCCACCATGCGCCGGCCCACCTCCTGCGCGACGAAGAAGGCGCCGCGCACATTGGTGTCGAAGATGAAGTCGAAGTCCTCCTCGCGCACGTCGAGCAGGCGCTGCGTGGTCGACACGCCGGAGTTGTTCACCAGGATGTCGATCGAGCCCATCTCCGTCTCGGCATGGGCCACCGCCGCGCGGATGGAGTCGGTGTCGGTCACGTCCAGCGCCACGACGTGGGCTTCACCGCCCTCGCCCTGGATCTGCGCGCGCAGTTCCTTGAGCCGATCCACGCGCCGGCTGGCCAGCACCACGGCCGCGCCGGCACGTGCGAGCGTGCGCGCGAACTGCGCGCCCAGGCCACCCGATGCGCCGGTGACCAGGGCGATGCGCCCCGACAGGTCGAGTTGATAGGCCATTGGAGAGACTCCTCGAATTCGGAAATGGAACGGTCGTTCGATTGTGCCTTGTGCGTGCATAAAATCAGTCGCCGCGCAGACAGGCCCGCCCGCACCGCGCACGCACAATCTCACCCGCTCCCCCCACCGTCAGCGAGACCCCATGACCTCCGAAGAAATCCTTGCCCAGTTCGGCCCGCGCGAGGCCATGGAATACGACGTGGTCGTCGTCGGCGCGGGCCCCGGTGGCCTGGCCACGGCCATCCGCCTCAAGCAACTGGCGCAGCAGCACGGGCGTGACCTTTCGGTCGTGGTGCTGGAGAAAGGCTCCGAGCCCGGCGCGCACATCCTCTCGGGCGCCATCATGGACCCGATCGCCATGAACGAGCTCTTCCCCGACTGGAAGGCCCAGGGCGCGCCGCTGAACCAGCCGGTGACCGAGGACGTGTTCCTCATGACCAGCGAGACCGGCGCCACCCGCATCCCCAACTTCCTGCTGCCGCCGTGCTTCCACAACCACGGCAACTACGTGGTCAGCCTGGGCAACGTGGTGCGCTGGATGGCCCAGCAGGCCGAGAACCTCGGCGTGGAGATCTTCCCCGGCTTCGCCGCCGCCGAAGTGCTCTATGACGAGCGCGGCGCAGTCAAGGGCGTAGCCACCGGCAACCTCGGCATTGGCAAGGACGGCGAGCCCACCGAGAACTTCCAGCTCGGCATGGAACTGCACGCGAAATACACCATCTTCGCCGAGGGCGCCCGCGGCCACCTAGGCAAGCAGCTCATCGCGCGCTTCAAGCTCGACGAAGGGCGCGATCCGCAAAGCTACGGCATCGGCATCAAGGAACTCTGGGAAATCGACCCCGCGCGCCACAAGCCCGGCCTGGTGCTGCACAGCGCCGGCTGGCCGCTCGACGAAATGACCTACGGCGGCTCCTTCCTCTACCACATGGAGGACAACAAGGTGGTGGTCGGTTTCGTCGTCGGGCTCGACTACGCCAACCCCTACCTCAGCCCCTTCGAGGAATTCCAGCGCTTCAAGACCCACCCCAACATCCGCTGGTATTTCGAGAACGACAAAGGCGAGGTCACCGCGCGGCGCCTGGGCTACGGTGCACGCGCCATCACCGCAGGTGGCCTGCTCTCGCTGCCCAAGACGGTGTTTCCGGGCGGTGCCCTGGTCGGTTGCGATGCCGGCTACCTCAACGCCAGCCGCATCAAGGGCAGCCACGCCGCCATCAAGACCGGCATGCTCGCCGCGGAGGCCGCTTTCGAAGCCATCGGCGCGGGCCGCGCGCAGGACGAGCTCAGCGCCTACCCCGAAGCCTTCGAGGCCAGCTGGCTGCACACCGAACTCAACAAGGCGCGCAACTTCAAGCAATGGTTCAAGAAGGGCCGCACCGTGGGCACCCTGATGACCGGCGTGGAGCAGTACCTGTTCCGCGGCGCCATCCCCTGGACCATCCACCGCGACAAGCCCGACCACCTCGCGCTCAAGCCCGCGGCCGAGTGCAGCCCCATCGCCTACCCCAAGCCCGACGGCAAGCTCACCTTCGACCGCCTCTCCTCGGTGTTCATCAGCAACACCAACCACGAGGAAAACCAGCCCGCGCACCTCACGCTCAAGGACGCCAGCGTCCCGGTGGCGATCAACCTCGCGAAATACGCCGGGCCCGAGAGCCGCTACTGCCCCGCCGGCGTGTACGAGTTCGTGCCCAACGAAGCCGCGGGCGGCAATGCGCAGCGGCTGCAGATCAACGCGCAGAACTGCGTGCACTGCAAGACCTGCGACATCAAGGACCCCACGCAGAACATCGTCTGGGTCACGCCCGAAGGCGGCGGCGGCCCGAACTACGTGGGCATGTAAGCCACAGCCCGCACGCAGGAGGCCCTCATGCACATCGTCATCACCGGCGGCGCGGGCTTCCTCGGCGCGCGCCTGGCGCGCGAGCTGCTCGCGCGCGGCACGCTCGCACCCGCGGGTGCCCCGCAGCAGGCCATCACCTCGCTCACCCTGGTCGACCGCGCGCCGCCGCCGGCCGACCTGCTCGCCGATGCGCGGGTGCGCGCCGTCACCGGCGAACTCGGTGCCTTGCTCACGCCCTCGCCACAGGGCTGCGCGGCCGTGCCGGCCGGCACCGACGCCGTGGTGCACCTGGCGGCGGCCGTCAGCGGCGAGTGCGAGGCCGACTTCGACCTCGGCATGCGCAGCAACCTGCAGGCCACCTGGCAGCTGCTCGAAGCCTGCCGGGCCCTCGGCACCCGCCCGCTGGTGGTGTTCGCCAGCTCGCTCGCCGTGTTCGGCCAGGCGCCGGGCCTGCCGCTGCCCGAGCGCATCACCGACACCACCCTGCCCACACCGCAAAGCAGCTACGGCACGCAGAAATTCATCGGCGAACAACTGGTGGCCGACTACCACCGCAAGGGCTTCATCCGCGGGCGCAACGTGCGGCTGATGACCGTCAGCGTGCGCCCCGGGCGGCCCAATGGCGCGGCGTCGAGCTTTCTCAGCGGCATGATCCGCGAGCCGCTGGCCGGCGAGCGTGCGCGCGTGCCGGTGCCGCCCGACATGGCGGTGGCCCTGGCCTCGCCCGCGCGCACCATGGAGGGCCTGCTCTGCGCGCTGCAGGCCAGCGACGACGCCTGGGGGCCGCCGGTGGCCTTCAACCTGCCGGCGCTGCGCATCCGCGTGGGCGAGATGGCCGAGGCGCTTGCTCGCGTAGCGGGGCCGCAGGTGGCGGCCTTGCTCGACTGGTCCATCGACCCCGCCATCACTCGCGTCGTGGGCACCTGGCCGTCCCACATGGTGTCGGCGCGGGCACAGGCGCTGGGGCTGCAGCCCGATACCGACTTCGACTGTATCGTGCGCGACTACATGCGCGAAAACCCCGATGCCGTGCGCGCAGGCCGCGCCGTAGCATGATTTCATCCCCGTTCATGCCCTGGTGGGGCCGCGTGCCCGCCGGGCATGTGCTTTCGTTCCGGATTCCACAGGAGACCCCATGAAACTCAGGCACCTCGTTCTCGGTTTGAGTCTGGCCCTCGGCTTTGCGGCCGGCGCTGCGGCGCAGACGGTGATGAAGATCAGCATCTCCACCGCACAGAACTCGCACCAGGGCATCGCCATCGACACCTTCGCCAAGGAAGTCGAGAAGCGCACCAACGGGCGCTACAAGATCCAGACCTTCTACAACGGCGCACTCGGCGGCGAGCGCGAGTCCATCGAGGCCGTGCAGCTCGGCACGCAGGAGCTGGCCTTCAGCTCCACCGGGCCGGTGCCCAACTTCGTGCCCGAGGCCAAGATCTTCGACGTGCCCTTCCTGTTCCGCGACAAGGCCCATGCGCGTGCCGTGCTCGACGGCCCGATCGGCCAGGAAATGCTCGCCAAGTTCGAGCCCAAGGGCTTCAAGGCGCTGGCCTGGGCCGAGAACGGCTTTCGCCACATGACCAACAGCAAGCGCGACGTGCGCACCCCCGAAGACCTCAAGGGCCTGAAGATGCGCACCATGGAGAACCCGGTGCACATTGCCGCGTACAAGGGCTTTGGCATCATCACCACGCCCATGGCCTTCCCCGAGGTGTTCACCGCCCTGCAGCAGGGCACCGTGGACGGACAGGAGAACCCGCTGTCGGTCATCATCTCGGCCAAGTTCGACCAGGTGCAGAAGCACCTCACGCTCACCGGCCATGTCTATTCGCCGGCGATCTTCCTGATGAACAAAGCCGCGTTCGACAAGCTCAGCCCGGCCGACCAGCAGGCCTTCATCGAAGCCGCCAAGGAAGGCACCAAGGCCAACCGCGCCCGCGTGGATGAGGACGACGCCAAAGGCGTGGCCGACCTGCGCGCCAAGGGCATGACCGTCATCGACAACGTGGACAAGGCCAAGTTCGTCGCCGCGCTCGCGCCCGTCAACGCCGAGTTCGAGAAGCAGTTCGGCAAGGCCAACCTCGACCGCATCCGTAACTACAAATAAGATAGCGCGTCAGCACCGTTTCGCGCTGGGGTTTCGGCCAATTGGCTTCGGAACCGGCCGCGGCGGGACGGTGCACGGCGTCCCGGCGGCGGTGCGGGCGTATGCTTCGCCCACCGCCCGCGCGCTGATGCGTGGCGCGCCCACCCGTCCCGCCCGCATCGTTCACACGCCCTGATTCCATGCGCCGCGCCTTTCTGCGCTTCGAACACCTCTGCACGCAAACGGCCTGGCTGGGTGCGTGCGCCATGCTGCTGGTGGCCGTCTCGCTGGGCGTGTTCCAGGTCATCACCCGCTTCGTGCTGGAGCAGCCCGCCGAGTGGACCGAGGTGCTGATCCGCTTCAGCTTGATCTGGATGGTGTTCCTCGGCATTCCGGCGGCCTTCCGGCAGGGCGCGATGGTCAGCGTGGACGTGCTCTACCGCTGGAGCCCGCCCGGCCTGCGCCGTGTGCTCGACGCGGTGGTGGCGCTGGCCGCCCTGACCCTGGTCGGCATCATCCTCTGGTGGGGCTGGGACTATGCCAACCGCGGCAAGGTGCAGACCATGATCGGCCTGGAGAGCGTCTCGATGTTCTGGGCCTACCTGGCCATGCCGGTGGGTGCGGGCTTCAGCGTGCTGGGCATCGTCGGCGCCTTCCTCGACCCGCGCCGGCTTGAACTGGAGACCGCACAATGAGCACCGCCATGCTGCTGACCATGCTGGCGTGCTTCGCGCTGTCGATCTCGGTGGCGGTGTCCATCGGGCTGTCGGCGGTGCTGGGCATCCAGATCGGCAACGCGAACATGCTCATCTCCGTCAAGGAGATGTTCAACGCCATCAACAAATTCCCGCTGGCGGCTATTCCGTTCTTCATCCTGGCGGGCAACATCATGGAGACCGGCGGCATCTCGCGTCGGCTGGTGGAGTTCGCGAAAAGCCTCGTCGGCGGCGTGCAGGGCGGCCTGCCCATGACGACGGTGCTGACCTGCATGATCTTCGCCTCGGTGTCGGGCTCTTCGGTGGCCACGACGTTCGCCATCGGCGCCATCCTGATCCCGGCGCTCATCCGCCACGGCTACCCCACCACCTGGGCGGCGGCGCTGCAGGCCACCAGCGCCGAGCTCGGCGTGGTGATTCCGCCCTCCATCCCGATGATTCTCTACGGCGTGAGCGCCGAGGTGTCGATCGGCGAACTCTTCATCGCCGGCATCGGGCCCGGCCTGCTCATCAGCGGCGCGCTGATGCTCTTCGTCTGGCTCTACTGCAAACGTAAAGGCTGGGGCAAGAGCGACGGCGAGGGGCGGCTCTCGCCCGCGCGCGCCACGCTGCAGGCCGGCTGGGCGCTGCTGATGCCGGTGATCATCCTCGGCGGCATCTACGGTGGCGTGTTCACGCCCACCGAGGCCTCGGCCGTGGCGGTGTTCTATGCGCTCATCGTCGGCATGCTGATCTACCGCGAGATCCGCCCCGGCGACCTGCTCGGCATCTTCAGGAAGTCGGTGCTCTCCAGCGCCGTCATCATGTTCATCATCGCCAACGCGGGCTTGTTCGCGTTTCTCATCACCCGCGCCGGCGTGCCCGACGCCATCGGCCACTGGCTGCAGCAGGTGTTGCAGTCGCCGGGGTGGTTCCTGCTGGGCGTGAACGTGGCGCTGTTCCTGATCGGCATGTTCATCGAGACGAGCGCGGCCATCATCGTGCTCGCGCCCATCCTCGCGCCGGTGGCCATGCACTTCGGCATCGACCCGGTGCACTTCGGCCTGATCATGGTGGTCAACCTCGCGCTGGGCATGGTCACACCGCCGTTCGGCGTGAACCTGTTTGCCGCCTGCACCGTGGCGCGCATCTCGCTCGACCGCATGGTGCGCGACCTCGTGCCCTTCGTGCTGGTGGTGCTGGGCTGCCTGGCGCTGATCACCTATTTCCCCGACATCGCCCTGACGCTGCGCGACTGGGTCTACGGCAAGCACTGAAAAACCCGCAAAGGACTTGTTCAGCGTTGCCCTAGAATCCGCGGTGTCAGGAGAGCGCCTTGCAACAGAGGCCGCCGAAGGCGCAGGTGGTCGGATCGACCCTGAACGCTCAGGTACCAGGACTGACGAGCGCCCCAACCGGCGCTTCCTTGCTGGAGAGAGACCGTCCGGGCACTGGCCTCGGGCGGTCCACCGAAGGAGCAACCCGCAGTCTGCCGCGTGCCCGCGCGGCCGGCCCGGCGAATCTCTCAGGTAAAGCGGACAGCAGGGGCCGCCCGTGGCTCATGGCCACGGTTCGCCTTGCCCTTGCCGGAGACCTTTCTCATGTCCGCCTCCACCGACGCGCTGCTGCACACCCCGCTCGACGCCCTGCACCGCGAGCTCGGCGCCCGCATGGTGCCCTTCGCCGGCTATGCCATGCCGGTGCAATACCCCGCCGGCCTGCTGGCCGAGCACCACCACACCCGCCAGGCGGCAAGCCTGTTTGATGTCTCGCACATGGGGCAGATCCGGCTGCTCGGCGCGGGCGCTTCCGAAGCGCTGGAACGCCTGATCCCCATGGACGTGCAAGGTCTTGGCCTGCACCGCCAGCGCTACGGCCTGCTGCTCGACGGGCACGGCGGCATCCTTGACGACCTGATGTTCGTCAACCGCGGCGTGACCGACGGCGGCGACCTGTTCCTCATCGTCAACGGCGCCTGCAAGCACGCGGACCTGGCCCATATCGAGCGGCATCTGGGCACGCAGTGCACGGTGCAGCCGCAGTTCGACCGCGGACTGCTGGCGCTGCAGGGGCCGCTGGCGGCCGTGGCGCTCGCGCGCCTGCTGCCGCAGGTGCAGGACCTGGTCTTCATGACCGGTCTGGCCTGCACCTGGGAAGGCGCCGACCTCTACATCACCCGCAGCGGTTACACCGGCGAGGACGGCTTCGAAATCTCGTTGCCCGCAGCCGCCGCCGAGGCTTTCGCGCGCGCGCTGCTCGCGCAGCCCGAGGTCAAGCCCGCCGGCCTGGGCGCGCGCAACTCGCTGCGCCTCGAAGCCGGCCTGCCGCTCTACGGCAACGACATCGACACCGGCACCACCCCGGTCGAGGCCGTGCTCGCCTGGTCGATCCAGAAAGTGCGCCGCAGCGGCGGCGCGCGTGCCGGCGGCTTCCCCGGCGCCGAGCGCGTGCTCGGCCAACTCGACGGTGCGGTACCGGTCGAACGGCGGCGCGTGGGCCTGGTCGCGCGCGAGCGCGTGCCCGTACGCGAGCATGTGGCGCTGGAAAATTTCGACGGCCAGACGGTGGGCGAAACCACCAGCGGCCTGCTCTCGCCCACGCTGAATCAGCCCATTGCCATGGCCTACGTGCAGGCCGACTACGCCGAACCCGGCACCGAGCTCTTCGCCATGGTGCGCGGCAAGCCCGTGCCCATGGTGGTGCAGGCCATGCCCTTCGTTCCCACCCGTTACTACCGCGGCTGAGGCCTCTGCAGCCCCTCCCCGGCCCGTCCACCTCCCTTCTCGCCCGTTCACCGTTTCAAGGAGTTTTCCCATGAGCAGCCTCGTCAAGTACACCCCCGACCATGAATGGCTCCGCGTCGAAGGCGACACCGCCACCGTCGGCATCACCCACCATGCGCAGGACGCGCTGGGCGACGTGGTGTTCGTCGACCTGCCCGAAGTGGGCAAGCACTACGACGCCGGGAGCGTGGCCGGCGTGGTCGAATCGGTCAAGGCGGCGGCCGATGTGTACATGCCCGCCGCGGGCACCGTGGTCGAGGTCAACGAGGCGCTGCGCGCCGACCCGGCGCTGGCCAACACCGACCCGCTGGGCGCGGGCTGGTTCTTCAAGATGAAGATCGACAACCCCGCCGAGCTCGATGCGCTGCTCGACGAAACCGCCTACGCCGCGCACGCCGCCGCCAGCCACTGACCACCGGGACGCCCTGCCGACACCATGAGCACCACCCCCGCCACCGCCACACTGGCCGCGCTGGAGAACCCCACGGCCTTCGTCGCCCGCCACATCGGCCCCGGGACCGAGGATGAGGCCCGCATGCTCGCCGCCATCGGCGAGCCCTCGCGAGAGGCGCTGATCGACGCCATCGTGCCGCCAGCCATCGCCCGCCGCGCTGCCATGAGCCTGCCTGATGCCGTGGACGAGGCCCAGGCGCTGGACGAACTGCGCGCCATCGCCCGCAGGAACCGCGTCTGCCGGAGCTTCATCGGCCAGGGCTACCACGGCACGCACACGCCCGGCGTCATCCTGCGCAACATCCTGGAGAACCCGGCCTGGTACACCGCCTACACGCCCTACCAGGCCGAGATCTCGCAAGGCCGCATGGAAGCCCTGGTGAACTTCCAGACGATGGTGAGCGACCTCACCGCCATGGACATTGCCAATGCCTCCATGCTCGACGAAGCCACCGCCGCCGCCGAGGCGATGACCCTGGCGAGGCGCACGGTCAAGGCGCGCGGCTCGGTGTTCGTGGTCAGCGGCGAGGTGCACCCGCAGACGCTCGAGGTCATCCACACCCGCGCCGAGCCGCTGGGCATCGAGGTCAAGGTCGTGCGCTCCAGCGACGAGTGGCAGGCCGCCATCGCGCAGGACGACTATTTCGCCGCGCTCAACCAGTACCCCGGCAGCAGCGGCTGGCTGGCCGACTGGCAGCTCTCGGCCGACCTGATCCACTCCAAACACGCCGCCTTCATCCTCGCCGCGGACCTGCTCGCGCTCACGCTGCTCAAGGCGCCGGGCGAGATGGGCGCCGACATCGTGGTCGGCAGCACGCAGCGCTTCGGCATGCCCATGGGCGCGGGCGGCCCGCATGCGGCCTTCATGGCCTGCCGCGACGCCTTCAAACGCTCCATGCCTGGGCGGCTGGTGGGCGTGAGCGTGGACGCGCACGGCCAACCGGCCTACCGGCTCGCGCTGCAGACGCGCGAGCAGCACATCCGCCGCGAAAAGGCCACCTCCAACATCTGCACCGCGCAGGTGCTGCCCGCGGTGGTGGCGAGCATGTACGCCGTCTACCACGGCCCCGAGGGCTTGAAACGCATCGCCGAGCGCGTGGCCCGCTACACCGCGGTGCTGGCCGAGGGGCTGCGCCAGCTCGGCGTGCACCTCGTCCACGGCACGGCCTTCGACACGCTCACCCTCGACCTCGGCACGCCCGAAGCCGCCGACGCGCTGCACAGCCACGCCGCGCAGCGCGGCATGAACCTGCGGCGTTTCGCTGGCGGCCGTGCGTCCTTCGTCGGCATCAGCCTCGACGAAACCAGCACGCGCGACGACCTGCGGGCCCTGTGGGCGCTGTTCGCCGCCGAAGGGCAGACGCTGCCCGATCTGCAGGCGCTGGCCGTGCGCGCCGGCACGCTGATCCCGCCTTCACTGCGCCGCACCAGCGCCTTCCTCACGCACCCGGTGTTCCACCGCCACCACAGCGAGACGGCCATGCTGCGCTACATCCGCGCACTGGCCGACAAGGACCTGGCGCTTGACCGCAGCATGATTCCGCTGGGCTCCTGCACCATGAAGCTCAACGCCACGGCCGAGATGATTCCCATCACCTGGCCGGAATTCGCGCAGGTGCATCCCTTCGCCCCGGCCGACCAGCTGGCCGGTTATGCCGAGCTCGACGCCCAGCTTCGCCAGTGGCTGTGCGAGGCCACCGGCTACCATGCCATCAGCCTTCAGCCCAATGCCGGCTCGCAAGGCGAATACGCCGGCATGCTGGCCATTCGCGCCTGGCAGGCCGCGCGCGGCCAGCCCCAGCGCAATGTGTGCCTGATTCCGGCCAGTGCCCACGGCACCAACCCGGCCACGGCCGCCATGGCCGGCTTCGAGGTGGTGGTGGTGGCCTGCGACGCACGCGGCAACATCGACATGGCCGACCTCGAGGCCAAGTGCGCGCAGCACAGCGATCGCCTGGGCGCCATCATGATCACCTACCCCAGCACGCACGGCGTGTTCGAAACCACGGTGAGCGAGCTCTGCGCGCTGGTGCACCGGCACGGCGGCCGGGTGTATGTGGACGGCGCGAACATGAACGCGCTGGTGGGCGTGGCTGCGCCGGGTGCCTTCGGCGGCGACGTGAGCCACCTCAACCTGCACAAGACCTTCTGCATTCCGCACGGCGGCGGTGGCCCCGGCGTGGGGCCGGTGTGCGTGGTCGAAGACCTCGCTCCCTACCTGCCCAGACACGCCAGCGCCCAAGCAGCCGGCGCCTGCCTGGGTGCCGCGCCGGTCCAAGCTGTGGCGGCGCCGCCGGAAGGCGGTGAAGCCAACGAAGCCATGGGCGTCGGGGCCGTGTCCGCGGCTCCAATGGGCAATGCGGCGGTGCTGCCGATCTCCTGGATGTACATCCGCATGATGGGCGCCGACGGCCTCGGGCGGGCCACGGAAACGGCCATCCTCTCGGCCAACTACATCAGCGCGCGGCTGCGTGCGCATTACCCCACGCTCTACGCCAGCGAAAACGGCCATGTGGCGCATGAATGCATTCTGGACCTGCGCGGCCTCAAGGAGACCAGCGGCGTGATGGCCGAGGATGTGGCCAAGCGGCTCATGGACTACGGCTTTCACGCGCCCACGCTGTCCTTCCCCGTGCCCAACACGCTGATGGTGGAGCCCACCGAGAGCGAGCCGCTGGAGGAGCTCGACCGCTTCATCGACGCGATGATCGCCATCCGCGAGGAAATCCGCCAGATCGAAGCCGGCGCCTGGCCGCGCGAGGACAACCCGCTGAAGAACGCCCCGCACACCGCGCACAGCCTGCTTGCCGCCGAATGGGCCCACCCCTATCCGCGCGAGGTGGGGGCGGCGCTGCACGCGCGCACCGCCGTGCCCGGCGCGATGAAGTTCTGGCCGGCCGTGGGCCGGGTGGACAACGTCTACGGCGACCGCAACCTGTTCTGCACCTGCGTGCCCACCGAGGCCTGGGCGCGGGAAGGTGCCGCGGCCGACCCCGTGCCGGCCTGAGCCGCCGCCGCGACCGAGGCCGCGCCCGATGGACGTTCTGCTGTTGCTGCTGCTCATGGGCGCCGGCCTGGGCCTGGCCAACCGCAGCCTGCAGAGCGAGCGCGTTTCGCTGCTGGCGCGGCACTTCGCGCCGTTTGACATCCAGCGCCTCACCGAGACGCTGCTGCGCGGCTACCTCGACGCGCTCGACCTGCCCGAGGGCGCGGCGCGGCAGGCGCGCTGGCGCCAGCTCATGCCCACCGAGGAGGCGCTGGCCGACAAGCTCAGCCGCTTCGCCGCCGCCTTCGGCGCGCGCAGCGCCGTCGAAACCCGCGTCAGCACCCTGCCCATCGCCCTGCCCTGGGCGCACCGCTGGCTGCCGGCGGCGAGTTTCGATCTGCGCCGCGCCTTCGACATCCACGCCCGTGGCCTGCAGCGCGCCCTGCGCGTCGATGGCGGCGAGCCCACGCGCGACCGCGCCTACACCCTCATGGCCGAGCTGCTGCTGATGCAGTACACCTGCCACTGGTTCTGCCGCTCGCGCACCGTGGCCACTGCCCGGCTTGTCGCGCTGCACCAGACCACGCCGGCGCAGGTGCTGGCCGCCGTCACGCCCGCCACCCGCGAGGACTACGCGGCCTTGACCGGGCTGCGGCTGGGCTGAGAAGCCGTGAACGAACCCGCCACGCCCGGGCTCATTCACGCCGGCAGACCCCTCATCAGTGGCCAATGCTTGATTCAATTTTGATAGCGTGAACCGACCGTTTCACGCTGGGGCTCGGGGAATTTCCTGGAGAAATGCCTCACACTGCCGTGTCAGCGGGCTGCAGGGCGAACGCATCCATCGCCAGCAGGCCGCCAACCACCTCGCGGCTGAGCCACTCGGTCTGCAGCGGCCGTTCGCCCCAGCGCGCGGCGCCCAGCGCGAAGAACAGCGGCAGAAAGTGCTCGTCGGTCGGGTGGGCGCGCAGGGCCTGCGGCACGTGGTCGGCCCAGTGCAGCAGCGCATCGGTGTCGGCGCGGCGCACGGCGTCCTCGACGAAGCGGGCAAAGGTGTTCACATAGCCCACGTCGGCCGCCGCGCCGCTGAAGAACTCGCGCAGGTTGTGCGTCATGCTGCCCGAACCCACGAGCAGCACGCCCTCATCCGCAAGCCCCGCGAGCGCACGGCCGATGGCATACACCGCCTCGGCCGGGGCCTGCGGCAGCGAGACCTGCACCAGCGGCACGTCGGCCGCGGGGAACAGGTGCATCAAGGGCACCCAGGCCCCGTGGTCGAAGGGGCGCTCGCCATCGGCCTGGGCGGCGATGCCCGCTGCGGCCAGGGCGTCGAGCACCTGCTGCGCCAGGGCCGGGTCGCCGGGGGCGGGGTACGTCAGCGCGTACAAGGCGGGCGGAAAGCCGCCGAAATCGTGCCAGGTGGCGGGCCGCTCGCCGGTGGTGACGGTGGGTTCGCGCGTCATCCAGTGCGGCGACATCAGCACGATGCCGCGCGGACGCGAGGGCAGCCGCTGCGCCCAGGCCCGAAGCGCCGGCCCGCTCGTGCCGGGTTCGAGCGCGAACATCGGCGAGCCGTGGCTCACGAACAGGGCTGGCAAGGGTGCACGACCGGGCCCGGCCGCGGGCGCGGCTGGCGCGACGGGGTGATCTGGCTCCGATGGGGCGGAAGGCATGGCGGTGTCTCCGGTGTTGCGCGGGCTTGGGTGACCGCGGCGTCAGCCCGCCGTCACCGCCATCAAACCGTCGATGGCCAGCGGGTAGCCGTGCACGCCAAAACCGGCCATCACCGCCCGCGCCGCCGGGGCGATGAAGCTGTGGTGGCGAAACGCCTCGCGCGCATGCACATTGCTGATGTGCAGTTCGATCACCGTCACGCCCGCGCCCTTGATGGCGTCGTGCAGCGCCACGCTGGTGTGGGTGTAGGCGCCGGCGTTGAGCACCGCGCCGACCGCCGTGCCCGCCGCCTGCGCGCGGCCGGCTTCGTGCAGCCAGTCCACCAGCACGCCCTCATGGTTGGTCTGGCGAAAATCCAGCGCCAGGCCGTGCCGCGCGCAGGCGGCCTCGCACAGCCGCTGCACGTCGGCCAGGGTGGCCGCGCCATAGACGGCGGGCTCGCGCGTGCCGAGCAGGTTGAGGTTGGGGCCGTTGAAGACAAAGACAGTTTTCATCGCGGGGGCATGGCGCCAACGGGCGCCTTGGGAAACTACCGAGAGGCCGAGCACAGTGTACGACGCGCCGCGCTCCGCGAGGTACTTCAATATTCATAGCACTCACCGACCGATCCACGCTGGGGTTTCGTCGAAAATTCCCGGAACAGCGCGCTCCGCCCTGTCCCGCAGCCGACCGCCGACCCTCCACGGCTGCCGGACAATGCCGCGCAGTGAAAACCCGCCACTTCGCGCAACTGCTCGCGCTCTCGGCGCTCTGGGGCGCCTCCTTCCTGTTCATCCGCATTGCCAGCCCCGCGCTCGGACCCTGGGTGCTGGCCGCCGTGCGCATGGGCCTGGCCGCGCTCACCCTGTTGCTGCTCATGACGGCGCTGCGCCACCGCTGGCCGTGGGCGCACTGGCGCGAACTGCTGGGCCTGGCGCTGCTTTCGGTGGCCGCGCCCTTCGTGCTCCACGCCTGGGCGGCGCTGCACCTGAGTGCGGGCTACAGCGCCCTGCTCAACAGCACCGCGGTGGTGTTCGGCACACTGGCGGCCGCCTGGATGGGGCAGGACCGGCTGACCGGCCGCAAGCTCCTGGGCTGCGTGCTGGGCTTCGTCGGCGTGGGCCTCATCGTGCGGCTGGGGCCCATCGCGCCCACCCGCGAGGTGCTGGTCGCGGCGCTGGCCTGCATCGGCGCGGCCGCGTGCTACGGCCTGGCCACCCCGTGGATGAAACGCGCCACCGAGCGGCTGGAGCCGCTGGCCATCGCGGCCGCCATCCACCTCATCGCGCTGGCCGCGCTGCTGCCCGGTGCGGCCTGGGCCTGGCCGCAGGCGCGCCTGAGTGCGGGGGCCCTGGGCGCGGTGGCGGTGCTGGGCGTCGTCACCTCAGGGCTGGCGTACTGGATGTTCCTGCGGGTGATGCGGCACGTCTCGCCGGTGGCCGCCGCCAGCACGGCGTTCATGATTCCGGTGTTCGGCGTCGCCTGGGGCGCGCTGTTCCTGGGCGAGCCGGTGGGCTCGGGCATGTGGGCGGGCGGCGCGCTGATTTTGCTGGCCACCGCCCTGGTGACCGGCTTCAACCCGCTGCGTGCGCTGCTTGCAGCCGCCAGACCCTGAGCGCGCAGACGCTGGCCACGGCCGCCGCCAGCATGGCCGCCCAGAACACGCTGGCAAGCCCGAAGCGCTGGCTCAGCAAACCGCCCAGCAGCCCACCCACCACCCCTGGCACGCCGTAGGCCAGCACGGTGTAGAGCGCCTGCCCCCGCGCCCGCAGCCGGCCGGGGAAGTGGTGCGACAGCAGCGCGATGCAGCTCGTGTGGTGCGCCGCAAACGTCAGTGCGTGGAGCGCCTGCGCCAGCAGCAACACCCCCAGCACACCGGCCCATTGCGCCGTCAGGCCCATGCGCAGCGTCATCGCCACGGAGCACAGCACCAGCCAGGCCGACAGGCTCAGGCGCGGCAACCAGCGCGCCTGGGTGTAGAACCAGCCGATCTCCACCACCACCGACAAGGCCCACAGCAGCCCGATCAACGTCTTGGAATAACCCAGCGCGTCGAGGTAAAGCGAGAAGAACACATACACCGCAATGTGCGCGAGCACATGGAAGAACGCCGCCGCGAAGAACCAGCGCACCAGCGGCTGGGCGAGCACCGGCGCCATCGACACCCGCGCCTCGTGCGCGGGCAGCGCCTCCTTGAGGTCGGGCAGGCTCCACACGCTCGCGGCCACCGCCGCCAGGCTCAGCACCGTCCACAGCGCGAAGCTGCCCATGCCGTGGGCCTGGAACCACGCACCGGCGGCCAGCACGGTGACCAGAAAGCCCGCCGAACCCCACAGCCGCACCCGGCCGTAGCGCCGCGCATCGAAGGCGCCGCCCGCGCTCACCAGATGCGCCAGCGCCGCCTCGCTCATGGGCATCATCGAACTGGTGTGGGTAAACAGCAGCAGCAACACCATCCCCAGCGCCCACGGCGACAGCGGCATGAACAGCGCCAGCGACACCGCCAGCGCCACCGTGGCGCTGTAGCGCAGCAGCTTCACCCGCTCGCCGGTGTGGTCCGACAGCCAGCCCCAGCCGTACGGCGCGAACAGCCGGGTGGCCGACTGCACCGAGCTCAGCACGCTGATGACGAATAGCCCGTAGCCCAGGTCCTTGAGCCACAGCGGCAGGTACGGGTTGAAGAAGCCGATGTGCGCGAAGTAACTCGCCGACAGCGCCGCGAACGGCACCAACTGCCGACCCTGAACCGCCATGCGCGGGCCTATTTTTTCTCACTCCAGAGCACGCCGCCGGTGGCCCAGTCCGACTTCTTCACCTCGGTGAGGATGACGTCCACCGCCTCGGGCGAGGTGCCGAGCGTCCTGCACGTGGTCTCGGTCAGGGCCTTGACGAATTCCTTCTTCTGCTCGGGCGTGCGGCCCTCGAACATTTCGACGCGGATGGTGGGCATGGTGTCACTCCTTGGTTCAGTCAGGATACGGCGCTTCGATGCGGCCGAGTTGCGCCACAGCGCTGGTCCTCCGGCCTCGCTGCCGTGCTCGTCTACGACACGGCGGTCCGGGCCATCGGTGCCGTCCCTCAGGCGGCGCCTGGCACCGGCGGCACGCCGTGCTGCACGTCGCCACATTGCGCGCGGTGGCGCAGCGCGTGGTCCATCACCACCAGGGCGAGCAAGGCTTCCAGAATGGGCGCGGCGCGGATGCCCACGCAGGGGTCGTGCCGACCCCTGGTGATGACCTCCACCGGCTGGCCCGCCGTGTCCACCGAGGGGCGCGGCACGAGGATGGAACTGGTCGGCTTGATGGCCACCGAAACTTCGAGGTCCTGGCCCGTGCTGATGCCGCCGAGCACGCCGCCGGCCTTGTTGCCGACGAAGCCTTCGGGCGTGAGTGCATCCCCATGGGTGGAGCCGAAATCGGCCACGCTGGCGAAGCCTGCGCCGATCTCCACGCCCTTGACGGCGTTGAGGCCCATCATCGCCCAGGCGATGTCGGCGTCGAGCTTGTCGTAGATCGGCTCGCCCAGGCCCACGGGCATGCCCTGGGCCACCACGCGCAGCCGCGCGCCGCAGGAGTCGCCGCGCTTGCGCAGCGCATTCATGTAGTCCTCCAGCGCCGACACGTCGGCCACCGGGGCAAAGAACGGGTTGTTGGGCACATGGTCCCAGCTCTCGAAGCCGATGGGCAGCTCGCCCAGTTGCGTCATGCAGGCGCGAAAGCTCGTGCCGAACTTTTCCTGGAGCCATTTCTTCGCCACTGCACCCGCAGCCACCGTGGGCGCGGTCAGCCGGGCCGAGGAACGGCCGCCGCCGCGCGGGTCGCGGATGCCGTACTTGCGCCAGTAGGTGTAGTCCGCGTGGCCGGGGCGAAAGCGCTGGGCGATGTCGCCGTAGTCCTTGCTGCGCTGGTCGGTGTTGCGGATGAGCAGCGCGATCGGCGTGCCGGTGGTGCGGCCCTCGTACACGCCGGAGAGGATTTCCACCGCATCGGGCTCGTTGCGCTGGGTGACGAACTTGCTCGTGCCGGGGCGGCGACGGTCGAGCTCGAGCTGAATGTCGGCCTCGCTCAAGGCCATGCCGGGCGGGCAGCCGTCGATCACGCAGCCGATGGCCGGGCCGTGGGATTCACCGAAATTGGTGACTGCAAACAGGGTGCCGAAGGTGTTGCCGCTCATGCGGCGGATTATCCCGCAGCGTCGTCGGCCGCCGGCGCGGCGGCGCCGTGGGCCCACTGCACCGCCTTGACCGCCTGCTGCAGGCCGCGGCGCAGCGCGCTGAGCGCATCAAGCCGCTCCTGCATGGCCTCGATAGGCAGTTGCCCTTCGGCGCCGCGGCGCAGCAGCGCGGCCTTCAGCTGCGCGTAGTGGTGCTCCACCTCGGCCAGCGCATCGGCCACGCGGAGCAGGCGCGGCTCCACCGGTCCGCCCGCGGGCCCACCGCCGGGCCCATCGCCGGGCGCCTCGGCCGCGCCCAGGGCGTCGAGCGCGGAGAGCAGTTCCTGCACGGCCCCGGCGAACGCCTGCTCCAGCGGCCTCAGAGCGACGGTGGTAGCGAGCGCCGCGTCGGCGCGCAGACTCGCCGCCACCGACTCCTCGGCCTGCGCGGTGGCCACTTCCGCATAGCGCGCCACCCGCAGCAGCACCGGCAGCCGCGCGGCGCTGTCGGCACTCATCTCCGCGCGCTGCAGCCGCACCACGAAATCGGCCACCACGCGCTGCAAGGCATGGGCCACCGTGTGCTCGCGCGCGGCCTGCGCCTGCACATCCTCGAGCGAAGGCACCGGCGCAGCGCCCGCCGGCGGCACGGCTGCCCCCAGTGCCCGCCGCAGCGCGCGCACCGACAGCGCACGCAGCCGCGCGATCTCGGCCTGCAGCGCATCCAGCGCCAGCACCGGCACCGCCAGCACCGTGTCGTCGAGAAAGCGCGGCCGTGCCTCGTCCTCCTCGGCGGTGTGAAAGCGCCGCTGCAGCCAGGCGGCCAGCCGGTCGGCCAGCGGCCACATCAGCGCCACGCCGAGCACGTTGAACAAGGTGTGGAACAAGGCCACCGTGAGCGCGGGCGACGGCGGCAGGCCGAGCCAGGCCTTGAAGGCCAGCAGCGCCGGCACGAGCCAGGGCAGCAGCACCAGGGCCACCGCACCGGTGATGAGGTTGAACAGCACGTGCGCGGCCGCCGCCCGGCGCGCATTCGCCGTGGCCCCGGCGGCGGCGATGGCCGCCGTGACCGTGGTGCCGATGTTGGTGCCGATGACCACTGCCGCCGCGCCCTGCGCCGTGAGCAGGCCCGACTGCGCCGCGCTGAGCACCAACGTGAGCGCCGCGCTCGAGCTCTGCATGAGCACGGTCATGAGCACGCCGACGAGCAACTGCATCAGCACCGCGCCCACGCCGCTGCCCGCGGGCAGGCTCACGCCCTGCGCGACGCCGTCGAAGGCGTCCTTGAGCACCTCGATGCCGATGAACAGCAGGCCGAACCCCGCCAGCGCGGTGCCGAGCGCCCCGCGGCGCAGGCCCGCGCCGCTCATGCGCAGGGCCACGCCCAGGCCCACGAGCGGCAGGGCCAGCGCATCGATCTTCACGCCAAAGCCCAGCACGGCGACGATCCAGCCGGTCATCGTCGTGCCCACGTTGGCGCCGAACACCACCCACAGCGACTGGGAAAAGCTCAGCAGCCCGGCATTGACGAAGCCGATCACCGCCACCGTCACCGCACTGGACGACTGCACCAGCGCCGTCACCCCCAGCCCGGCCAGCAGGCCCCGCCAGCGCGTGCGCGTGGAAGCGGCCAGCAGGCGCTCCAGCGCCGGGCCCGCGGCCAGCCGCAGCCCGCTGGTCATGAGCTCCATGCCCAGCAGGAACAGGCCGACACCGCCGACGAGGCCGGCCAGCACCGAAGCCAGCATGAATCAGGGTGTGCCGGCGGCGCCGGCGGGCTCGTCCTCGGGCCAGTCGCGGATGTAGGCCTTGAGCATCTTGTTTTCGAAGTTCTGGCTTTCCACCACGGCGCGCGCCACGTCGTAGAAGCTGATGACGCCCATGAGCATGCCGCCGTCCATCACCGGCATGTAGCGGGTGTGCTTCTCCAGCATCAGCGGGCGGACTTCGTCGAGTTCGGTCTCGGGCGTGCAGCTCATGGGGCATTCGTCCATCACCGAGCGCACATGCACCTCGCCGACGCTGCCGCCGTTCTTGGCCACGGTGTGAATCACCTCGCGGAAGGTGAGCATGCCCACCAGCGCGCCGTGTTCCATCACCGCAAGCGAGCCGATGTCGAACGCGGCCATGGTTTCGATGGCGCGCTTGAGGCTCTCGTCGGGCGTGACGGTGTAGAGCGTGCCGCCCTTGACGCGAAGAATGTCGCTGACTTTCATGGCTGCGGTCTCCTCATTCCCGGCTGTCGCCGGCGTGGCGACGGGTGTCGGCCAATATAGCCCACAATCAGCGCCGACAACAGCGGTGCGCACCCGCGCGGCGGCCCGCATCGCTCCACCGAGGAGACCCCATGCCCGGCCATTCCGACCCTGGCTTCGACACGCTGGCGCTGCACGCCGGCGCCGCCCCCGACCCCGCCACCGGCGCCCGCGCGGTGCCGATCCATCTCACCACCTCGTTCGTGTTCGAGTCCAGCGAGCACGCGGCCTCGCTGTTCAACCTGGAGCGCGCGGGCCATGTCTACAGCCGCATCAGCAACCCCACCAACGCGGTGCTGGAGCAGCGCGTGGCGGCGCTCGAAGGCGGCATCGGCGGGCTCAGCACCGCCAGCGGCCAGGCGGCGCTGCACCTCTGCGTGGCCACGCTCATGGGCGCGGGCAGCCACATCGTGGCCAGCACGGCGCTCTATGGCGGCAGCCAGAACCTGCTGCACTACACGCTGCGCCGCTTCGGCATTGAGACCACCTTCGTCAGGCCGGGCGACCTCGACGGCTGGCGCGCCGCCGTGCGTCCGAACACGCGGCTGTTCTTCGGCGAGACGCTGGGCAACCCGGGGCTCGACGTGCTCGACGTTCCGGCCGTGGCCGACATCGCCCACGCCGCGGGCGTGCCGCTGCTGGTGGACTCCACCCTCACCACGCCCTATCTGATGCAGCCACTCGCGTTTGGCGCGGATCTGGTCTACCACTCGGCCACCAAGTTCCTCAGCGGCCACGGCACGGTGGTGGGCGGCGTGGTCGTCGATGGCGGACGCTTCGACTGGGAGGCCAGCGGCCGCTTCCCCGAACTCACCGAGCCCTACGACGGCTTTCACGGCATGGTGTTCTCCGAGGAGAGCACGGTGGGCGCCTTCCTGCTGCGCGCACGCCGCGAGGGCCTGCGCGACTTCGGCGCCTGCATGAGCCCGCACACGGCGTGGCTGATTCTGCAGGGCATCGAAACGCTGCCGCTGCGCATGGAGCGGCACATCGCCAACACCGAGAAGATCGTGCACTTCCTCGCCGCGCACCCCATGGTCGCGCGCGTGGCGCACCCGCTGCTGCCCGAGCACCCCAGCCATGCCACCGCCAACCGCCTGCTGCGCGGCGGTGCGCGTGGGGCCGGCGCGGTGTTCAGCTTCGACCTCAAGGGCTCGCGCGCGCAGGGCCAGGCCTTCATCGAGGCGCTCAAGCTCTTCAGCCACCTCGCCAACGTGGGCGACTGCCGCTCGCTCGTGATCCACCCGGCCAGCACCACGCACTTCCGCATGAGCGACGAGGCACTGGCCGCCGCAGGCATCGGCCCGGGCACGATCCGCCTCTCCGTCGGCCTGGAAGACCCGGATGACCTCATGGACGATCTCAAGCGCGCGCTGCGCGCAGCGGAGAAGGCTTAGATTGGGGACTCCACAACCAAGGAGTGAGGAGACAGTCCCATGAATGCATCAACGTCGTTGCGGCGTGGCCTTGCCGCGACCATCCTGGCTTGCTGCGCCGCCCTGCCCGCCTGGGGCCAGGGTATCGAGCCTCTGCTGACCAAGAAGCAGGTGTTTGCCTACCCGGGCGCCTACACCACCACGTCCGGCACGGCGCTGGAACAGGTGAAGGTGGGTTATGAAACCTACGGCACGCTCAACGCCTCCGGCGACAACGCGATCTTCGTGGCCCATTTCTACAGCGGCACCTCGCACGCGGCCGGCAAGTACCAGGCCAGCGACGCCATGCCCGGTTACTGGGATGCGCTGATCGGTCCGGGCAAGCCCATCGACACCAACAAGTACTTCGTCGTCAGCGCCGACACCCTGTCGAACATCAACCCCAAGGACCCCAACGTCACCACCACCGGCCCTTCGTCCATCGACCCCGCCACCGGGAAACCCTATGGCATGCGCTTTCCCGTCATCGCGATGCGCGACTCGGTGCGGGTGCATCGCGCGCTGCTCGACGCCCTGGGTGTGAAGAAGCTGCGCGCCGCGGTCGGCGCCTCGGGTGGCGCCATCCAGGCCATGGAGTGGGCTGCGCTCTACCCCGACTATGTGGAACGTGTGGTGCACGTCATCGGCCCGGGCTTTTCCATCCAACCGTGGGCCATCGGCCTGCTCGAAGCGTGGGTGGCACCGATTCGCCAGGACCCGAAATGGAACCAGGGCGACTACTACGGCCGTGAAGAGCCGCGTGAGGGTGTGGCGCAGGCGCTCAAGCTCGTCACGCTGACCACGCGCAGCTGGGGCTGGACCGACCGCACCTTTGGCTACAAGCCCGCCGCGGCCGACAAGCCGCCGCAGGCCGCCATCGACAACCGCTTCGCCGTCGAGGACGCGCTCACCAAAGCCGGCCTGGCCCGCGCTGCGGTGACCGACGCCAACAACAAGATCTACATGGCCAAGGCCAACCAGCTCTACAACGTCGAAGCCGACGTGGAGAAGATGAAGGCCCGCATTCTGTTCCTGCCGGCCAAGAGCGATCTGGTATTTCCGCCCGAGTTCAGCCGCAAGGCCGCCGAGCGCTACCGCGCGCTGGGCAAGAGCGCCGAGGTGTTCGAGATCGACGGCGACGGCGGACACCTCGACGGCCTGCTCGCAGCAGCCAAGGCCGCCAACGTCATCCGCACGTTCATCGACCAGTGACCCGCACCGCACCCGCACCATGCTGATTCCCGTCCACAACGCAACCACCTACTGCTACACCGGCGGCAAGGCTTTCGATGCGGCCAAGCCCACCGTGGTGTTCATCCACGGCGTGCTCAATGACCACAGCGTGTGGGTGCTGCAGACGCGCTACCTCGCGCACCATGGCTACAACGTGCTGGCGGTGGACCTGCCCGGGCACGGCAAGAGCGAGGGCGAGGCGCCGGCGAGCGTGGAGCAGGCGGCGGATTTCATCGCCGCCTTGCTCGACGCCGCGGGCGTGGCGCGTGCGGCGCTGGTGGGGCACAGCTGGGGGTCGCTGATCGCGCTCGAGGCCGCGGCGCGGCTGGGCGAGCGGGTGACGCATCTGGTGCTGGTGGGTACGGCCTCGCCGATGCGGGTCTCGGGCGCGCTGCTCGACGCGTCGCAACAGGACCCCGAGGCCGCGATCAAGCTCGTCAACGTGTTCAGCCGCAACACGCTCGCGCCGCCACCCTCGGCGCTGGGGCCCGGCACCTGGGTGTACGGGGCGGGCATGGCGCTGGGGCGGCGCGTGTTCGAACGCAACCGCGCGGTCAACGTGTTTCACCGCGGCTTCGTCGCCTGCGACAGCTACCGCGGCGCGGAGGCTGCGGTCGAGCGTGTGCGCTGCCCGGTGCTGTTCCTGCTCGGCCGGTACGACCAGATGACGCCGCCGAAGGCCGCGCAGGGCCTGATCGACCGCGCGCGCGCCGCCGGCAAGACCACCAGCACCGTGCTGCTCGACGTGGGCCACAACCAGATGACGGAAGCGCCCGACGCGACGCTGTCGGCGATTCGGGACTTTCTTCGCGCTGCGGCGTGAGAGGTCCGGCACTCACCCCCGATTGACCGCGTGGACTCCTTGCTGAACCTGATGGCCGGCTGGGCGTTCTGGCGGTTGGCGCTGGCCGTCGGGCTCTCGGCGGTGCTGGCGGCTGCGCTGGCGTGGGCCGATCTGGGTGGGGTTGGCGCGCCGGCGGTGGCGCTGCTGGTTGGCGTGGTCGCAGGCATCGGGTGGCAGACCCGCGGCGAGCACCCCGCGCGTCACGCGTCCTCGGCGAACGATGCGCCCCGGCTGTCTTGGCCCATCGCGGCGCTGGGCTGGGCGTTCCTCGGCGCGATGTGGGGCGCATGGTTGTGGGTGATGCCCAGCGCGAGCTGGCGCGGGCTGGCGCTGCTGGTGCTGGCCGCCCTGCCTGCCCTGGGCCGGATGCGCCAGAGGCCGCACCGGCGCAGGCTGGCGACGCTGCTGGGGGCTTATGGGTGCCTCACGCTCGGCATGGTGGCGGGCTTTTTCTGGGTGGGCCGTGCGACATGAAGGTGCCCGCCCGTCCATCGCAACTTCGAACCTGGAATGCAAGCTGAGCTGATCACCCCGCCCATGACGCCGGAGCGCGCGGCCGCCATCGCCGCGGGTTTCGACCTGCGCGCCCTGCCCGAGGACTTTCTGGACAACCCGTTTCCGGTCTATGCCGCGCTGCGCGCGCGCGAGCCGATCCGGCGCATGCCCGACGGGTCGTACTTCCTCACGCGCCATGCCGACCTGATGGCGGTGTACCGCGACGCGGAGACCTTCAGCTCCGACAAGCACGTGGAGTTCGCGCCCAAGTACGGCCCCGAGTCCGCCCTTTACGCGCACCACACCACCAGCCTGGTGTTCAACGACCCGCCGCTGCACACGCGGGTGCGCCGCCTGATCATGGGCGCGCTCACCCGGCGCGCCATTGCCGAGATGGAGCCAGGCCTGGTGCGGCTGGTGGACGGGCTGCTCGACGCCATTGAAGCACGCGGCGGCGGCGACCTGATCGAAGACTTCGCGGCGGCGATTCCGGTGGAGATCATCGGCAACCTGCTCGGCGTGCCCCATGACGAGCGCGGGCCGCTGCGCGCCTGGTCGCTCGCGGTGCTGGGCGCGCTCGAGCCGGTGCTCACGCCCGCGCAGGAGGCCGCCGGCAATGCAGCGGTGCGCGAGATGCTGGCCTACCTCGACGGCCTGGTGGCCGAGCGCCGGCGCCACCCCGGCGACCCCGAGCGCGACGTGCTCACCCGCCTCATCCTCGGCGAGGCCGGCGGCGAGCGGCTGAGCCCGTCCGAGTTGCTGCACAACTGCATCTTCCTGCTCAACGCCGGGCATGAAACCACCACCAACCTGATCGGCAACGGCCTGGTGCTGCTGCAGGAATTCCCGCAGGCCCACGCGGACTTGCAGCAGCTCCTGCAGGCCAGTGCCGGCGAGACGGGCGCGCAGGAGGCGGTGCTCACCCGCGCGGTGGACGAGATGCTGCGCTTCGAGTCCTCGAACCAGCTCGGCAACCGGCGCGCACTCGTCCCCACCCGCGTGGGCGGCGTGGACCTGCCCGCCGGCGCGCTGGTGACGCTGTGCATCGGCGCGGCCAACCGCGACCCGGCGGCCTTCCCCGAGCCCGAGCGTTTCGACATCCGCCGCGAACCCAACCGGCACCTGGCCTTCGGCTTCGGCATTCACCAGTGCGCGGGCCTGAGCCTGGCGCGGCTCGAAGGGCGCATCGCCATCGGCCGCTTCGTGCAGCGCTTTCCCGGCTACCGCCTCACCGAGGCGCCGGTGCGCGGCAAGCGGGCGCGCTTTCGCGGCTTCGTGCGCGCGCCGTTTGCGCTGGCGTGAGGCGCCGCCCACGCGCCCGCCGCGTCCGGTTCAGGGCCACCGCGCTGCGGCAGCCGCAACCTGGCTACTCCTTTTTCGGTAGCAACACCTGACCGGTCCACGCTGGCATCCCGGTGGTTTTTCTGAAATGTTCGACGCTGGGGCCGGGTGCGAGCAGCAAGGCGTCGATCAGCGGCTCGGCGCGGGTGTGGGCCAGGTCGGCCAGCAGCACGCAGCGGCCATCCTCGAGCGCACCCACCCAGTCCAGCGCGATCAGGCGGTCCACCACGGGTTCGAGCTCCAGCGCGTCCACGCCGAGCCTGCGCGCCAGATCCGTCACCGTCAGCCCCTTGGCCTCGGTGGCGCGCGCCGCCTGCAAGGCGTCGAGAACCTCCACCGCCAGCGTGAAGCGCCAGCCCGCCGTGCCGCCCTGGCGCCGCACGCCCGAGAGCAGGCTGGGTAGGTAAGCCGCCACCACCGCGCCGAGCAGCACCACAATCCACAGCATGTACACCCACAGCAGCAGAATCGGCACCGTGGCAAACGCCCCGTACACGGTGGACATGGCCGGCATGACCGCAAGGTAGGCCGACAGCAGCCGCCGCGCCAGCTCCAGCCCCACGCCGACGAACACCGCGCCGGCAAACGCATGCCGCCAATGCACCGCCGTGTGGGGCACGTAGCGGAACAGCGCCGCCACGGCCAGCACGCTCAGGCCGTAGCCCGAGAGGTTGAGCAGCCATTGCAGCGCCAGCGGCAGCCCCTGCACCCAGCCGCGCGAGGCCGAGGCCGCATACGACGCAATGCCCAGCACCGCCGCCAGCGCCAGCGGCCCAAAGGTGAGCACCGCCCAGTACATGAGCACGCGATGCGCATACGGGCGGCGGCGCTGCACCCGCCAGATGGCGTTGAGCGTGCGGTCGATGGTGAGCACCAGCGACAGCGCCGAGCCGATGAAGAACGCAAAGCCCAGCGCCCCCACGCGGCTGGCCTTGGCCGCGAACTGCTGCAGCGCGCCCAGCACCTGCTGCGCGATGGCGGGCGGAAACAGCCGCTCGGCCAGCCACTGCTGCAGCAGCAACTGCAGCTTGCCGAACGCAGGGAACGCCGAGAACACCGCCAGCAGCACGGTGAACAAGGGCACCAGCGAGATCAGCGTGGTGAAGGTCAGGCTGCTGGCGGTGAGGGCGAGGTGGTCCTCGCGGAACCGCGCGCGCAGCGTGCACGCGGTCTGGCGCCAGGGAAAGTCGCGCAGGGCTTGTGGCGTGGGCCACCAGGCAGGAATCGGCATGCTGGCTATGATCCTAGAAACCGCAGTTGACCGCTGCCTGTTCCACGACAGCCCGCATGAAATCAGCACCTGTCTGTTCCGACAGCCCTCACCGCCTCGGTGAGCGCGCTATGCACCCGACAGCACCACGCTCGCGGCGCCATGCGGCGTTGCTCCTCCTTGCGGGCACGAGCCCGCTGCGTCGTCGCGCCTGGCCTGGCACCCCGATCGCGGCACCGTCGGGTGCATTCAACGGCCGTTTCCAGGATGATGCCAGCCCATGACACCCGC
>OFTY01000219.1_pt1 | contig 59032 bp, 65 predicted proteins | sample 1775061 | NCBI WGS metagenome assembly OFTY01 (sample SAMN08195773, study PRJEB24354) | sludge metagenome | isolation source: sludge from phenol fed wastewater aerobic bioreactor B | place: India: Nagpur | collected 2016-09-16 | reverse complement strand
AGAGAAACTGCGCTTCGCCATCCGCGAGGGCGGCCGCACCGTCGGTGCCGGCGTCGTCGCATCCATCATCGAGTGATTCAAGCAAGAAGAAACGGGAACGCGCGTTTCGCGCGCAACGCGGCGCGCGTTCCTTTTTTCCGGAGCCTTTGAGCCATGAACGGCCAGAACATTCGAATTCGCCTGAAGGCGTTCGATCACCGCATCCTCGATGCGTCGACGCGTGAGATCGTCGCCACGGCCAAGCGCACGGGTGCGCAGGTGCGCGGCCCGATTCCGCTGCCGACGCGGATCGAGAAGTTCACCGTCAATCGCTCTCCGCACATCGACAAGAAGTCGCGTGAGCAGTTCGAGATGCGGACCCATAAACGCCTGCTCGATATCGTCGATCCGACGCCCCAGACGGTGGACGCGCTGATGAAGCTCGACCTCGCCGCCGGCGTCGACGTCGAAATCAAGCTCTGATTGAGAGGCGAGGAGACACGACCATGCGGTCAGGCGTCATCGCCCAGAAGGTCGGCATGACCCGCATCTTCACCGATGCCGGAGAGCACGTGCCGGTCACTGTGCTGAAGGTTGAGAGCTGCCAGGTGGTTGCCCACCGCACGCTCGACAAGAATGGCTATGTGGCGGTCCAGCTCGGTGCCGGACAGCGCAAGCCGAAGAACATCACCCGCGCCGAGCGTGGCCACTTCGCGGTCTCCCAGGTGGAGCCGAAGCGCAAGATGGCCGAGTTCCGGGTGCCGGAAGAGGCGCTGATCCCGGTCGGCGCCGAGATCACGGTCGACCATTTCGTGGTCGGCCAGTACGTGGACGTGACCGGCACCACCATCGGCAAGGGCTTTGCCGGCGGCATGAAGCGGCACAATTTCGGTGGTCTGCGTGCCACCCACGGCGTGTCCATCTCGCATCGTTCGATCGGTTCGACCGGCGGCCGCCAGGACCCCGGCAAGACCTTCAAGAACAAGAAGATGCCGGGTCACATGGGCGATGTCACCGTCACCACCCAGAACCTCAAGGTGGTGATGACCGACGTCGAGCGCGGCCTGATCGCGGTCGAGGGCGCCGTCCCCGGCCATGCGGGCGGCTGGATCACCGTGCGCGACGCGGTGAAGAAGCGGCTGCCGGAAGCTGCTCCGAAGCCGGGCGCGTTCAAGCTGAACGGCGCCGGCGAGGTGGTCGGCGAGGCGCAGACCGATGCCGCCCCGGCGGCCGAGGCCACCAACGAGGAGGGCGCGTGATGGAAATCGCCGTCAAGACGCTCGACGGAGCCGATGCCGGCTCGGTGACGCTGTCGGATGAGATCTTCGGTCTCGACCCGCGCGCCGACATCCTGCACCGCTGCGTGACCTGGCAGCTCTCGCGCCGCCAGGCCGGCACGCACCGCACCAAGGGCCGTTCGGAGATCAACCGGACGACCAAGAAGATGTACAAGCAGAAGGGCACCGGCAACGCCCGTCACGGCGCGGCCTCGGCGCCGCAGTTCCGCGGCGGCGGTCGTGCCTTCGGCCCGGTGGTGCGTTCGCACGCCATCGACCTGCCGAAGAAGGTGCGCGCCCTGGCGCTGAAGCATGCCCTGTCTTCCAAGGTGAAGGCGGAGCAGATCGTGGTGGTCGACACCGTGTCGCTCACCGATCCGAAGACCAAGGCCCTGAAGGAGCGCTTCGCGAAGCTCGGCTGGGCGTCGGTGCTGATCGTGGACGGGTCGCAGGTGGATGGGAACGTGGCGCTCGCCGCCCGCAACCTTCCCTATGTGGACGTGCTCCCGATCCAGGGCATCAACGTCTACGACATCCTGCGCCGCGACACCCTGGTGCTGACCAAGGCCGCCGTGGACGCGCTGGAGGCGCGCTTCAAATGAGCACGCGCAACATCGAGCCGCGTCATTACGACGTGATTCTCTCGCCCGTCATCACCGAGAAGGCGACGAACGCGAGCGAATACAACAAGGTCGTCTTCAACGTCGCGAAGACCGCCACCAAGCCGGCCATCAAGGAGGCGGTGGAGAAGCTGTTCGACGTGAAGGTGAAGAGCGTCAACACGCTGGTCCGCAAGGGCAAGACGAAGTTCTTCAAGGGCCGCAAGGGCGTCCAGAGCGACGTCAAGAAGGCCATCGTGACCCTCGAAGAGGGCCAGAAGATCGACATCACCACGGGCCTGTGAGCGAGGGAACGGAACTAAGACCATGGCGCTGAAGCATTTCAAGCCGGTCACGCCGAGCCTCCGCCAGCTCGTGATCGTGGACCGCTCGGCCCTCTACAAGGGCAAGCCGGTGAAGACCCTGACCGAGGGCAAGAGCTCGGCGGGCGGACGCAACAACACGGGCCGCATCACGGTGCGGTTCCGCGGCGGTGGTCACAAGCAGACCTATCGTCTGGTGGACTTCAAGCGCGGCAAGCGCGGCATGCCGGCCCAGGTGGAACGGATCGAATACGATCCCAACCGCTCGGCCTTCATCGCCCTCATCAAGTATGAGGACGGCGAGCTCGCCTACATCCTGGCGCCGCAGCGCCTCGCGGTGGGCGACAGCGTGATCGCCGGCGACCAGGTGGACGTGAAGCCGGGCAATGCCGGCCCGCTGTCCTCGCTCCCGGTGGGCACCATCGTCCACAATGTGGAGATGAAGATTGGCAAGGGCGGCCAGATCGCCCGCTCCGCCGGCACCTATGCGCAGATCGTCGGCCGCGACCAGGGCTACGTGATCCTGCGCCTCAATTCCGGTGAGCAGCGCCTCGTGCACGGGGCGTGCTACGCCACCGTGGGCGCGGTCTCGAACCCCGACCACATGAACATCTCGCTCGGCAAGGCCGGGCGTAACCGCTGGCTCGGCCAGCGTCCGCACAATCGCGGCGTCGTCATGAACCCGGTGGACCACCCCCACGGCGGCGGCGAAGGCCGCACCTCGGGCGGCCGGCATCCGGTCACGCCCTGGGGTATCCCCACTAAGGGCAAGAAGACCCGCAGCAACAAGGCGACGGACAAGTTCATCGTGTCCAGCCGCCACAAGCGGAAGAAGTGAGGGCCTGACGCATGTCTCGTTCGGTTTGGAAAGGCCCGTTCGTCGACGGCTATCTGCTGAAGAAGGCGGAAGCCGCTCAGGCGTCTGGCCGCAGGGATGTGATCAAGATGTGGAGCCGGCGCTCCACCATCCTGCCCCAATTCGTGGGCTTAACCTTCGGCGTCTACAACGGGCACAAGCACGTTCCCGTTGCGGTCACCGAGGACATGATCGGCCAGAAGTTCGGCGAGTTCGCGCCGACCCGTACCTATTACGGACACGCGGCCGACAAGAAGTCGAAGCGGCGGTGAGCGATCATGGGTAAGCAGGCAAAGCCGCGCGCGCTCGCGGACAACGAAGCCAAGGCGGTGGCCCGGAATCTCCGGGTGTCGCCGCAGAAGCTGAACCTCGTCGCGGGCCTGATCCGCGGCAAGAAGGTGGCGACGGCGCTCGCCGATCTCGAGTTCTCCCACAAGCGGATCGCCCGCGATGTGAAGAAGTGCCTCGAGAGCGCGATCGCCAATGCCGAGAACAACCACGAGCTCGACGTGGACGACCTGATCGTCGCCGAGGCGCACGTGGGCAAGGGGCTGGTCATGAAGCGGTTCTCGCCGCGGGCGCGCGGTCGCGCCTCGCGCATCGAGAAGCCCTTCTCCCACATCACCATCGTGGTGCGGGAAGTCGAGGAGCGGGCCTGATGGGTCAGAAGGTCAATCCGGTCGGGCTCCGGCTCGGCATCAACCGTACGTGGGACTCGCGCTGGTTCGCCAACAAGGGCGAATACGGCCAGCTCCTGCACGAGGACATCAAGATCCGCGAGATGCTGATGAAGCAGCTCAAGCAGGCGGCGGTGTCCAAGGTGGTGATCGAGCGCCCGCACAAGAAGTGCCGCGTGACCATCTACTCGGCGCGTCCGGGCGTGGTCATCGGCAAGAAGGGCGCGGACATCGACAAGCTGCGCAAGAAGGTGGCGGAGATGACCTCCTCGGAGGTCTTCATCAACATCGTCGAGGTGCGCAAGCCCGAGATCGACGCGCGCCTCGTGGCCGAGTCCATCGCCCAGCAGCTCGAGCGCCGCGTGGCGTTCCGCCGCGCCATGAAGCGCGCGGTCCAGTCGGCCATGCGTCTCGGCGCCGAGGGCATCCGCATCAACTGCTCGGGTCGCCTGGGCGGCGCGGAGATTGCCCGCCTGGAGTGGTACCGCGAGGGCCGGGTCCCGCTGCACACCCTGCGCGCGGACGTGGACTACGGCACCGCCACTGCGTTCACCACCTACGGCACCTGCGGTGTCAAGGTGTGGATCTTCAAGGGCGAGATCCTGGAGCACGATCCCATGGCCCAGGACAAGCGCCTGGCCGAGCAGGAAGCGGGTCCCTCGTCCCAGCGTCAGCCTCGCCGGGAGCGCGGCGACCGTGATCGCGATCGTGATCGCGATCGTGGCCACGATCGCGCCTGACGGCCGGTAACGGAAAGAAGGCGATCAAGCCATGCTGCAACCCAAGCGCACCAAGTTCCGCAAGCAGTTCAAGGGACGCATCCACGGCGTCGCCAAGGGCGGCACGGAGCTGAACTTCGGCGAATTCGGCCTGAAGGCCCTCGAGCCCGAGCGCGTCACCGCGCGCCAGATCGAGGCGGCCCGCCGCGCCATGACCCGTCACATGAAGCGTGCCGGGCGCGTGTGGATCCGCGTGTTCCCTGACGTGCCGGTCTCGTCCAAGCCCACCGAGGTGCGTATGGGTAAGGGCAAGGGCGCGCCGGAATACTGGGCGGCCAAGATCAAGCCCGGCCGCATCATGTTCGAGATCGACGGGGTGAGCGTCGAGACCGCGCGCGAGGCGCTGACCCTCGCGGCGGCGAAGCTGCCCATCAAGACGCGCTTCATCCAGCGCATCGCGGAGTGAGGAGAGGCTCATGAAAGCCGAGGACGTTCGGGCCCTGAGCTCCGATCAGCTCGCCGATGAGCTGCTGAAGCTCAAGAAGGAGCAGTTCAACCTGCGTTTCCAGAAGGCCACCGGCCAGCTGGAAAATACGGCGCGCTCGCGCCAGATCCGCCGCGACATCGCGCGGATCAAGACCATCGAGAACCAGAAGCGCGCCCCTGCGGCGCCGAAGGCGAAGTGAGGAAGCGATGCCGAAGCGCGTGCTCCAGGGCGTCGTGGTGAGCGACAAGACTGACAAGACCGTGGTGGTCCGGGTGGAGCGCCGCTTCACCCATCCGCTGCTGAAGAAGACCGTTCGCCGGTCCAAGAAGTATCACGCCCATGACGAAGAGAATGTCTGGCACGTGGGTGATACGGTGTGGATCGAGGAGCACCGGCCCATTTCCAAGCTGAAGAACTGGATCGTGATCCAGGGCGAGAAGCGGGCGGTGGTCTGAGGAGTTTCCCGTCCGGACACGTTCGGGCGGGGAGGGTGCTCCGATGCTGGGTCCGTCGCCTCCACCAGGGCGAGAGGAGACCGCATCGCGGCGAAATCCGTGTTTCGATGAGCGGGCACGGAATTGAGGTTCAAGGCAAGGCCGGTCTCCGGCCCGGCCGGATGACGAGAACAGGTGCGTCATGATCCAGATGCAGACCAATCTCGACGTGGCGGACAACTCCGGTGCGCGTCGCGTCATGTGCATCAAGGTGCTTGGCGGCTCCAAGCGGAAGTATGCCCATGTGGGCGACATCATCGTGGTGTCGGTCAAGGAGGCGATCCCGCGCGGCCGCGTGAAGAAGGGCGACGTGATGAAGGCCGTGGTGGTGCGCACCGCGAAGGACATCCGTCGCGGCGACGGCTCGGTGATCCGCTTCGACAAGAACGCGGCCGTGCTGATCAACAACAACAAGGAGCCGGTGGGCACCCGCATCTTCGGCCCGGTTCCGCGCGAGCTGCGCTCGAAGAACCACATGAAGATCATCTCGCTGGCGCCGGAGGTGCTGTGATGGCCGCGAAGATCAAGAAGGGCGACAAGGTCGTCGTCCTCGCCGGCCGCGACAAGGGCCGCACCGGCGAGGTCATCCAGGTGATGCCGAAGGAAGAGCGCGCGCTCGTCCGCGGTGTGAACATTGTCAAGCGCCACCAGCGCCAGACGGCGAACCAGGAAGGCGGGATCATCTCCAAGGAGGGGCCCATCCACCTGTCGAGCATCGCCATTGCCGATCCCAAGGACGGCAAGCCGACCCGCGTCGGCTTCCAGGTGCTGGAGGACGGGACCAAGGTCCGCGTGGCCAAGCGTTCCGGGGAGAAGATCGATGGCTGAGGAATCCTACGTCCCCAAGCTGCGCGCCCACTATGACCAGGTGGTGCGCCCGAAGATGATCGAAGAGTTCGGCTACAAGAACCCCATGCAGGTTCCGGCCATCGAGAAGATCGTCATCAACATGGGTGTGGGCGAAGCGACCGCCGACACCAAGAAGGCGACCACCGCCGCCGCCGACCTCGCCCAGATCGCCGGCCAGAAGCCGGTGCTGACCCGGGCGCGCAAGGCGATCTCGAACTTCAAGCTGCGCGAGAACCAGCCGGTGGGCACCAAGGTGACCCTGCGCAAGGTGCGCATGTACGAGTTCCTCGACCGTCTCGTGACCATGGCGCTGCCGCGCGTGCGAGACTTCCGGGGCCTCAACCCCAAGAGCTTCGATGGCCGCGGCAACTATGCCATGGGCATCAAGGAGCACATCGTGTTCCCCGAGATCAACTACGACAAGGTCGAGCAGATCTGGGGCATGGACATCATCGTGTGCACCACCGCCAAGACCGACGACGAGGCGCGGGCCCTGCTGAAGGCCTTCAACTTCCCGTTCCGGCAGTGAGCCTGAGGCGCCGCGCGATTGCGGCGCCTTCCTCCGTCGGCTAAGGGACGGCGCGGGGACAGGATCAGAGGATTTTGGACTTCGAGTGATTTTCCGGCCGTGAGGGGTGGCGACCACCGCCTCAGACGCGGAGAACAGGAGCAAGAGATGGCGAAGAAGAGCGCGATCGAGACGAACGAGCGCCGCCGCAAGATGGCCCAGGGCCAGGCGGCGAAGCGCGCGAGTCTGAAGGCGATCGTGATGGACAAGAACGCGGCCATCGAGGAGCGCTTCGCGGCGTCCTTGAAGCTCGCGCAGATGCCGCGCAACGCGGCGAAGATCCGCATCCGCAACCGCTGCGAGGTGACGGGCCGTCCGCGCGCGTACTACCGCAAGCTCAAGATGAGCCGCGTGGCGCTGCGCGAGATGGGCAATCAGGGGATGATCCCCGGCCTCGTGAAGTCGAGCTGGTGAGGAGCGCGCCATGTCCGTGAACGATCCCATCGGCGATCTCATCACCCGCATCCGCAACGCCCAGATGCGGCGCAAGGAGAAGACCTCGACGCCGGGCTCGCGCCTGCGCGCGTCGGTCCTCGACGTGCTGCGCGACGAGGGCTACATCCGCGGCTACACCTCCACCGACCACGGCAGCGGCCGCTCGGAGTTCGAGATCGAGCTCAAGTATTTCGACGGCCAGCCGGTGATCCGCGAGATCGCCCGGGTGTCGAAGCCCGGCCGGCGCGTGTACGCCTCGGTCAAGAACCTGCCGCGGGTCGCCAACGGCCTCGGCATCGCCGTCGTCTCCACGCCCCAGGGCGTGATGGCCGACCACGACGCCCGCGACAAGAATGTCGGCGGCGAAGTGCTCTGCACCGTGTTCTAAAGGAAGGGAAGGACGACATGTCGAAGATCGGCAAATTGCCCGTCGCCATCCCTTCTGGCGTTTCCGCCAGCCTGGACGGCCAGACGGTGAAGGTGAAGGGCCCCAAGGGTGCCCTGGAAGTGACGCTGGTCGATGAGATCGGCGCCGAGATCAAGGGCTCCGAGATCGTCGTCGCCATGCGCGGCGAGACCACCCGCCACAAGGCCATGTGGGGCATGTCCCGCACCCTGGTGGCGAACGTGGTGGAGGGGGTCTCCAAGGGCTTCGAGAAGAAGCTGGAGATCACCGGCGTGGGCTACAAGGCGGCGGTGCAGGGCAAGACCCTGAACCTGTCGCTCGGCTACAGCCACGACGTGCTCTATCCGATCCCCGAGGGGATCCAGATCACCACGCCGAAGCCCACCGAGGTGCTGATCGCCGGCATCGACCGCCAGAAGGTCGGTCAGGTGGCGGCCGAGATCCGCGAGTTCCGCGGCCCCGAGCCCTACAAGGGCAAGGGCGTCAAGTACGCGGGCGAGTTCATCTTCCGCAAGGAAGGCAAGAAGAAGTGAGGATGGCGAACCATGGCTAAGGATCTTCAGGCGCAGGCGCGCCGCAAAGCCAAGGTGCGCCGCGCTATCCGCGCTGCCGCGAACGGGCGTCCGCGCCTCAGCGTGCACCGCACCTCGCAGCACATCTATGCGCAGGTCATCGACGACGCGAACGGCGCGACCCTCGCCTCCGCCTCCACCCTGGAAAAGGAGCTGCGCGGGCAGCTCAAGACCGGGGCGGACACCGACGCCGCCAAGGCGATCGGCAAGCTGGTGGCGGAGCGGGCGGTGGCCAAGGGCGTGTCGGAGGTCGTCTTCGACCGCGGCGCTTACATCTATCATGGGCGCGTCAAGGCGCTCGCTGAGGGCGCCCGCGAAGGCGGCCTTCAGTTCTGACGCGAGGACGACAAAATGGCCCGTGAACGGGAACAGCGCGGCGAGCGCGAGGATCGCGACAACACGTTCGTGGACAAGCTCGTCCACATCAACCGCGTCGCCAAGGTGGTGAAGGGCGGCCGGCGGTTCGGCTTCGCCGCTCTGGTGGTGGTGGGTGACCAGAAGGGCCGCGTCGGCTTCGGCCACGGCAAGGCCCGCGAGGTTCCGGAGGCCATCCGCAAGGCCACGGAGAGCGCCAAGCGCGCGCTCATCCGCGTGCCGCTGCGCGAAGGCCGGACCCTGCACCACGACGTGCACGGCCACCATGGCGCCGGCAAGGTGGTGCTGCGCGCCGCCCCGGCCGGTACCGGCATCATCGCCGGCGGCCCCATGCGCGCCGTGTTCGAGACGCTCGGCATGCATGATGTGGTGGCGAAGTCCTTCGGGTCTTCCAACCCCTACAACATGGTGCGCGCCACCTTCGACGCGCTGAAGAACCAGGACAGCCCGCGCTCCGTCGCGGCGCGTCGTGGCATCAAGGTGTCCCAGCTCCAGTCCCGCCGCCGCGTCGAAGACGCGGAAGCGACCGACTGAGCGGCGCGAACGCATAGGAGCGCGTCATGAGCGACAAGACCATCACCGTGGAGCAGATCGGTTCGCCGATCCGCCGCCCGGCCGTTCAGGAAGCGACCCTGAAGGGCCTCGGGCTCAACAAGCGGCACCGCCGCTCCACCCTTCAGGATACGCCGGCCGTGCGCGGCATGATCGCGAAGGTCGCCCACCTCGTCCGCGTGGTCGAGGGTGAGTGAGGAGCGATAAGATGAATCTCGACGAAATCCGGGACAATCCCGGCGCCCGCAAGAAGCGCATGCGCGTCGGCCGCGGCATCGGCTCCGGCAAGGGCAAGACCGCGGGCCGCGGCGTGAAGGGCCAGAAGGCCCGCACCGGCGTCGCCGTGAAGGGCTTCGAAGGCGGCCAGATGCCGTTGCACCGGCGCCTGCCGAAGCGCGGCTTCAACAACATCTTCGCCCTCGACTTCAACGAGGTCTCTCTGGGCCGCATCCAGACCGCCATCGACGCGGGCAAACTCGATGCCGGCCAGCCGATCACCGTCACCGCTCTGGTGGCGGCCGGCGTGGTGCGCCGCCCCAAGGACGGCGTGCGCGTGCTTGGCACGGGTGAGATCAAGGCCGGGGTGACCCTGGAGGTGGCCTACGCCACCGCGTCGGCCACGGCGGCCGTGGAGCAGGCCGGCGGCAAGGTGATCGTCACCGCCCCGCCGACCGCTGCGACGGACGCCGTCTGAGACGGTCAAGGTCTGTGACAGGGGGCCGGGCGCCGCTCGGCCCTCTTTTTTGGTTTTGCGTGCGCGGCGCGGCATCTCGCCTCTGGTCAGAGCGTCTCCATTTGGGGCATGAACCGGTGCGGATGAGTGCCGGCGCCGCCTTGGCACCGCATTTCCCGCACATAAATTAGGGCTTCCGGTTCCCCTCGGGACCAAGGAAGCGTCCAGCGGAGCAAGGCATGGTCTCGGCGGCGGAACAACTCGCGGCGAACCTCAACTTCGGCGCGCTCGGCAAGGCCGAGGAGCTGAAGAAGCGCATCTGGTTCACCCTCGGCGCGCTCATCGTGTACCGGCTCGGCACCTACATTCCCATGCCCGGCATCAATCCGGATGCGCTGGCCGACGTCTTCAAGGGCGCGCAGCAGGGAATTCTCGGCCTGTTCAACATGTTCGCGGGCGGCGCCGTGGAGCGCATGGCGATCTTCGCCCTGAACATCATGCCCTACATCTCGGCCTCCATCATCATCCAGCTCCTGACCAGCGTGTCGCCCACGCTGGAGGCGCTGAAGAAGGAAGGCGAGGCGGGGCGCAAGCAGCTCAACCAATATACCCGCTACCTCACGGTGGTGCTGGCGCTGTTCCAGTCCTACGGCATCGCCGTGGGCCTCGAAGGCTCGGGCAGCATCGTGGCGGATCCCGGCTGGTTCTTCCGCCTGACCACGGTGCTCACCCTCACCGGCGGCACCATGTTCCTGATGTGGCTGGGCGAGCAGATCACCTCGCGGGGCATCGGCAACGGCACCTCGCTGATCATCTTCTCCGGCATCGTCGCGGAGCTGCCGGGCGCCTTCGTGCGCACCCTGGAGCTCGGCCGCGAGGGCGCCATCTCGACGCCGCTTATCCTCGCCGTGCTGGCTATGGCGGTGGCGGTGATCGCCTTCATCGTGTTCATGGAGCGCGCCCAGCGCCGGCTGCTCATCCAGTACCCCAAGCGCCAGGTGGGCAATAAGGTCTATGAGGGGCAGTCCTCCCACCTGCCGCTCAAGCTGAACACCTCCGGCGTCATCCCGCCGATCTTCGCCTCCTCGCTGCTGCTGATTCCCACCACCGTGGCGAGCTTCACGCAGGGGCAGGGGCCGGAATGGCTGACCGGCATCACCACCATGCTGGGTCACGGGCGGCCGCTCTACATGGCCCTCTATGTGGCGCTGATCGTGTTCTTCTGCTTCTTCTACACCGCGATCGTGTTCAATCCGGTGGAGACGGCGGACAACCTGAAGAAGCATGGCGGCTTCATTCCGGGCATCCGTCCGGGCGAGCGGACGGCCGAATATATCGATTACGTGCTGACCCGAATCACCGTGGTGGGCGCCGCCTACATCGCCGCCGTTTGCCTCTTCCCCGAAGTGCTGATTTCCTATGCGGCGGTTCCGTTCTATTTCGGAGGAACGTCGCTGCTGATCGTGGTGAGCGTGACCATGGACACGGTCGCCCAGATCCAGGGGCACTTGCTGGCCCATCAATATGAAGGATTGGTCAAGAAGGCCAAGCTTCGCGGGGGGAGGAGGAAGTGATGAGGATGGTGCTGTTGGGACCTCCCGGTGCAGGCAAGGGGACGCAGGCGCAGCGTCTCGTGGACCGCTACGGGATCGTTCAGCTCTCCACGGGCGACATGCTGCGCGCGGCGGTGGCCGCCGGCACGCCGGTCGGCCTCCGGGCGAAGGCGGTCATGGAGTCGGGTGGGCTCGTATCGGACGAGATCGTGATCGGCATCATCGCCGAGCGGCTCGATGCGCCGGATGCCAAGAACGGCTTCATCCTCGACGGCTTCCCGCGCACGGTGGCGCAGGCCGAGGCCCTCGACAAGCTGCTCGCCGAGAAGGGCATGCGCCTCGATGCGGTGGTCGAGCTGGTGGTGGACCAGGAGAAGCTGGTCAACCGCATCCTCAACCGCGCCGCGGAAGCGCAGGCCAAGGGCGAGCCGGTCCGTAAGGACGACGACCCGGAGGTCTTCAAGAGCCGCCTCGAGGCCTACAACCGCGATACCGCGGTGGTGTCGCCTTATTATCAGGCGCGCGGCCAGCTGCAGCAGATCGACGGCATGATGCCCATCGACGAGGTGACGGCGGCCATCAACGGGGTCCTCGCCAAGGCGGCGTGATCCTTGAACCGGATCCGGCAGGGCGCGGTTCGACGCCTTGCCGGCCGGAAGCGGGCAGGGCGCGCACGTCCGGTTGCATCGGCTGCCCTCTTGACCCCTGGCGCGGCTTGCGCTATGGGCTCTCCCTCGCTTCGGATCTGGTGCCGTGCGGTCCTCCCGGAAGGGCAGGGCGGTAAGGCACCTTTGTCATTTCCGAACAGATTTCATCTCCGCACGGGCCGGCCTCCACCGGACGCGGAGTTTCACCCCGCCTGACGCGGCCGGATGGCCCCGCAGCGCGGCACATGGAGAGAGCAGTGGCTCGTATCGCTGGCGTCAACATTCCGACCAACAAGCGCGTGGTGATCGCGCTTCAGTACATCCACGGCATCGGCCCCAAGAAGGCCCAGGAGATCGTGGAGAAGGTGAGCATTCCGGCCGAGCGCCGCGTGAACCAGCTCACCGACCAGGAAGTTCTGCAGATCCGCGAGACCATCGACCGCGACTACATCGTCGAAGGCGACCTGCGCCGCGAAGTGGCGATGAACATCAAGCGCCTCATGGATCTCGGCTGCTACCGGGGCCTGCGCCATCGCCGCGGCCTGCCGGTGCGCGGCCAGCGGACCCACACCAATGCCCGCACCCGCAAGGGTCCGGCCAAGCCCATCGCGGGCAAGAAGAAGTGAGCCGCGCTCGCTGAGATTTGGAAAAGACGGGGCCGGCAACGCCGGCCTTTGTCCGTTGACCGGCCCCTGCGGATTTCTTGCCGGATGGGGCCATCCCGAGCGCCTGGAGTTACGGGCGCGCCTGAAGGATCGAAAGTAGAATGGCCAAGGAAGCTACCCGCATTCGCCGCCGCGAGCGCAAGAACATCGCCTCCGGCGTCGCTCATGTGAACGCCTCGTTCAACAACACCATGATCACCATCACCGACGCCCAGGGCAACACCATCTCCTGGTCTTCGGCGGGCGCCATGGGCTTCAAGGGCTCGCGCAAGTCCACGCCGTATGCGGCGCAGGTGGCGGCCGAGGATGCGGCCCGCAAGGCGTCCGAGCACGGCATGCGCACCCTGGAAGTGGAAGTGTCGGGCCCCGGCTCGGGCCGCGAATCGGCGCTGCGCGCGCTGCAGGCGGCGGGCTTCCTCGTCACCTCGATCCGCGACGTGACCCCCATTCCGCACAACGGCTGCCGTCCGCGCAAGCGCCGGCGCGTCTGATCCGCTCTGCGCTGGGCAGGTCCAACTGCGCAGCGCCTGCCCGGTTTCTCCCCCCGCGGGGGACGGGCCGATGGCGGCGGCGGACACATTTTCCGCCCGCCTCGCGACCCGGCGAGAAAGCAAGGTGACGCAAGTGATTCAGAAGAACTGGCAAGAGCTGATCAAGCCCGAGAAGCTGCAGGTCAATCCCGGCCACGACCCCAAGCGCTTCGCGACCGTGGTCGCCGAGCCGCTGGAGCGCGGCTTCGGCATGACGCTGGGCAATGCCTTGCGGCGCATCCTGCTGTCGTCGCTGCAGGGCGCGGCGGTGACGTCGATCCACATCGACGGGGTGCTGCACGAGTTCTCGTCCATCCCCGGCGTGCGCGAGGATGTGACCGACATCATCCTCAACGTGAAGGACGTCGCCATCAAGATGCAGGGCGATGGCCCCAAGCGCATGGTGGCGAAGAAGACCGGCCCCGGCGTGCTCCATGCCGGCGACATCCAGACCGTGGGCGACGTCCAGGTGCTGAACCCGGACCTGCCCATCTGCACGCTGGACGAGGGCGCCGAGCTGCGCATCGAGTTCACCTTGGACACCGGCAAGGGCTACGTGGCGGCGGACCGCAACCGGCCCGAGGACGCCCCCATCGGGCTGATCCCGATCGACAGCCTGTATTCGCCGGTGCGCAAGGTCTCCTACAAGGTCGAGAACACCCGCGAGGGCCAGATCCTCGACTATGACAAGCTGACCATGCAGATCGAGACGGACGGCTCCATCTCGGCCGAGGACGCGCTCGCTTATGCCGCGCGCATCCTGCAGGACCAGCTCGAGATCTTCGTGAACTTCGAGGAGCCCAAGCGCGAGAGCGAATCGACCGCCATCCAGGAGCTGCCCTTCAACCCGGCGCTCCTGAAGAAGGTGGACGAGCTGGAGCTGTCGGTGCGCTCGGCCAACTGCTTGAAGAACGACAACATCGTCTATATCGGCGACCTGATCCAGAAGAGCGAGACGGAGATGCTCCGCACTCCGAACTTCGGGCGCAAGTCGCTGAACGAGATCAAGGAAGTGCTCGCTTCCATGGGCCTGCATCTGGGCATGGAAGTGCCCGGCTGGCCGCCGGAGAACATCGAAGAGCTGGCCAAGCGCTTCGAGGAGCACTACTGAACCTAACCCTTTCAAGACGCGGCACGAGCCGCATAACCCTTCGGCTCGCACTGCCGTCATCTTCAGGAGTTCGCCGTCATGCGTCACGGCAAGGTACACCGCAAGTTCAACCGCACCTGGGAGCATCGCAAGGCGATGTTCTCCAACCTCGCGGGCGCGCTCATCACCCATGAGCAGATCGTCACCACCCTGCCCAAGGCGAAGGACCTTCGCCCGGTGGTGGAGAAGCTCGTTACCCTCGCCCGCCGTGGCGACCTGCACGCCCGCCGCCAGGCCATCGCCGAGCTGCGCGACCAGGCGGTGGTGAAGAAGCTCTTCGACGTGCTCGCCCCGCGCTACAAGGAGCGGCCCGGCGGCTACACCCGCATCATCAAGGCGGGCTTCCGCTATGGCGACTGCACCCCGGTGGCGGTGATCGAGTTCGTGGACCGCGACGAGGACGCCAAGGGCGCCGCCGATCGCGCGCGGGCCGAGGCGGCTGCCGAGACCGCCGCGGCGTGATCCCCGGTCACCCGCCCGGCGTGTCGGGCGTGCGTCGGACGGGCATTCGGACCTGATTGGAAAGGGCGGTCTTCGGGCCGCCCTTTTTCGTGCGTTCCATGGTGCAGGAGCGCGCCCGCGCCTTCCGGTAGGTCCGCACGTCAGGCCTTTCAAGAGTTCGCGAAAGGCGTTGTGCGGCACCGGACGGGTGCGCATAAGGAGGCGAACGGCGCGGCGAGTCGCACCGGGATCAGCCCGCGCCTGCCGCGCTCCCGGATGCGCAGGCGGGTCGGCCGGGCGCGACGGCCGATAGGGTGCGGTCGGCGGCTTTCCGCCGGGCGCGCGCGCCGCGACAGGATGCTTTGAAGGGCGTGATGGCTGCCTTCGGCGTCGCGCTCCCAGCGAAAGGTGCAGCATGACACGAGCAATTGCCGGATCGCCCCCGTCGCAGCCGCGGCGCGCCCTGCCTCTCGCGGCGCGGATCGGGCGGGGCCTTGCCGCGCTGATGCTGGCGGCAGCCGTCGGCGCCGCCGGCGGCCTCCTCGCCGAGCCGGGCGCGGCCGTCGCCCAGCCGGCGGCACAGCCGCAGGCGCCCATAGCGCGGGTCCCCGGCTCCCAGGCGGAGATCGCGCTCTCCTTCGCCCCGGTGGTGGCGAAATCGGCGCCGGCGGTGGTGAACGTCTATGCCCTGAAGGCGCAGCGGGCGCGGCCGAACCCCATGTTCGACGACCCCTTCTTCCGCCGCTTCTTCGGTGCGCCGGGCGGTCCGGGCTTCGGCGCGCCGGAGCGCATCCAGCGCTCGCTCGGCTCGGGCGTGGTCGTCGATCCCTCCGGCCTCGTGGTCACCAATTTCCATGTGATCGACGGCGCGGACGAGGTGCGCATCGCCCTCAACGACAAGCGGGAGTACGAGGCGGAGATCCTGCTGCGCGACCAGCGCACGGACCTCGCCGTGCTGCGCATCAAGCCCGACGCGGGCGAGAAGCATCCCTTCGCCTCCATCGAGCTCGGCAATTCCGACCAGATCGCCATCGGCGACCTCGTGCTGGCCATCGGCGATCCCTTCGGCGTCGGCCAGACGGTGACCCAGGGCATCGTCTCGGCCCTCGCGCGCACCCAGGTGGGCGTGTCGGACTACCAGTTCTTCATCCAGACCGATGCGGCCATCAATCCCGGCAACTCGGGCGGCGCGCTGGTGGACATGGCCGGGCGGCTCGTCGGCATCAATTCGGCCATCTATTCGCGCTCGGGCGGCTCCATCGGCATCGGCTTCGCCATTCCGGTGAACATGGTGCGGGTGGTGATAGAGCAGGCGAAGGGCGGCGGCACCTCGGTGAAGCGCCCCTGGCTCGGCGCCAGGCTGCAGCGGGTGACGCCGGACATCGCCGAGAGCCTCGGCCTGCCGCGCCCCACCGGCGTGCTGGTGCAGGACGTGGTGAAGAACAGCCCGGCGGCGAAGGCGGGCATCGAGGTGGGCGATCTCGTCATCGCGGTGGAAGGGCAGGGGATCGACGATCCCGAATCGCTCAACTATCGCCTCGCCACCCGGCCGCTGGGCAGCAAGGCGGCGCTCGGCGTCATCCGCTCGGGCAAGGCGCGGGACGTCATCGTGGTGCTGGAGGGCGCGCCGGAGACGACGCCGCGCGAGCCCGTCACCGTCACCGCGCGCTCGCCATTCGCGGGGGCGACCCTGGTCAATCTCTCGCCCGCCGTCGCCGACGAGCTGCGGATCGACGCCGAGGCGCAGGGCGTGGTGGTCTCCGACATCGAGGACAACACCCCGGCCGCCGCCAGCGGCTTCCGTCCCGGCGACATCATCGTCGAGGTGAACGGCCAGAAGATCGGCCGCACCGCCGATCTCGCCGCGCTGGTCCGCACGCCGTCGCGGGCCTGGCGCATCACGGTGGAGCGCGGCGGGCGCACCATCCAGGCGCTGCTGCCGGGCTGAGCGAGGCGCGCGCGATGGCGGACCTGTTCGAGGCGGCCGGACTGGGGGACGAGGTGCCGAGGCCTTTGGCCGACCGGCTGCGCCCCCATGCCCTCTCGGAGGTGGTGGGGCAGGACCATCTCGTCGGCCCCGATGGGGTGCTGACCCGCATGATCGAGGCCCATTCCTTGGGCTCGCTCATCCTGTGGGGCCCGCCGGGCACCGGCAAGACCACGGTGGCGCGGCTGCTCGCCCATGTCACGGACCTGCATTTCGAGCAGATCTCGGCCATCTTCTCCGGCGTCGCCGACCTCAAGAAGGTGTTCGAGCAGGCCCGCGCCCGGCGCATCACCGGCAAGGGCACGCTATTGTTCGTGGACGAGATCCACCGCTTCAACCGGGCGCAGCAGGACAGCTTCCTGCCGGTCATGGAGGACGGCACGGTGACGCTGGTGGGCGCCACCACGGAGAACCCCTCCTTCGAGCTCAACGCGGCGCTGCTCTCCCGCGCCCGGGTGCTGGTATTCAAGCCGCTGGATGGCGAGGCCATCGCCCACCTGCTGGAACGCGCCGAGGCGATCGACAAGCGGGCGCTGCCGCTCACGGCCGAGGCCCGCGCCGCCCTCGTCAACATGGCCGACGGCGACGGCCGGGCCGCCCTCACCCTGGCCGAGGAGGTATGGCGGGCCGCCCGCGCGGGCGAGGTGTTCGACGTCGCCGGCCTCGCCGAGGTGGTGCAGCGCCGCGCGCCCATCTACGACAAGAGCGAGGACGGCCACTACAATCTCATCTCGGCCCTGCACAAGGCGGTGCGCGGCTCCGATCCCGATGCCGCGCTCTATTATCTGGCGCGGATGCTGGATGCGGGGGAAAGCCCCTTGTTCCTCGCCCGGCGCATCACCCGCATGGCGAGCGAGGATATCGGCAACGCCGACCCCCAGGCCCTCGTGGTGGCCAATGCGGCGAAGGATGCCTACGATTTCCTGGGCTCCCCCGAGGGCGAGCTGGCGCTCGCGCAGGCCGTCGTCTACATGGCCACCGCGCCGAAATCCAACGCCATCTACAAGGCCTTCTCCGGTGCCAAGCGGGTGGCGAAGGAGGCGGGCTCGCTGATGCCGCCCAAGCACATCCTCAACGCCCCCACCAAGCTGATGAAGGCCGAGGGCTACGCCGCAGGCTATCGCTACGACCATGACGAGCCCGATGCCTTCTCGGGCCAGAACTACTTCCCCGAGGCGCTGGGCCGGCAGAGCTTCTACCATCCGGTGGAGCGCGGCTTCGAGCGCGAGATCAAGAAGCGCATGGACTATTGGGCGCGGCTGCGGGCCGAGCGGGGAGAGAAATAGCGCGGCTGCCGGGACCGCAAGGGGCGCGGCGGGGGAGGAATGCGGCCACGGGGTTTTCCCGCTCCGCCCCGCGACGGTAAGGTGGCCCGGCGGTCCGGTCGGTTCCGCCCGCGCGTCCGGGCAGCGCCCGATCGAACATCAGGCCGGGGTTTCCTCATGCATGCCGCTCTTGTCGTCTTTCTCGGTGCCGGCCTCGGCGGAGTGCTGCGCCACCTTTTGAATGTGAACGTGCCGAAGCTGATGGGCACCGGCTTTCCCTTCGCCACCTTCCTCGCCAACATCACCGGCAGCCTCGCCATGGGGCTCATCGTCGGCTATCTGGCGTTCCGGGACGGCGAGGCGTGGACCCAGACGGCGCGGCTCTTCCTCACCACGGGCCTGCTCGGCGGCTACACCACCTTCTCGGCCTTCTCCCTCGATTTCTTCTTCCTCATGGAGCGGGGCGAGATGCTGCACGCGGTGTTGTACGCCCTGGGGTCGGTGCTGATCGCCTTCTTCGGGGTGTGGGCGGGCATCATGGCGATGCGCAGCTTCGCCTGAGAGGGCGGCGCGTGAGGTGACGCGGGGCGGGGCTTCCTTTATTCCTGCCGGGCGCGGCTTGGCGCAGCTTTGAGGATGTTCCGCGCATGGCGGTCGAGATGAAGACGGTGGGCGAGGACGAGGCCGGCATGCGCCTGGACCGCTGGTTCAAGCTGCATTTTCCGGACCTGTCCTTCGGCCATCTGCAGAAGCTGGTGCGCACCGGCCAGGTGCGGGTGGACGGCGGGCGGGCCAAGACCTCCACCCGGCTCGATCCGGGCCAGAGCGTGCGGGTGCCGCCGCTCACCGCGGGCGAGGGCGAGGGGGCTTCGGACGGCGCAAGCGAACGTCCGGCCGGTGAGGCCGGCGCGGCGAAGGCGGCATCCGGCGCCGGCGCGCGATCGCCGGCCGGCACGAAGCCGTCGGCCCGCGCCAAGGCGGCCGAGGATCTCGCCTTCCTGAAGTCCATCACCCTCTACGAGGACAAGGACGTGCTGGTGCTCAACAAGCCCTACGGCCTCGCGGTGCAGGGCGGCTCGGGCACCTATCGCCATGTGGACGGCCTGCTGGAGGTGATGCGCGACAAGGACGGCCAGCGCCCCCGCCTCGTCCACCGCATCGACAAGGACACCTCGGGCTGCCTGCTGGTGGCCAAGTCGCGCCTCGCCGCCGCCGTGCTGGCGAAGAGCTTCCGCTCCCGCGAGGCGCGCAAGATCTACTGGGCGGTGGTGCCGGGCGTGCCTAAGCCGCGGCAGGGCCGCATCTCCACCTATCTGGCCCGCGACGAGGGCATGGAGAAGATGCGCGTCGCCCGCCATGGCGAGGACGATTCGAGCCATGCGGTGACCTATTACGCCCTGGTGGACCAGGCGGCGCAGAAGCTCTCCTGGCTGTCGCTGAAGCCGGTGACCGGGCGCACCCACCAGCTGCGCGCCCACCTCGCCCATATCGGCCATCCCATCGTCGGCGACCCGAAATATTTCGACATCGAGAACTGGGAATTGCCCGGCGGCCTGCAGAACCGCCTGCACCTGCTTGCCCGGCGCCTCATCATCCCGCATCCGCGCGGGCAGGGGATGATCGACGTCTCCGCGCCCCTGCCGCCGCACATGGCGCAGACCTTCGCCGTGCTGGGCTTCGATGCCTCGGGCTACGATCCCATCGAGGAGGCACCGGAGGCATGAGCGGCCGGCGCGCGCCCATCGCCCCGCGCCGCCGCGGGCGGGTGGCCGCGGCGGCCGGGCTGGCGCTGGGCATCGTCCTGTCCACGGCGAGCGGGGTGGTCGCGCGGCCCCAGGGTCTCGACATCGTGGACCTCTATCGCGAATTGCAGGTGGCCCAGCCCACCGGATTTCCCAGGTATGAGCTGAGGGTGGGGCCGAAGGGCGTGCACGCCTCCGGCGGCATCCTCTACGGCCCGCGGGCGCGGGTCGGCGTCACCCTCGACCGGGGCCATTATTTCCTGAAGTTCGAGGATCGCGGCGCCAGCGACGAGGTCGAGCCCTTCGTCACCGAATTCGCCATGTGGCTCGACAAGGACGGCGCGCCGCTGGTGGGTCTCAGCGAATATGCCCTCAAGGGCGGGGTGCCGTTCGGCGGACGCATCCGCTTCTATTCGCGCCTGTCCGGGCGCTGGAACATGGTCACCCGCGAGGTCTGGCCGTCGCTGGACCAGCCGCTCTGCGGCACCGAGCCGGAGGAGCTGGACGAGACCACCGCCGCCTTCGAGAATCTCGGCCGCGCCATCGCCTACCTGCCGCGCCTGGGCACGGCGGTGGAGGTGTGGTGCGTGCCGCCGAGCCCGAAGGCCGGCTCCGGCGAGCGGCTGGACTTCGCGCGCGAGGAGGGGCGCTTCCGCCGCGGCGCGACCCTCGCCCCGCCGCCGCCCTGGGAAGGTGGCACGGGGCAGGGGCCGCGGCCCGCTCCCTGATACGTCCGGCCGCGAGCAAAGGGGCGAGGTTGCGCCATTTTGGAAGCGCCTCATGTGGACACCGGCGCCTGCGGGGCCGAGGCTGTCTTGAACCGGCCGTGCACTGGCCTATGGTGCGCCAGGAGGCGCGGAGCGCGCACCCGTGACGGGCGTCGATTCCCCGGCTTTACTCTGTTCGCGTTTCCCGGCGCGAATTTCTGGCGCGAACCGGTGCCTGCTTCGCTCGAAGACGCTACAAAAGCCGACCGCGGCTTCGGCGCGGCGGCGGACAACAAGCGGAAAAGCCGCTGGCCCGAGGGATCTCATCCATGACCATTCTGCTTGCTCTGGCCCGAGGCATCGACGCCCTCAACAGGCGCATCGGAAAGGCGGCGGCCTGGCTCATCGTGGTGGCCATCTTCGTGTCCGCCGTCAACGCGGTGGTGCGCAAGCTGTTCGACCTGAGCTCGAACTCCTGGCTGGAGCTGCAGTGGGTGCTGTTCTCCGCCGTGTTCCTGCTGTGCGCCTCCTGGACGCTGATGGACAACGAGCACATCCGCATCGATATCGTGAACGCGCACCTCAAGAAGCGCACCCGCGACGCCATCGACGTCTTCGGCCACATCTTCTTCCTCTTGCCCTTCTCGCTCCTGATGACGTGGTGGTCCTGGCCGTTCTTCCTGAACTCCTACGCGATCAACGAGCAGTCGCTGAACGCCGGCGGCCTGCCGCAATGGCCCACCAAGTTCCTCGTGCCGCTGGGCTTCTTCCTGCTGACGCTGCAAGCCATCTCCGAGCTCATCAAGCGCATCGCCATCATGCGCGGGCTGATGGAGGACCCCCATGAAGGCGGCGGGGGATCCCATCAGGCGCTGGCGGAGGAGGCCGAGCGCCTGATGACGCAGGCCAACGGCAACGGCAACGGCAACGGGGCGCCGGGCACCGCGCCCACCGTCGGCACGCCCGGCGCCCGGTCCTGAGCGGAGCGACAGATCATGTTCAAGCGTCGTGCCTCCGCTGTCGCGCTCCTCGTCCTCCTCGCGCTCCTGGTGCTCGTGCCCGATGTGGCGCTGGCGGCCGAGCCGGGCTTTCGTGGCTGGTTCATCCACAACATGGCGCCGATCATGTTCGCCGCTCTGGTGGTGTTCCTGCTGCTCGGCTATCCGGTGGCCTTCTCGCTGGCGGCCAACGGCCTGATCTTCGCTTTGATCGGCATCTGGCTCGGCCTGTTCCGGCCGGATTTCCTCCAGGCGCTGCCCGAGCGCGTCTACGGCACCATGAACAACGAGGTGCTGCTGGCGGTCCCCTTCTTCACCTTCATGGGTCTGATTCTCGAGCGTTCGGGCATGGCGGAGGACCTGCTCGACACCATCGGGCAGGTGTTCGGCTCGATCCGCGGCGGCCTCGCCTATGCGGTGATCTTCGTCGGCGCGCTGCTCGCCGCCACCACCGGCGTGGTGGCCGCCTCGGTGATCTCCATGGGCCTCATCTCGCTGCCCATCATGCTGCGCTACGGCTACGACCGGCGGGTGGCATCGGGCGTGATCGCCGCCTCGGGCACGCTGGCGCAGATCATTCCGCCGTCGCTGGTGCTGATCGTCATGGCCGACCAGCTCAACCGCTCGGTGGGCGACATGTATGAGGGGGCCTTCATTCCCGGCCTCCTGCTGGCGGGCCTCTACGCGCTCTACATCTTCATCGTCGCCACCTTCTTCCCCTCGGCGACGCCGGGCCTGCCGCTCGCTGCCCAGACCCTGCGCGATCCGCAGGAGCAGCGGATGCCGGCGCGCCTCCTCGGCGCGGTGGCGGCGGCCGGCTTCGCCTGGCTGATCGCCACCGGATCGCTGCCCCACCTTACCGAGGCGTCCCTGCCGGGCGCGGCGAACCTTGCGGTGTGGGGCATCGGCGCCTTCCTCGTGCTCTTCGTGATCCTCGGCGGGGCGGCGCGGCTGCTCACGCCCTCGCTGTTCATCGCGCTCGCCCTCTCCATCGCCCTCGCCATCTGGCTGATGACCTGGAGCGGCGTGAAGTTCGGCGCCGATTACGTGGTGCTCGCCATGTCGGCCACCGTGGCGCTGGCCTTCGTCGGGGCGGTGATCAACAAGGTGTTCCGCCTCGGCCTGCTGTCGCGCCTCGCCGAGCAGGTGGTGTTCGTGATGGTGCCGCCGCTGGCGCTCATCTTCCTGGTGCTCGGCACCATCTTCATCGGCGTGGCGACGCCCACCGAGGGCGGCGCCATGGGCTCGGTGGGCGCCCTGGGCCTTGCTCTGGCGCGCCGGCGCCTGTCGTTCGACATCATGCGGCAGGCCACCTATTCGACCGCCAAGCTCTCGGCCTTCGTGCTGTTCATCCTGCTCGGCGCGCGCGTGTTCTCGCTCACCTTCTACGGGGTGGACGGGCACAAATGGGTGGAGGAGCTGCTCACGTCGCTGCCGGGAGGCCAGGCCGGCTTCCTCATCGCGGTGAACCTGCTGGTCTTCGTGCTGGCCTTCTTCCTCGATTATTTCGAGCTCGCCTTCATCATCATCCCGCTGCTCGGGCCGGCGGCGGACAAGCTCGGCATCGACCTGATCTGGTTCGGCGTGATGCTGGCGGTGAACATGCAGACCTCGTTCATGCATCCGCCGTTCGGCTTCGCGCTGTTCTTCCTGCGCTCGGTGGCGGCCAAGGTGCCCTATGTGGACCGGGTGACGGGCAAGGTGATGGAGCCGGTGACCACGGCGCAGATCTATTGGGGCGCGGTGCCCTTCGTCCTCATCCAGCTCGTCATGGTGGCGCTCATCGTCCTGTTCCCGCGCATGGTGACCCATTACAAGGACAGCGCGGTCCAGCTCGACCAGAACCAGATTCAGCAGCAGTTCGAGAACCTTGCGCCGAGCCTGGAGGCGCCGCCCCCGCCGCCGCTCAATTTTGGCAATTGAGAGGTGGATTGCCACATTGCCCTGCTATTGCCGCGCGATGCTGACCTATTGCCGCGTTTCGCGTGTCCGGAGGAGTGCTGAATGAACCCAGAAGCCGACTACTGTCCTGGCTGCGGGGCGCAGGTCTATCCGGAAGAGACGCATTGCCCGTTCTGCGGCCACAAGCTGGGCCGGGGGGTGCTGACGCCGGTGCTTCTGGGCGTGGCCGGCGCGGTGCTGGCGGTGGTCTCCGGCGGGCTTGTCTGGTGGGTGATGTCGTCGCCCTCGATGCCGGGCCTCAGCCAGGCGAGCGCTCCGGCCGCGACCCAGCAGGCCGCGCCGTCGGCGGCGGCTTCCGCTCCCCCGGCCACCCAGGCCGCGCTGAAGACCGACACCGACCGCGCCCCCGGCCTGCCGGCCGCATCTCCGGCCGCGGCGCGCGATGGCGCCACCTCGGCCGATGCCATGCCCGACACCTTCGGTCCCGATCCCTCCACCGCCCCGGCGACGCAGGACGAGCCGGCGACGGTGGCCTCCCTGCCGCGCGAGGATACCAACCCGCCCCCCGATGCGGAGACCCGCCGGCTGTTCGCCCAGAGCACCCAGGAGAAGTTCACCCAGAACGGGCTCGACCTCTCGGTGAGCACCGCCGGCCCCGACGGCACGACGCTGAACATCAAGTTCAACTTCCCCGCCAAGACGGCGGCGGAGTTGATCGCCGCCGGCCCGTTCCCGCGGCAGTGCGAGCAGCGCGGCTTCAAGCAGGTGGTGTTCCTCGATCCCTCCGGCGCCGCCTGGGTCTATGACATGGCGAGCTCCCAGCTCACCCAGCGCTGAGGCCGTCTATGGACGCGGCTCCCCCTTCCGTTCCGGCGCCCTCGCCCCTCCTGGTGCTGTTCGACTGCGACGGCACGCTGGTGGACAGCCAGCACATGATCGTCGCCGCCATGACGTCGGCCCATGCGCTCAACGGCATCGCGCTGCCGAGCCGGGAGCGCCTGCTCTCGGTGGTGGGGCTGTCGCTGAACGAGGCGTTCCTCTCGCTGTCCGGCGGCGCGACGGGCTATCCGGTCGCCGCCATGGCGGAGGCCTATCGCGACGCCTATCTCGCCCTGCGCGAGCGCGCGCCCATGGAGCCGCTGTTTCCCGATGCGCGCGAGGTGATCGCCGCGCTCAGGGCGCGGCCGGAGGTGACGCTCGGCATCGTCACCGGCAAGGCCCGGCGCGGTGTCGACCGGCTGCTCGCCGCCCACGACATGGAGGGCTGGTTCGCCACCATCCAGACGGCGGACGACGCGCCCTCCAAGCCCCATCCCGCCATGGTGCAGCAGGCGCTGCGCGCGGTGGGCGCCCTGCCGGAGGAGACGGTGGTGGTGGGCGACACCACCTATGACGTGCTCATGGCGCTGCAGGCGGGCGCCTCGGCGCTGGGCGTCACCTGGGGCTATCATAAGGCCGAGGATCTCAGGCTCGCCGGAGCCCATCGCCTGGTGGACGCCTTTTCCGCGGTTCCCGGCGCGCTCGCCGCCATCACCGCCGCGCGCGCCGCGTCGGGCACGCCCTGAAGGAGATGACCATGCGCGACCTGTTGAACGAGGTGGGGCAGGGCCCCGACGATGCCGTCGCGCGCGCCCGCGCAGCCCAGCGCACCGCGCTGCCGAAGCGCTTCTACACGGACGTGAGCGTGGGCGAGGCCGAGGGCGGCTTCACCGTGCTGCTGGATGGCCGGCCCATCCGGACGCCCGCGCGCGGCCTGCTGCTCGCGCCGACCCGCGCCCTGGCCGAGGCCATGGTGAAGGAATGGGCGGCGCAGGGGGCGGAGATCGACCCCTTCTCCATGCCGCTGACCCGTCTCGTGAACGTCGCCCTCGATCGCGTCGCGCGGGAGGCCGAGGCGGTGCGCGCCGACGTGGTGAACTATGCCGGCACCGACATGCTGCTCTATCGCGCCGAAGGGCCCAAGGGCCTTACCGACCGTCAGCAGCAGCATTGGGATGGGGTGCTGCGCTGGCTGGACGAGGCCCATGGCGCGCGCTTCTACCTTGCGGAAGGGGTGCTGCACGTGGCGCAGCCGGAGGAGGCCCTCGCCGCGGTGCGCGCGCTGGTGCCAGAGGCGCCGCTGGAGCTGGCGGCGGTGCATTCCATGACCACGCTCACCGGCTCGGCGCTGCTGGCGCTGGCGGTTCATGCAGGCCAGCTCGATGCGGAGGCCGCCTGGGCCGCGGCCCATGTGGACGAGGATTGGAACATCTCGCAATGGGGCGAGGACGAGATGGCGATGGCCCGCCGCGCCGCCCGCCGGATCGAGATGGACGCGGCGATCGGGCTCCTCGCGCTGTTGCGGGACTGACCGGGGCGCAGCCCGCCGCGCGGTGCCCGAGCCATGGAGGGGTCATGGACGAGGATGCCATCGCCGATTTGTTCGGCGCCTTCGGTCCGGTGGCGGTGCGCCGCATGTTCGGCGGGCTCGGCCTTTACGCCGACGGGGTGATGTTCGCCCTGGTCGCCGATGGCGTCATCTACCTGAAGGCCGATGAGGCCTTCGCCGCCGAGCTTGCCACCCGCGGCGCCGAACCCTTCAGCTATGGGACGAAGACGGGCCGTCACACCATCGCCAGCTATTGGCGCGTGCCCGATGCCGCGCTCGACGATGGCGACGACCTCGCAGCCCTGGCGCGGCGCGCGCTCGCGGTGGCGCGGGAGGCGGCGGCACGCAAGCGGCCAGCCGCCAAAGCTCCGAAAGCCACCGGGGCGAAAGCGGGACCGGCGAAGCCCGCCACGGCGAAGCGGCGATCAGGGGCCAAGGGCGCCGACAAGGCAGCCAAGACCCCGCGCGCGCCGGCGGGGCGCTCCGGGCCTGAGGGCGGGAGGTAAGGCAAAGGTCCGCAAGAGGGCGGGACGTAAGGCGAGCCTGCGCGTCCAGCGTCCGGGAGAAGGGGGCTCTGGAAACGATCCGGCCCGCTGGGTGGAGCGCCAATCGGTCAGGATCGGACGCCGCCGATCGCGCGATGCCGGTTCCTTGGCCCGTTGCGGAGCGGGGGTGCTCCGATGCCGGGTGGGCCGACACCCAGCGTGCGCGGAGCGCAGCCGGGAACGCCCGAGATTCGCAAATCGCATCGACCGCCCGCATAGGCGGCCCGTACGGACGGCCCGCCGGCCATCCGTCACCGGGCCAGCCGGAGCCGGCCCGGGGATGGGTCTTCCCTTCAGCCTGCCTTGACGCGCACGGGGCGCAGCAGGAAGGCGGGAAGGTGCGACATGTCCGCCGGCTCGTTGGCGGGCGAACGGTCGCGGCGGCTGGGACGGGGCTCGGCGCCCTCCTCGCGGGGCGCCCGGCGGGAGCGTTCGGACCGGGCTTCCCGTTCCGGGCGCGGCTCGCGTTCCGGACGTGGCTCCCGTTCGGGACGCGGAGCCTGCTCGGAGCGCGCTTCACGCTCGGGGCGAGGCTCACGCTCGGCACGGGGCTCGCGCTCGGGGCGCTCGCTCCGGCCTTCCCGCTCCACGCGGCGCTTGCCCCTGAGTCGGCCTTCCTCGCGGCCTTCGCGGCTTTCCCGCCGCTCGCGCGGGGGGGCCTCGCCGAGCGGCTCGCCGTGCCAGGGGATCGGGTTGCCGATGAGCTTCTCGATGGCGCTCAGCGACTTGCCGTCGTGGTGCGTCACCACCGTATAGGCGGTGCCGGTGCGGCCGGCGCGGCCGGTGCGGCCGATGCGGTGCACATAGTCTTCCGCATGATGCGGCACGTCATAGTTGAAGACGTGGCTCACCGCCGGAATGTCGAGGCCGCGGGCGGCCACGTCGGAAGCCACCAGAAGGGTGGCGTCGCCGGCGCGGAACTGGTCGAGGGCCTTGATGCGGGCGTGCTGGTCCATGTCGCCATGGAGCGCCACCGCATTGAAGCCGTGCTTGGCGAGCGAGCGGTGGAGCACCGCCACGTCGCGCTTGCGGTTGCAGAAGATGATGCCGTTCTGCAGCCCGTCGCAGCCGCGGATGAGGCCGCGCAGCACCTCGCGCTTCTCGTAATCCTCCCGGCCCGCGGACACCAGAAGCTGGGTCACCGTGGTGGCGGTGGAGGCGGGCTTGGACACCTCGACCCGCACCGGATTGGAGAGGAATTGCGAGACCAGGCGCTGGATCTCCGGCGGCATGGTGGCCGAGAAGAACAGCGTCTGACGGGTGAAGGGCACCAGCTTGCAGATGCGCTCGATGTCCGGGATGAAGCCCATGTCGAGCATGCGGTCGGCCTCGTCGATGACGAGCACCTCGATGCCGGAGAGCAGCAGGCGGCCGCGCTCCACATGGTCGAGGAGGCGGCCGGGCGTGGCGATGAGCACGTCCACGCCGCGCAGGAGCTTGGAGTCCTGGTCGCCGAACGAGACGCCGCCGATGAGCAGGGCCACGTTCAGCTTATGGTTCTTGCCGTAGCGGGCGAAATTCTCTTCCACCTGGGCGGCGAGCTCACGGGTCGGCTCGAGGATCAAGGTGCGCGGCATACGGGCCCGCGCGCGGCCTTGCTCGAGGAGCGTGAGCATGGGGAGTGTGAAGGCGGCGGTCTTGCCGGTCCCCGTCTGGGCAAGGCCCAGCACGTCGCGGCGCGCCAACACATGGGGAATGGCCTGGGCCTGGATGGGCGTGGGCTGGGTGTAGCCAGTCTCGGCTACAGCGGCCAGCACCTTATCGCTCAGGCCGAGTTCGGAAAATGACATTGCATCTTTAAGATGCGGCGGCGCGCCGCGATCGAACGTCCCGTGCCGTTTACGGGGTCAGACGAGTGGTCGTCGGTCGGCGCGCGTGGATTCGACATTGTTCGGACGACGCACAGCAACATAAGAAATTTGTGCGCCGTGTCAATGTTTTCCGGTTCCGATCGGAACAGAGGCCAGATTTTGCCGGCTCAGATCCAGGCCGCCGGGCCTTGCTGCACACGATTGCAGAAGGCCCGGCGGCCCGCCCGGGCGATGCCCCCGACACACCGCCCGGGAATTGGCGCGCCGGTGCCGGCGCTTGGATTCGGGGACAAGGCGCGCGCCGGCGCGGCCGTGTCACTCCGTCCTTGGACGGGTCAGGACGCGGTGCGGCGCTCGCTGTCCAGGCTGGCGAACTGCGCCGGGGCGTAGCGCTCGCCGGCGGCCGCGTCCCGGGGCACGGCGGCCTCGATGGCGGTGAGATCGGCCGCTGAAAGGGTGACGGCCAGGGCGCCGAAGGCCTCGCTCAGCCGGTCGCGGCGCCGCGCGCCCACCAGGGGCACGATGTCCGGCCCCTGTGCCGCCACCCAGGCGATGGCGGTCTGCGCCACGGTGAGGCCGCGCGCCTGCGCCACCTGCCGCAGAGCCTCCACCAGCGCGAGGTTCGCGGCCTCGTTGGCGCCGCTGAAGCGCGGGCTGTGGGCGCGGAAGTCCGCCGCCCCCGCCGCCACGCCCTGCCAGTGGCCGCTGATGAGGCCGCGGGAGAGCACGCCATAGGCGGTGATGCCGATGCCCAGCGCGCGGCAGGCGGGCAGGATCTCGTCCTCGATGCCGCGGGAGATGAGGGAGTATTCGATCTGCAGGTCGCTGATGGGAGCGACCGCCGCCGCCCGCCGCAGGGTCTCGGCGCCCACCTCGGACAGGCCGATGTGGCGCACGTAGCCGGCCTGCACCATGTCGGCGATGGCGCCGACCGTCTCCTCCACCGGCACCGCGGGGTCGAGACGGGCCGGGCGGTAGATGTCGATGTATTCGACGTTGAGGCGCTTCAGCGTGTAGGCGAGGGCGGTCTTCACCGCCTGCGGCCGGGCGTCGTAGCCGATCCACGCGCCGGAGGGATCGCGCTGGGCGCCGAACTTCACGCTCAGCACCGCCTGGTCGCGCGGCCGTCCTTTCAGCGCTTCGGCGATCAGCAGCTCGTTGTGGCCCATGCCGTAGAAGTCGCCGGTATCCAGCAGGGTGATGCCACCATCCAGCGCCGCATGGAGGGTAGCGATGCTCTCGGTCCGGTCGGCCGGGCCGTAGAGGTCCGACATGCCCATGCAGCCGAGGCCCAGGGGGAAGACCTCAGGGCCGGTGGTGCCCAGGCGGCGGAGGCTGGAGCCAGAGGCGGGCTGGGGGGTGTTCATGTCCGGTCCTTCCAAACGCGCGGGTGCCGGAGGCGGGGGTGCGCCCCGGCGCCGGCGGGAGAATGCCGCAAGCGGGCGTGTTCGATAATCCTGTCGATCAGGTATGACTTGTGCGATATTCCAAACAATGAGCGAGGCCAGCCTTTCCGATCTCGACGCCTTCGTCGCCGTGGCCCGGGCCCGCAGCTTCCGCGGCGCGGCCCTGGTGCGGGGCGTCTCGCCGTCGTCCCTGAGCGAGGCGCTGCGGCGCCTGGAGGCGCGGCTCGGCGTGCGCCTGCTCAACCGCACCACCCGCTCGGTCACCCCCACCGAGGCGGGCGAGCGCCTGCTGGAACGGCTCGGTCCGGCGCTGGCCGAGGTGGAGGGGGCGCTCGATGCGGTCAACGCTTTCCGCGACAGCCCCACCGGCACCCTGCGCCTCAACGTGCCCAGCGCGGTGGCGCGGCTGGTGCTGCCCTCCATCGTCCCCGGCTTCCTGAAGCGCCATCCGGGCATCGTCCTGGAGGTCGCGGTGGAGGACAGCTTCATCGATGTGCTGGCGGCCGGCTTCGATGCCGGCATCCGCTATGGCGAGCGGGTGGAGCGGGACATGATCACCGTGCCCATCGGCCCGCGCACCCAGCATTTCGCCACCGCGGCGGCACCGGCCTATCTGGCGCGGCATCCAAGGCCGGAGCACCCCAACGACATCCTGAGGCACCCGGTGATCCGCCACCGCTTCGCCAGCGGATATGTGGCGCTGTGGGAGTTCGAGAAGGACGGCGAGATCGTCAAGGTGCGCCCGGACGGTCCGCTGCTGGCCACCAGCCTCGAGGTGGAGCTGATGGCCGCCGAAGCGGGACTGGGGCTGATCCACACCTTCGACGGCATGTTGGCCCCGTCGGTGGCGGCGGGACGGCTCGTTTACGTGCTCACCGACTGGGAGCAGGACTTTCCCGGCCCGCTGCTCTATTTCCCGAGCCACCGGCACATGCCCACGCCGCTTCGCGCCTTCGTCGACTTCATCAAGACCGAGCCGTGGAGCGGGTGAGGGCGCCCGGCCTCAGATGTCGAGCAGTTCCTCATCGGCGAAGGCGGCGTGCTCGGAGATGAAGGTGAAGCGCGCCTCCGGCTTGTTGCCCATGAGGCGCTCCACCAGATCCGCCGTCAGCGCCAGCTCGGCATCCTCGATGGTGACGCGCTGGAGGGTGCGCGTCCTCACATCCATGGTGGTTTCCTTGAGCTGGGCCGGCATCATCTCGCCGAGGCCCTTGAAGCGCCCCACCTCCACCTTGCCCTTGCCGGAGAACTCCTTCTTCAGAAGCTGGTCCTTGTGGGCGTCGTCGCGGGCATAGAGGGTCTTCGCCCCCTGGGTGAGGCGGTAGAGCGGCGGCACGGCGAGGAAGAGGTGCCCGCCCTCGATCAGCTTCGGCATCTGGCGGAAGAAGAAGGTGACGAGCAGGGAGGCGATGTGGGCGCCGTCCACGTCGGCGTCGGTCATGATGATGACCTTCTCGTACCGGAGGTCCGCCTCGCGGTAGTGCGAGCCGGTGCCGCAGCCGAGCGCCTGGCCGAGGTCGGAGAGCTGCTGGTTCTGGGCCAGCTTGTCGCGTCCGGCGCTGGCCACGTTCAGGATCTTGCCGCGCAGGGGCAGCACCGCCTGGGTCTTGCGGTCGCGCGCCTGCTTGGCCGAGCCGCCGGCCGAATCGCCCTCGACGATGAAGATCTCCGAGCCCGCCGCCTCGGTGTTGGAGCAGTCGGCGAGCTTGCCTGGCAGGCGCAGCTTGCGCACCGCGGTCTTGCGGGAGATCTCCTTCTCCTGGCGGCGGCGCAGCCGCTCCTCGGCGCGGTCGATGACATGGTCGAGCAGGCGGCTCGCCTGCACCGGATTGGCGGCGAGCCAGTGGTCGAACGGATCGCGCAGGCCCTGCTCGACGATGCGGGCAGCCTCCTGGGTGGCGAGGCGGTCCTTGGTCTGGCCCTGGAATTCCGGCTCGCGCACGAACACCGAGAGCATGGCGGCGCAGCCGGTCATCACGTCGTCGCCGGTGATGACGGAGCCGCGCTTGCCCTGGCCGGAGCGCTCCGCATGATCCTTCAGGCCCTTGAGCAGCACGGCGCGCAGGCCGTTCTCATGGGTGCCGCCATCGGGGGTGGGGATGGTGTTGCAGTAGGAGGAGACGGAGCCGTCCGCATCGGCCACCCAGGCCACCGCCCATTCCACCGAGCCGTGTCCGCCCGGCTTGCTGATGCGGCCGGAGAAGATGTCCGGATGCACCAGCGTCTGGCCGTCGATGTCGGCGGCGAGATAGTCGCGAAGGCCGCCGGGGAAGCGGAAGACGGTCTTCTCCGGAATGCCCTCCAGCCCCTTCAGCAGCGCCCCCTCGCACGACCAGCGGATCTCCACCCCGCCGAACAGGTACGCCTTCGAGCGCGCCATGCGGAACACCCGGGCCGGATCGAACCGCGCCGACGGGCCGAAGATCTCCGGGTCGGCATGGAAGCGCACGCGGGTGCCGCGCCGGTTGGTGATGCGGCCGACCTCTTCCAGCGGCCCCTCGGGCACGCCCTTGGAGAAGCTCTGGCGGTAGAGGGTCTGGTTGCGCGCCACCTCCACCTCCAGATGGTCGGAGAGCGCGTTCACCACCGAGACGCCGACGCCGTGCAGGCCGCCCGAGGTCTCATAGACCTTGCTGTCGAACTTTCCGCCGGCGTGCAGGGTGGTCATGATGACCTCCAGCGCCGACTTGCCGGGGAATTTCGGATGGTCCTCCACCGGGATGCCGCGGCCGTTGTCGCTCACCGTGATGTAGCCGTCGGAGGAGAGCTGCACCTCGATGAAGCTGGCGTGCCCCGCCACCGCCTCGTCCATGCAATTGTCGATCACCTCGGCGAAGAGGTGGTGCAGCGCCTTGGCGTCGGTGCCGCCGATATACATGCCCGGCCGCCGGCGCACCGGCTCCAGCCCTTCCAGCACCTCGATGTGGGCGGCGGTGTAGTCGCCCGCCATCTCCGGCGGCGCGGCGGCCGCCTTGCCGCGCGGCGCCTTGGCGGCGGGCCGGGATGCGCCTTTCGATCCCTCCCTGGGACGGGAGGCGGAGCCGAAGAGGTCGTCGCTGTCGGAATCGTCTTTGTCGGACATGGGCCTCGAAAGCCTGGAAGGGGCGCCTGAGAACCAGGCCAATCCTGAAAAGAGAAGATCACATAACCGGACCGGCGCACGGCGCGACTCTTTTCGCGCGGTACGGCCGTCCGGCGGCATCATGACAGACCGGCGCGCAAAGGGGAACAGAAGGGCAACACCGGCTTAGCGCCGTCCCCGTCTTTCACCTGTCGGGGGATGGGTGTAAGGACCTTCGCCCCGGGAGCGCCGGCTTGGTCGGACGGCGCGCGGCAGGAGATACACCATGGCGGACGCAAAGGCTAAGATCGCTGTTCTCGGCGCATCCGGCTATACCGGCTCGGAGCTGGTGCGCCTGCTGCTGCGCCATCCGCGGGCGGAGATCGTGGCCCTCACCGCCGACCGCAAGGCGGGGCAGGCCATGGCGGACGTGTTCCCGCAGTTCGCGCCCTTCGCCCTGCCGCGGCTGGTGACCATCGACGAGGTGGATTTCGCCGCGGTGGACCTCGTGTTCTGCGCGCTGCCCCACGCCACCACCCAGCAGGTGGTGAAGAAGGTGTTCGAGGCGGCGCCCGGCGTGAAGGTGGTGGACCTCTCCGCCGACTTCCGCCTGACCGATCCCGGCGCCTACGAGCAGTGGTACGGCCACCCGCACCAGGCGCTCGAATTGCAGAAGGAGGCGGCGTTCGGCCTGGTCGAGATCTATCGCGACGAGATCAGGAAGGCGCGGCTCGTGGCCAATCCGGGCTGCCACACCACCACCGCCATCCTGCCCATGGTGCCGCTGCTGGAGGCCGGCGCGGTGGAGCCGGAGAGCATCGTGGTGGATTCCAAGACCGGCATGTCCGGCGCCGGCCGCTCGGCCAAGGAGGCCATGCTGTTCTCCGAGGTGTCGGAGGGCATCAACGCCTATGCGGTGGGCTCCCACCGCCACATGGGCGAGCTCGACCAGGAATATTCCAAGGCTGCCGGCCGGCCGGTGACGCCCATGTTCGTGCCGCACCTTTCGCCCATGAACCGGGGCATCTACGCCACCATCTATGTGCGCACCGCCGGCGGCAAGGCGGAGGACCTGCACGCCATCCTCGCCGACTATTACCGGGGCGAGCCCTTCGTGCACGTGATGCCGTTCGGAACGGTGCCTCATTCGCGGCACGTGCGCGGCTCGAACATGGTGTTCATCGGCGTGGTGGCGGACCGCGTGCCGGGGCGGGCGATCATCGTCTCGACCCTCGACAATCTGGTGAAGGGCGCCTCCGGACAGGCGGTGCAGAACATGAACCTGGTGCTTGGCCTGCCCGAGACCATGGGCCTGGAGCAGATTGCGCTCATGCCCTGAGAAGGGGGCGCGTCGCGGCCGGAAGGGGCCGGGCGCGCCGGTCCGGATGGCGTGCCGCGCGCCCGCCGGATAATGCGGGCCCGGCGGTATCCCGTGGGCGCCGGCCGCCGCCCACCGCGCGCTCAAACGTTTGCCCTTGCTTCCCTAAAGGCATTCCCTTCAGGAAGTTAAACGTTAGTCTGAATGCCGCCTCTGGGGTGTGTCGCACGCTCGCAAAACGGCTGCGGTAAAGGTACCTTGGTCTTCTCCCTCTCCAAGTGCCGCCGCGCGCCGCGCGCCTGCCTCGCCCTGGGGTGCCCCGATGAGCTTCCTCGTCTGCCTCGCCGCGCTCTTCTTCCTGATGTTCGTGGCCTATCGCGGCTTCAGCGTCATCCTGTTCGCACCCATCGCCGCCATCGGCGCGGTGCTGCTCACCGATCCGGGCGCGGTGCCCGTGGTCTTTTCCGGCCTGTTCATGGAAAAGATGGTGGGCTTCATCAAGCTCTACTTCCCGGTGTTCCTGCTCGGCGCGGTATTCGGCAAGCTGATCGAGCTGACCGGCTTCTCGCGCTCCATCGTCGCCGCGGTGGTGCACCTGTTCGGCCCGTCGCGGGCGATCCTGTCCATCGTGCTGGTGGGCGCGCTGCTGACCTATGGCGGCGTGTCGCTGTTCGTGGTGGTGTTCGCGATCTATCCCTTCGGCGCGGAGATGTTCCGCCAGGTGGGCATCCCCAAGCGCCTTTTGCCCGGTGTGATCGCGCTCGGCGCCTTCTCCTTCACCATGGATTCGCTGCCCGGCACGCCGCAGATCCAGAACATCATCCCCACCACCTTCTTCAAGACCACGGCCTATGCCGCGCCGATCCTCGGCATCGTCGGCTCGCTCTTCATCCTCGCGGTGGGCCTGTCCTATCTCGAATTCCGCCGCATGCAGGCCAAGCGCCGGGGCGAGGGCTACGGCGTCGATCACCAGAACGAGGTGGTGATGGACGACAGCGTGCCGACCGTCTCGCCGTTCATCGCGCTCCTGCCGCTGGTGGTGGTGGGCGTGGCGAACCTGATCTTCGCCAGCCTCATCCCCGGCTGGTTCGGCGAGACCGCCTCGGCGACGCTGGTGCCGGGTTCCCATGAGGTCTCCCTGCCGACAAACAGCTGGGCCGCCATCTGGGCGGTGGAGGCGGCGCTCATTCTGGGCATCTTCACGGTGACCGCGTTCGGCTTCAAGGCGATCGCCGGCAAGTTCGCCGGCGGCTCGAAGGATGCGGTGGCGGGCGCCCTGCTGGCCGGCGTCAACACCGCTTCCGAATACGGCTTCGGCGCGGTGATCGCGGCGCTGCCGGGCTTCCTCGTCATCAAGAACGCGCTCACCGCCATCCCCAACCCGCTCATCAACGAGGCCATCACGGTGACGACGCTGGCCGGCGTGACCGGCTCGGCCTCGGGCGGCCTGTCCATCGCGCTGGGGGCCATGGCGGACCAGTTCATCGCCTCGGCCCAGGCCCACGGCATCCCGCTGGAGGTGATGCACCGCGTCGCCTCCATGGCGTCCGGCGGCATGGACACGCTGCCCCACAACGGCGCGGTGATCACGCTCCTGGCGGTGACCGGCCTCACCCACCGGCAGTCCTACGGCGACATCTTCGCCATCACGGCGATCAAGACCACCGCGGTGTTCTTCGTGATCGGCTTCTATTATTTGACCGGGTTGTATTGAGGCTTGCGCGTTCTCGAACGCAGTCCGGCGTGATGCGTCTGTGGTTGCGTATATTACGCCGGCAAACCGATAGTTGGCTCCACGCTGCATCTTTTGATTGCGCCGGCAGCGCCTGATCGGCCAAGAAAGCCCGTCAGGGTTGTCGGCGGGGCAAGGCAGGGTGGGTTCGAGTCTGGACGCGATAACCGCGCAAATCGTCGATCTGCTCCCCCCAGACGGAACACCGGTGCTCAACCGCGTGATGCGGGCCATGGTCTCCCGTGGCCTCTCCCGTCCGATCACAACCGATGAATATTTTCAGGCCCGCGACAAGCTCCTGCGCCAGGGCCGCATCGGCCGGGAACGCGGGCAGGGCGGCAAGCTCTTTCTCGTCAAGCTCCCTCCCGCCCAGGCGCCGGGCATTCTCGCCGCAGCGGATACCGTCAGCGAAGCCCGGCTGATGCCATATCTCGGATCATTCCTGGAGCGCGTGTTCATCCGCGACATGGACCTGCCGGCTTCGGCCGCAGCGATCGTTCAGGACATCTCGAAGATTGGCCCACCCCAGGGGCAATGGGCGCGACCCGATTTCATGCTGGTGAGCGCGATGCGTTTCCAGTTCCTGCCGGGCTTGCAGGTCGAGGTGCATTCGTTCGAGCTGAAGACCGAGAACGGGGGATCGGTGCAGGCGGTGCACGAGGCGCTGGCGCAGACCCGCTTCACCCATTTCGGGCACCTCGTGTGGCACCTGCCCGATGGCGCGAAGGCCCGCGCCCGGCTTGAAGATGTCGAAAGCCAATGCGAGGCGCACGGCATCGGACTGATCCTAATCCTCGACCTAGAAAACACGGATTCCGGTTTTGAGGTGCGGCTCGACCCCCGTCATCGCGCGACGCCCGCCAAGGAGGTGGATGCGTTTCTGGAGAGCCGCCTGACCGCGGCGAACAAGGCGATCCTTCGGGCAGCGCTGAATGGAGACCAGTAATGTCTGAACGAGCCGGCAAGGTGGTCGCCGTCGCGAACATGAAGGGTGGGGTAGGCAAGACGACCACCGTGGTGATGCTCGCGGACGGATTCGCGGCCAGCGGTCGCAAGGTCCTGGTCATCGACCTCGATGCGCAGGCCAATTCCTCCTATTGCCTCGCGGGCAACGACCTTCTCAAGAGCCTGATCCGTGAGGAGCGCACGATCAGCTTCTATCTCGAGGACGTTATCGTCCGGAAAAAGCGGACCCATCTTGAGAGCCTTGTGCGGGCGCAGGTGGCTTCAACGACCCATGGCTCCAGACTGCTCGACATCTCGCTGGTGGCCTCCGATCCAAGCCTCAGGTTCGTCGAGCGTGAGATCTTTGCCGATCTGCTCAATCGCGACTTCAACCTGAAGGCTATGGAAGGGCAGCTCTGGAAGAAGCTCGAGTCGGAGCTGCCGCGGCTGCGCGGCACCTATGATCTCATCATCTTCGATTGCGCACCGGGCATTTCCGCCTTTACGGAGGCCGCGGTCCGCGCCGCTGATGTCGTCCTGGTGCCGACCATTCCCGATCCCATGTCCACGCTCGGGCTGTCGGCCTTTCTTTTCAGCTTGTGGCAGGGCGCACTGTCGAAAGTCTCCGGCCTGCCACGGCCGAAGCGGCCTCCCCACGTCTTGGCGACGAGGGTGCAGAAAACGGCGGCTTTCACGCGGACGCTGGGCGCCATGCACAGGGATGTGGAGCGCCCGGAGCCTCCCTATTATCTCTTGAACACGCAGATCCCACAGGCGGCGACTTTGGCGGGGATCGCGTCGGACATTCCAGGCCTCACATTCAACAAGAAGTATGGGGCCGTCATCAGCGCCGTGATCGGCGAGCTCGTCGCAGAGTTGGAAGGGATCTTCGATGCCGATATTTCTTGATGGGCACGGCGTGTTCGCGGCCATCGGCGCCAAGCCGGAGGCCTTTCCCGATATCAAGGCCGATGTGCTTGCCACGGCAGAAAAGCTGCTGATCAAGCAGATCAAGAGGGCAACGACGCTCGACCGCCTGGGCGTGGTTTTCTCCGCGGTCGGCCGCGACAATGCAAAAAATGTCCTTGATGCGATGAAGGACACTGAGGTGTCGGCGCTCGTGAAGAAGCTCGACAAGGTTCGCGCGCCGGAACTCGATGCGCTCACGGGGCGGGCTCATCTTGTGGCGCTTGGCTTCGGCGATGTGGCGCCCGAGGCGCCAAAAGCCAAAGCCAAGGCGCCTAAGGCGAAGAAGGTGCAGAAGAGCCTTCTTGAAGCTACCAGCGCCTTCGCTGAAGCCCACGTGCGCGCCGCTCCTCCCGCCGCCAGTGAGGAGAAGAAGGCGCCCGCCAAGTCCGGCAGCCGGCGCGGCCAAAAGAGCTGATGCGTCGGCGTGGTGCGGGGCAGCTCACGCCGCCTCCGCCACGTCCTTCACCCTGAGATTGACCCGGGTCTCGCCCTGCCAGGTGTCGAGCTCCAGGCTGCCGGCGACGTGCAGCGGGCGGCCACGGGCGGCGAGGAGCGCCTGGCCCAGGGGCTCGTCGGCGCAGCGGAAGGCGGCGAGGCGCAGGCTCGCCCCGTCGGCCGCGGTGAGGCGGCCGCGGATATGGCCGGCGCCGAAGGTCTCGGCGAAGGACAGGCGGTGGCCGGGAAAGGCGAAGACCGGCTCGGGATTGCCGGCGCCGAACGGCCCGGCCCGGGCGATGGTCTCGATGAGGGCCGGGGTGGCGGCGCCGGCGGTCAGCGCGCCGTCGAGGGTGAGAGCGCCTTCCGCGCGGGCGCGGGCCACGTCGGCGCTGAGCGTCGCCTCGAAATGGGCGCGCAGCTCGCCGAGCCGGGCGCGCGCCACGGTGAGGCCCGCCGCCATGGCGTGGCCGCCGCCCTTCACCAGCAGCCCGCGGGCCACCGCATCGCGCACCGCCCGGCCGAGGTCCACCCCGGGCAGGGAGCGGCCGGAGCCGGTGCCGGTCTCGCCGTTGAAGGCGATGGCGAAGGCCGGGCGCTGGAAGCGCTCCTTCAGCCGCGAGGCGACGAGCCCCACCACGCCCGGGTGCCAGCCCTCGCCGCTCACCACCACGCAGGCGCCGTCGTCGGCGAGGCCATGGGCGGCGAAGGCCTCGGCCTCGGCGGCGGCGAGGATGGCGCGCTCCACCTCCTGGCGCTCGCCGTTCAGCCGGTCGAGCTCGATGGCGATGGCCTTCGCTTCCATCGGGTCATCGGTGAGCAGCAGCCGCGCCCCGAGGGTGGCATCGCCGATGCGCCCGCCCGCATTGATGCGCGGGCCGAGCAGGAAGCCGAGATGGAAAGGGCGGGGCGGCCCGTCGAGCCGCGCCGCATCCATGAGGGCGGTGAGGCCCACGCGGCCGCGCCGGCGCATCGCCATGAGGCCCTTGGTGACGAAGGCGCGGTTGAGGCCCTTGAGCGGCACCACGTCGGCCACGGTGCCCAGCGCCACCAGGTCGAGCGCCGCCAGCAGGTCGGGCGCCGGGCGCTCGGCGGTGAAATGGCCGCGCCGGCGCAGCTCCCGCACCAGCCCGACGGCGGTGACGAAGGCGAGGCCCGCCGCGCACAAATGCCCGAGGCCGGAGAGGTCGTCCTCCCGGTTGGGATTGACGATGGCCACCGCCTGCGGAAGCTCGGCACCCGCCTGATGGTGGTCGATCACCACCACATCCATGCCGATGGCGCGAGCATGGGCGAGGGTTTCCAGCGAGGTGGTGCCGCAATCCACCGTCGCCAGCAGGGTCACGCCCTGGGCGGCGAGCTGGTCGATGGCGCCGACGGTCGGGCCGTAGCCCTCGAAGATGCGGTCGGGAATATGGAACAGCGGGTCGAGACCCGCGGCGCGCAGCACGTCCACCAGGAGCGCGGTGGCGGTGGCGCCGTCCACGTCGTAATCGCCGAACACGGCCACCTGATCGCCGCGCTCCACCGCGTCGGCGAGGCGCGCCACGGCGGCGGGCATGTCGGTGAGGGTGTCGGGATCGGGCAGAAGGGTCTTGATGGCGGGGTCGAGATAGGCCTCCACCTCGTCCAGCGCCACGCCGCGCCCGGCCAGCACCCGCGCCAGAAGATCGCTCACCCCGTAGCGCTGGGCCATGGCGAGGGCGCACTGGGAGCCGCGCAGGTCGAGCCGCTCCCGCCAGGCCCGGCCGGTGGCGGAATGGGTGACATTGAGGAAGAAGCGATTCGGCTGGTCCAGCATGGTCCCCCCATGAAGCCAGAGCGCGGCCGGCACGTCGAGGCGCGGGGCGCCGGGGCAACGATTTCCGGTGGACAGGCGGCGGCCCATGGCGTCGGCCGGCCGGTCAGGGGGCCGTTCCGGCTCAGAGCGTGGTGGACAGGAAGAAGACGATGGCGCCGGCCATCACAGCGATGGCGCTCGCCGCGACGTAGCGCAGGGCGAAGGCGCGGGTGCCGGCGGCCACCACGAACACCACCCGCCCCACCGCATTCATGGCGAGGGCGATGAGGATGGAGAGCGCCGAGGCGGCGAAGGTCAGCCCGTTGCCGGCGAGCCGGGCGGCATTCAGCGACGGCACGTCCACATCGACGATGCCCGCCACCGCCGATACCAGATAGAGGCTCTGCGGCCCCACCGTCTTCAGCAGCGCGCCACTCACCGCCGAGACCGCGGCGAACATGGCGGCAAACGCCACCAGCGGTCCGATGTCGAAGGGATTGCCGACATTCTCGCTCGCCTTCGCATGGCTGTCGTCGCCACGCATCAGGAACACCCCCATGACCCCGAACGCGGCCGCCGCCGCCAGCACCGCCGGCGCAAGGGTCCAGAGCAGGCCCGGCGCCACCACGGCGCAGATCACCAGCACGCGCAGGCACGACACCATGGCCGCGAGCGCGCCGCCCCCCGCCAGCAGGCCGGGCGGCTCGCCCTGGGCGGCGCGCCGGGCGAAGGCGATGGCGACCGCGGTGGAGGACACCAGGGCGCCGCCCAAAGCGCTGAGCAGGATGCCCTTTTCCGGCCCCGCCACCTTCACCGCCACATAGCCGGCGTAGGAGATGGTGGCGGTGAGCACCATGAAGAACCAGATCTGCCGGGGATTGATGGCGTTGAACGGATCGATGGCGTGGTCCGGCAGCAGCGGCAGGACGATCACCGTCATGGCGAGCAGGACGACGGCGGAGCGCAGCTCGGGCCAGGTGAGATTGCGCACCAGCCGGTGCAGCACCTGCCGGCTCGCCAGCAGGGCCGTGGTGGCGATGGCGGCCGCGCCCGCGACCTCCGGGTCTCCCACCACCGCCAGCGCCCCGAGGGCGAACACCAGCAAGGCGGCGATGAGGCCGGTGATGGAATAGGTGTCGTCGCGCATCTCCTCGCGCAGCACGAAGACGGTGAAGATGGCGGAAAAGGCGAGCCCGGCGGCGATCAGCAGCGCCACGCTCTGCACCGATTGGGAGACCGCCGCCGAGACCCCGCCGAGGAGCCCGCACAGGGCATAGGTGCGGATGCCGGCGGTGCGGCTTCCGGCCGGCTCCTTGCGCTCGCGCCAGCCGCGCTCGACGCCCACCACGAAGCCGATGGCAAGGGCGATGGCGAGGCGGAACAGCAGGTCGTTCACGGCGCAGCCCTCCGGGAGGCCGGCGCATCGGACCGGCGGGGGATGCCGGCGCTCCGCCGGATCAAGTTCCCGGGCGGTGTCATGGTTTCCCGGCTAACAGCATGGACGGCCGGAACCGGCCGGCGCGGGGCGCGGCCGGGCTCAGAGCACCTCATCGAGGTGGAACTTGCGGAAGTCGCGGTGCTCGGTGGTGATGCGCCGCACGGTGCCGGTGGCGGCGCGCATGACGATGGTGTCGGTCTCGATCACGGTGCGGCCGAACCGCACTCCTTTCAGCAGCGCGCCGTCGGTGACGCCGGTGGCCGCCACCAGGCAGTCGCCGCGCACCATCTCCTCGAGCTTATAGATCTTCGCGCCGTCGCGGATGCCCAGCGCCTTGGCCTGGGCGCGCTTCTTCTCGGTGTCGAGCACGAGGCGGCCCTCCATCTGCCCGCCGATGCAGCGCAGGGCGGCGGCCGCCAGCACGCCTTCCGCCGCGCCGCCGAGGCCGAGATAGATGTCGATGCCGCTGTCGTCGGGATTGGTGGTGTGGATCACGCCCGCCACGTCGCCGTCGGTGATCAGCTTGATGGCCGCCCCGGTCTTGCGCACCGCCTCGATCAGCGGGCCGTGGCGCGGCCGGTCGAGGATGAGGGCGCAGATGTCCGTGGCCGGCACGCCCTTGGCCTCGGCCAGCGCCTCGATATTCTCCTGCGGCGAGCGCGAGAGCGAGACGATGCCTTCCGGGTAGCCCGGACCGATGGCGAGCTTCTCCATATAGGCGTCGGGCACCTTCAGCAGCGAGCCGCGCTCGGCCAGGGCGAGCACGGAGATGGAGCCCTCCATGTTCTTGGCGCACAGGGTGGAGCCTTCGAGCGCATCCACCGCGAGATCCACCGCATCGCCGCCCGCGCCCAGCGCCTCGCCGACGAAGAGGTGCTCGGTCTCGCCCTCCTCGCCCTCGCCGATGACCACCTCGCCCAGGATGGCCATCTCGCTCAGCTCGCGATAGGTCGCGGCCATGGCGGCGAGGTCGGCCGCCTGCTCGTCGCCGCGGCCGCGCAGGCTGGCCGCGGACACGGCAGCCCGTTCGGTGATCTGCGCCAGCTCCAAGGCGAGCCGGCGGTCGAGCACCTGCGGCATCCGTGCGACGCTCATGGTTCGTCCTTCCCCGTCAGTCCTTCTCGATCCGGATCACCTGCGGCAGCGAGGCGACAACGCCGTCCGCCTCGATGGCGGCGATGGCGCGCCGCACGGCCTCCTCGGTGGTGGCGTAGGTGATGAGGATCACATGGGCAGTGGCCGCCGCATCATCGGCGAGATCGGGCCGCCGCTGCACGATGGATTCGAGCGAGATGTGCTCGTCGGCCATGCGCTGGGCGATGGTGGCGGCGGTGCCCGGCTTGTTCACGGCGGCGAGGCGGATGTAGTAGCCGCCCTCGTGGCGCTGCATGGGCGCGCGCTCGGCCTTCTGCAGCAGGCCCACCGGGATGCCGAAGGTGAAATCCTTCCCGCCCTTCGCCACGTCGGTGAGGTCGCCCACCACGGCGGAGGCGGTGGCATCGCCGCCGGCGCCGGGGCCGACCAAAGTGAGGCTCACGGCATCGCCATCCACCGCCACCGCGTTGGTGACGTTGGAGACCTGGGCGATGGGCCAGTGCTTGGGCACCATGGTGGGATGCACCCGCTGTTCGATGCCCGTTTCCGTGCGGAGCGCGACGCCGAGCAGCTTGACCTTGTAGCCGAGGTCGTCCGCCGCTTCGAGGTCCGCCAGGGTGAGCTGGCGGATGCCTTCCACATAAATGGAGTCCGCATCCACCTGGGTACCGAAGGCGAGCGAGGTGAGCAGCGCCAGCTTGTGGGCGGTGTCGTAGCCGTCGATGTCGAAGGTCGGGTCGGCCTCGGCATAGCCCAGCCGCTGCGCCTCGCCGAGGCAGACGTTGAAGGAGAGCTTCTCCTCCAGCATCCGGGTGAGGATGTAGTTGCAGGTGCCGTTGAGGATGCCCGAGACCCGCTCGAGCTGGTTGCCGGCGAGGGATTCGCGCAGGGTCTTCACGATGGGGATGCCGCCCGCCACCGCCGCCTCGAAATGCAGGCTGGCCCCGTTTGCCTCGGCGCGCCGCGCGAGATCGACGCCGTGCCGGGCGAGCAGGGCCTTGTTGGCCGTCACCACCGGACGGCCGAGATCGAGCGCGGCCTCCACGGCGGCCTTGGCCGGGTCGCCGTCGCCGCCCATCAGCTCGACGAACACGTCGATGCCGCCGTCGCGGGCGAGGGCCACCGGATCGTCGAACCAGGCAAGACCCGAGAGGTCCACCCCGCGGTCGCGGGTGCGGTCGCGGGCCGCCACCGCCACCACCTTCACGGTGCGGCCGGTGCGCGCGGCAAGATCCGCCGCGCGGCGGTCCAGCATGCGGATCACCCCCGTCCCCACCGTGCCGAGGCCGGCGAGGCCCACTCTCAAATCACTCATGAATCTCTACCGGCTCGATCTCGGATGCGATGACGCGGCTCAGCGCGCGGCGCTCAGGGGTACCACATTGTGCAGCGTGGTGCCCGCCTGGTCGAAGAAGCGGCGGATGTTGCGGGCGGCCTGGCGGATGCGCTGCTCATTCTCCACCACGGCGATGCGGACAAAGCCGTCGCCATGCTCGCCGAAGCCGACGCCCGGGGCCACCGCCACCGCAGCCTTCTCGATGAGGAGCTTGGCGAATTCCACCGAGCCCATCTCGCGGAACGGCTCGGGAATCGGCGCCCAGGCGAACATGGAGGCCTTGGGCACGGGGATCGTCCAGCCGGTGCGGGTGAAACTCTCCACCAGCGCGTCGCGGCGCTTCTTGTAGGTCTCGCGCATCTCGGCGACGCACTCCTGCGGGCCGTTGAGCGCGGCCGCCGCCGCGACCTGGATCGGGGTGTAGGCGCCGTAATCGAGGTACGACTTCACCCGCGAGAGGGCCGAGATCAGCCGCTCGTTGCCCACCGCGAAGCCCATGCGCCAGCCGGCCATGGAATAGGTCTTGGACATGGAGGTGAACTCCACCGTCACGTCCATGGCGCCCGGCACCTGCAGCACCGAGGGCGGCGGGTTGTTGTCGAAATAGAGCTCGGCGTAGGCGAGGTCGGAGAGCACGATCAGCTCGTGCTGCTTCGCGAACGCCACCACGTCCTTGTAGAAATCGAGATCGGCCACGCAGGCGGTGGGGTTCGACGGATAGCACAGCACCACCGCGATGGGCTTCGGGATGGAATGCTTCACCGCCCGTTCCATGGCGTGGAAGAATTCCGGCCCCGGCTCCACCGGCACCGAGCGGATGACGCCGCCGGCCATGAGGAAGCCGAAGGCGTGGATGGGGTAGGACGGGTTGGGCGTGAGAATCACGTCGCCGGGCGCGGTGATGGCCTGCGCCATGTTGGCGAAGCCTTCCTTGGATCCGAGGGTCGCCACGATGTGGCGCTCGGGATCGAGCTTCACGCCGAATCGCCGCTCGTAATAGGCGGCCTGCGCCCGGCGCAGGCCGGGAATGCCCTTGGAGGCGGAATAGCGGTCAGTGCGGGGCTTGCCGATGGTCTCTTTCAGCTTGTCGATGACGTGCTCGGGCGCTTCGAGGTCGGGGTTGCCCATGCCGAGGTCGATGATGTCCACGCCGGCATTGCGGGCGGCGGCCTTCACACGGTTCACTTGCTCGAACACGTAGGGCGGCAGCCGGCGAATGCGGTGGAAATCGGTGGTCATCTCTTGGCTCCACAATCCGCGCTCATTCATTCTTCTGGCGCGGCAGTCGGGTTTTGTAGCATTGTTCGGTTAAGGAAAAAGCAGGGAAAGCCACCTCGCTACGGGAAAAGGCGGAACACCGACGCCAAACGGCCCCTTTATTCCGTGGACAGACGCCCCGCCCTGCTCAAAGGTAATTGGCCACGCGAAAAGGGAGAAAGCGTGTCACTGATCGGCTTCGATGGCCCGCTTGACCTTGCCCTCGCGGCTGGCGGCGAGGCTTTCCAGCTCCGACTGGAGCTTGGAGCGCTCGGCGGGGGAGAGGGTCTTCTGGGTTGACGGAGCGGTGCCGAGGGTCGGGTAGGTATTGTCCTGCACCTCGGGAACCTTCGGATCGGGCGGAGTGAGGGCCGAAAGCGGGTCCTCCTGGCCGGCGCAGCCGCCGAGGGATGCAACGAGAGTTGCAAAAATGGCGCCGGCAACAAACATGCGTAGGCACAGCCATACGCTGCATAAAGCGCGCCGAGCTTCAATCGGGCGGGCAAGGGGAGAGCCGAAGATGACCATCACGCAGCAGAACAGTCCCTGAAATTCGCCGAAAGCCGGGAGGAGCCCGAGCGAAGGCTCGATCCCTCCAGACCGCCCCGCTAATGTGGCCGAAGCGGGACGCGAAGCATATGACACGGCCGGTTCATCGACCACTGGGCCGGCGATGAGAGGGTGGCGGATGTCTGCGACCGAGGAAACCTCAGGCAGGGTTGAGCTTTCCGCATCGACAGATCAGGACGGCGGCTCCGGTTACGCGCCGCTGGAGGGTTTGGCCGCGCCGCAGTTCGTGGACGAGGCCGAGGTGCTGCCGACGCCGCCGACCGGCGGAGCGGCAGAGGGACCCTTTGGCGAGCGGCCGGACACCGGCCCCGTCCCGTCCGATTCCATCCTTCCCCTGGAGACGATGCCATTCGGAGGCAATCCGTTCATGCCTCCGCCGCCGCGATCCGACGAGGGCCGGGTCGTGACGTTTCCCCCCATAATCAGAAGCAAGGAGGCGCCCATGCAACACGAGGTGCCAAAGCCGCCGGTTTCTTCCGTCATGTCCGAGCAGGCGTCGCCGTCGTGGTCCGCCTCACCCCAGCCGCAGATGTCGGCCGCGCCGGGAGGCGCGCAGCCGGAGCAGCAGGCCTGGGTCTCGGCCGATACGCTGGTGCCTTCGGGCACCGTGGACTCCTTCCGCAGCGCGGCGTCCGAGCCGGCCACGCCCGCTGCCCCTCCGTCGGTCGCGCCGACTGCGCCCGCCACCCTTCAGCCGGTACCGGCGGCCGAGAAGCCGCGTGCCGCGCAGGCTGAAGCCGAGAAGCCGACCAGACTCGACATGGACGTCTTCGCGCGCAATCTCGCGCAACTGGTGGAGGAAGGCGGAAAGGCCATGGCGGCCTACCTCGGTCCCCACGCCGACGGCACCAAGAAGGACACCATGGCCGAGGACATCGCGGACGCACTGAAGACGGTCGGGCAGGTGGCCGAATACTGGACCGCCGATCCCCAGCGCACCCTGGAGGCGCAGTCCCGCCTCATGGGCGGCTATCTTTCGGTGTGGACCAACACCATGAAGAAGCTCATGGGCGAGCAGGTGGAGCCCGTCGAGCAGCCCGCACCTTCGGACAAGCGCTTCAAGGACGAGAGCTGGAGCGAAAATCCGATGTTCGACGGCCTGAAGCAGGCCTATCTGGTCACCTCCCACTGGGCCGAGGACATGGTGCGCGAGGCCGAAGGCCTCGACGACCACACCCGCCACAAGGCCGAGTTCCTGGTGCGCCAGGTCGCCAACGCCATCTCGCCGTCCAACTTCGTGATGACCAATCCGGAGGTGATCCGCGAGACGCTGGCGTCCTCGGGCGAGAACCTCGTGAAGGGCATGCGCAACCTCACCGAGGACCTCATCGAGGGCAAGGGTCAGCTCAAGATCCGTCAGACCGACATGACGGCCTTCGAGCTCGGCCGCAACCTGGCGACCACGCCCGGCAAGGTGATCTTCGAAAACGAGATCATGCAGCTCATCCAGTACGAGCCCACCACGGAAACGGTGAAGAAGACGCCGGTCCTCATCGTGCCGCCGTGGATCAACAAGTTCTACATCCTCGACCTCACCGCCGAGAAATCCCTGATCGGGTGGATGGTGAGCCAGGGGCTGACGGTATTCACCATCTCCTGGGTCAATCCGGATGCGCGGCTCGCCGCCAAGAGCTTCGACGACTACATGCGCGAAGGCATCATGGAGGCGCTCGACGCCGTGGCCATCGCCTCGGGCGAGCGGGAGGTGCACACCATCGGCTATTGCGTGGGCGGCACGCTGCTCGCCGCGACGCTGGCCTACATGGCGGCCACCGGCGACGACCGCATCGCCAGCTCCACCTTCCTCACCACCCAGATCGACTTCACCCATGCGGGTGATCTGAAGGTGTTCGTGGACGAGGACCAGATCGCCATCATCGAGCGCCACATGAAGAAGAAGGGCTATCTGGAAGGCAGCCGGATGGCCAATTCGTTCAACTTGTTGCGCTCCAACGATCTGATCTGGCCCTATGTGGTGAACAACTACATGAAGGGCAAAGCGCCGTTCCCGTTCGACCTGCTCTACTGGAATGCCGATTCCACGCGCATGCCGGCGGCGAACCACTCCTACTACCTGCGCAACTGCTACCTCACCAATTCCATCGCCCGCGGCGTGGCCGAGCTCGCCGGGGTGAAGGTGGATATCCCGAAGGTGAAGGTGCCGGTCTATTCGCTGGCGGCGAAGGAGGACCACATCGCCCCGCCGAAGTCGGTCTATATCGGCGCGAACCTGTTCTCCGGCCCGGTGCGCTACGTGCTCGCCGGCTCGGGGCACATCGCCGGCGTGGTCAATCCTCCGGCCAAGAACAAGTACCAGTATTGGTCCGACGGCCCGGTGGGCCCGAGCTACGAGCTGTGGGCCGAGGGCTCGCAGGAGCACAAGGGCTCGTGGTGGCCGGACTGGAAGCAGTGGTTCACCAGCATCCATCCCGACGACGTGCCGGCGCGGGTGGTCGGCGGCGGCCGCCTCACCCCGATCGAGGACGCGCCGGGCCGCTACGTGATGGCGCGCTCGTAGGCGCCGCGCCGGACAGGCCTTGGGTGAACAGGCCTTGGGTGACGGGAGGGGCGCTTTCAGCGCCCCTTTCGCTTTTCCGGGAAGGCGTTGTCGAGGAGGATGCCGCGCGAGACGGCGCTGCGGCCGAACTTCGCCCGCAGCTGGTCCATGGCCGCCTCCGTAGCCTTGAGGCGCACCGCCGAGGTGTCCACGAGATCGGCCGGATCGGCCTCGCTCGCCGGGCCGAGATCGGAGAGGCCGACGCCGATGAGGCGGAACAGCGTGCCGTCCGCCTCCTTCAGCAGCAAATCGTGGGCGGCGCCGTAGAGCCGCGCGGCGAGGCAGGTGGGGCTCTCCAGCGTCCGCGAGCGGGTGCGCAGGCGAAAATCCGCGCTCTTCAGCTTCAGTGTCACCGTCCGCCCGGCGACGCCGGAGACTTTCAGGCGCTGGCTGACCTCCTCGCTCAGGGCATAGAGCGCCTGCTCCAGCGGGCGCAGCGCCGCGATGTCCTTGGCGAAGGTGGTCTCGGCGGACACGCTCTTGGCCGCGCGATGGGGCTCCACCGTGCGGCCGTCGATGCCGCGCGACAGGCGCGCGAGCCGCAGGCCCTCGGCGCCGTAGCGCCGGGCGAGGTCCGCCTCGCTCGCCCGCTGCAGGTCGGCGATGGTGTGGAAGCCGTCGCGGGCGAGCTTCGCCCCGAAGGCCGCGCCCACGCCGAAGATGAAGGTCACCGGCCGCGGCGCCAGGAACGCGGCCGCCTCCTCCTGCCCGAGCACCGAGAAGCCGCGCGGCTTGTCGAGGTCGGAGGCGGTCTTGGCCAGGAACTTGTTCGGCGCAAGGCCCACCGAGACGGTGATGCCCACCTGCCGCTCCACCTCCCGGGCGAAGCGGGCGAGGGTGCGGGCGGGGCTCATGGCGTGCAGCGCCTGCGTCCCCTCCAGGTCGAGGAAGGCCTCGTCGATGGAGAGCGGCTCCACCAGCGGGGTGAGGGCGCGCATCAGGGCGCGCACCTCGGCGCCGGCCTTGCGGTATTTGGCCATGTCGGGCGGCAGCACCACCGCCTCCGGGCAGAGCGCCCTGGCCTTGAACATGGGCATGGCCGAGCGCACGCCCTTGATGCGGGCGATGTAGCAGGCGGTGGAGACCACGCCGCGCTGGCCGCCGCCGATGATCAGCGGCACGTCGTTGAGCCGCGGGTCGTCGCGCTTCTCCACCGCGGCGAAGAAGGCGTCGCAATCCACGTGGGCGACGGTCAGGGCATGGATCTGCGGGTGGCGGACGAGGCGCGGGCTGCCGCAGGCGGGGCAGCGCGGCCCCTCGCCGGCCTCGGCGAGGCAGTCGCGGCAGAAGCCGGGGGCGGGGAGGGGCGCCATGGCTCAGGCCTTCGGCGCCGCCCTCACATGGGCCGGCGCACGGGGGCGTCGGGATCGGCGGGCGGCTCCAGGATGGCGAGCGCGCTCACCACGTGCTTGGGATCGAAGCCGTGCTGGGCGGAGAAGGCGACCAGCATGTCCTCATGGGCGATGAGGAAGGAAAGCACGCCGGCATTGAAATCGGGCTTGCCGGCGGCGGCCCGCAGGCTCGCCGGCGTGAGCCCGGTCTCGCCGAGGAAGGTGACGAGCCGCTCGCCGTCGGCGGCGATGAAGGAGAGGGCCGCCACCGCCACGTCCTGCGCCGCATCGCGCAGGGCCTTGGGGCCGGAGGGTTTGTCGGAGGGTCTGTCGATCTTGGGCATTTGCGCTTCCGCACGGAATCAAGGAATGAGGTCTGCAGCGTTTTCAGGCGAAGCGGGCAGCGCTGCGCTTGGAAACGCGACAGGGCAGGAGCCGAGCATATTCGGGATTTCCGGGAATCGCGAATATGATCGCGCCGCTGTCCATTCCACCACGTTCGCGCGGAACCGCGAAGCGCAATGCCGGGGGCGCGCCGATGGCGAAGAAGGTGATGATCGTGGAGGACAACGAGCTCAACATGAAGCTCTTCCATGATCTGTTGGAGGCCCACGGCTTCGAGACGGTGGAGACGCGCTCCGGGGTGGAGGCGGTGGAGCTCGCCCGCGCCCATCGGCCCGACCTCATCATCATGGATATCCAGCTTCCCGAGATCTCCGGCCTCGACGTCACCCGCAAGCTCAAGGCCGACCCGGAGCTGAGCGCGATTCCCGTGGTGGCGGTCACCGCCTTCGCCATGAAGGGGGACGAGGAGCGCATCCGCGCCGGCGGGTGCGAGGCCTATCTGTCGAAGCCCATCTCGGTGGCGAAATTCCTGGAGACGGTGCGCCAATACGCGGGCGCGTGAGGCGAATCGGGTCGCTTCCCCTTTGCCGGAGGCTGCGCTATGATTTTTGCCTTGCGAATGCGAAGCGAGAAATGGCGCCTGTGGGGCGCTCCGGCCGGTGGATCCTGTCCGAAGGAAACCGCGGCGGAGCGCATGCGCGAGGGCGGTTCCGCTTCCTGACTACCCTACGGAGTGCTCAGGTCCGCCGCATCTCCTGGGTCCGTGGGGTTTGGCCGGTGGGCGCGGCGATGGGAGGCCTCCCCATGCTGCTGCCCGCCGGCCATCCTGCCCCAAGCCTGGTTACCTGAATCTGAACGCTGCCGCGCAGCGGTCGCCCGTATGCCCGGGCCACGCGAATCTGCCGTCCTGGCCGGGCCGGCGGACGCACCGTGCCGCCGCTGCGCCTGCGGTGGCCGTCGTGGATGCTACGATGCCGGCGCGCCAACGAGAAAAGGCGCCCGGAGGGCGCCTCGGCAATCGGCATCGCAAATGCGCAAAGATCAGACACGCGGGCGAGGCGCAGCCCCGCCGCCGTTCACTTGATCTTGGTCTCGCGGAATTCCACGTGCTTGCGGACGACCGGATCGTACTTCTTGAGCACGAGCTTGTCGGTCTTGGTGCGCGAGTTCTTCTTGGTCACGTAGAAGCTGCCGGTGTCCGCGCTGGACAGGAGCTTGATCTTGATGGTTACAGCCTTGGCCATGTCGAAATCCCTGGATGCCGTGGGAGGCGCGCGAACCTTCCAGGGCAGAGGCCCCGTCGAGGTGCGAAAAGAAATACGAACGCGCTGCCGATCCGGCGGCTCGTGGGCGCGGAAACTCTCTCAACAGGCCTTCAATGTCAAGGGTGCTCGGGCGCGCGCAGCACGAGGCGGGTCGCCACCAGCAGGCTGTAGGCCCCCAGCATGGCGGCGATGACGAAGGCGAATCCGTAAGGGTCGTAGGCGTCCATGCCCCAGCCGACCAGCGGCGGGCCGGCGATCAGGCCGACGGAGTAGAGCATCACGAAGGCGCCGTTGGCGGCGGCAAGATCCCCGCCATGGAAGCGCGAGCCGAGATGGGCGAGCCCCACCGTGTAGAGCGAGCCGACGATGCCGGTGGCCACGAACAGGGTGGCGAGGAAGACGAAATCCCCCACCTGGACGAAGGGCAGCACCGCGGTCGCGATGGTGCCCACCAGCGCCGCCGTCAGCAGCAGCCAGCGCCGGTCGATCTTGTCGCTGACGAGGCCGATCGGGATCTGGAACGCCACGTTGCCCAGCACCGCCACGGTGAGCAGCAGGGAAGCGCCGGAATCGGAAAGGCCGAGGCGCACGCCATAGACCGGCAGGAAGCTCATCACCGCCGTCTCGATGGCGCCGAACACCAGCGCGGCGAGCAGCGCCGTGGGCGAGCGCCTGAGGAAGGCGATGACGCCATGGTGGTCGTCGCCATGGATGCGCGGGGCGAGGCCGTTGGCCATCAGCACCGGGATGCCGCCGGCCAGCAGAACGAGGGCGCCCGCAATGTAAGGCGGCCAGCCCGAGGCGCCGAGCAGGCCGAGGATCGCCGGCCCCAGCGCCGCGCCCACCGACAGGGCGGTGGCATAGATGCCCATGATGAGCCCGCGCCGGTGCGGCGGCGCCACCGCATTGATCCAGAACTCGCTCACCACGAACAGCACGCACAGCGCCGCCCCGAAGAGGAAGCGCAGCGGAAACCACATGGCGAAGGCGGGGATGGCCTTGAAGGCGAGCAGGGTTGCCGCCGTCGCGACGATGGCGAGGGTGAGCAGGAGCCGCACCCCGAGCTTCTTCACGAGGGCCGGCACGAACGGCGCGACGGCGATGGTCGCCACGCCGGCGACCGCCGTGTTGATGCCGATGAGCTTGGCCGAGACGCCGCGCGATTCCAGCTCCAGCGCCAGCAGCGGGATGGACAGGGAGATGCCGACGCCCACCACGGTGATGGCGGAGATGGCGGCGGCGATGGAGGCCGTCTGGCTCCCTTTGGTGAGCGGGCGCTCCGGCGCGTGCATGTCCCTCGGTCCTTGCGTCGTGCCGGGCCGGCTCATGGGGAACCGGCCCGGGCGGTTCCCTATGACGGGTAAAAGCGTCATTCGTCAAATGCTTGGGCGTCGGCGCGCGTTTCGCTGCGCGCCGCGCGCCGCTCGGAAACGCGCGAAGATAGCGGCCCGGCGGGTCGCCGCATTCCCTGAGCGGGACCCGGTTCCGCGCCCGGCGCAGAGGGCGGGGCGGCGCGGTTTCCCCCCGTGAACCGGGATCCGCCGCGCCGGACGATGCCCTAGTCGAGCAGCAGCCGCACGAAGCGCTTGCCGCGGGGCATGGAGTAGAAAGGTACCGGAAGGCGCGGGTGGAAGCCGGCTTCGAGCCGCGCCTGCACCTCCTCCAGCACCACGCGGGTGATGGTGGGCAGCTCCAGCGCCTTGGTCTCCTCGAAGGTGAGCCAGCGGACCTCGATGAGCTCCGAAGAGGGACCGACCATGCCCGGCACCTCGGCGGCGATGGCGCGCGCGTCGGCAGCGAAGAAGCGGGTATCGAAGCGCTTCGGCCGCCGCGGCGGGGTGATGGCGCGCATCACGTAGGTGAGGCCTTCCAGATCGGGGAAGACGCCGTGCTCGGCGAAAGCGCGCCAGTCGTCGCACGGCGCCTCGGGCGGGCCGAGATCGGCGTCCCTGGTGCCGAGCAGCAGGCCGGTCTCCTCATAGAGCTCGCGGATGGCGGCGGCGGCGAGGCCCCGGGCGCGCTCCAGCGAGGGGCGCTGCACCTTGGACATCAGGCGGCGCTCGCTGTCGCCGTCGAGCACGCCGTGCACCGGCATCTTCCGGTCGTGCGCTTCCAGCCGACCGCCCGGGAAGACGTAGACGTTGGGCATGAAGCGGTGGTTCTCGTGGCGCCGCCCCATGAGCACGCGGGGCACCTTGCCGCTCTTGTCGAGCACGAGGATGGAGGCGGCATCGGAGGGGCGCACGTTCGGAAAGTCCTGACGCCGCTCGGTGGCGGTCAGGCGGTCTGCAAGGTCGTTCATGGGGCGGGCGGGGTCCGGGAGGCGGGTGCGAGGAGGGGGGCCACGAGAGGGGCGACGAGCGGAGGCTCCTCCCGTTCGGGGCTGGCGGGATCGAAGCCGTGCATGTGCAGCGCCCATTGCAGGGCGACCAGCATGCCCTTCAGCGGCGGCAGGAGCACGAGGGAGAGAAAGAGGGTGAGCGGCAGCCAGGCGGCGAGGTGCACCCAGAGCGCGGGATGAAACAGCTCCTCCACGATCACCATCAGCGGCACCACGATATGGCCGACCACGAAGATCACCGCATAGGGCGGGGCATCGTCGGCGCGCTGGTGGTAGAGCTCCTCGCCGCAGGTCTGGCAAAAAGGCGCGACCTTCAGATAGCTGGAGAACATGCGTCCGGCGCCGCAGGCGGGGCAGAGGCCGCGCGCGCCGCGGGCGAGCGCGCCGGGAATGGGGCGCTTGGGCAGGGCGGGCGCCTCGTCGTCCGCCGGGACGGGCGGCTGGGCGCCTCCCGCCCGCGTGGTTACCGTCATGGTCATGGATGGGCGCCCCTTTCTGCGTCCTCACCTTTTGTCTTGTCGCCGGCTTATGCTGCCGGCTCTGGTCCGTGCGGCCTTCGGCCTTCCGGATGTGGACCCGGGCGGCCCGTCTCCTACCGGCCTTTCCCCTTGCGGGCGGGGCTGCGCCCGGCCTTGGGCGGCCGCGCGCCACGGGGACCCGAGGGGGAATCCTTCGGCGGCCCGCCGGCCGGCCGCGTCCGCCCCTTGGGCATGCCCGATCGGCGCAGCGGCCGGAGCCGGGCCTTCGACCCGGCCTTGCCACCGTCCGCGTAGGAGCCTTCGGAGAGTAGCTCAAACCGGAGCGCCCCCGCTACCGGCGCCGCCTCCACGAGGCGCACCTCCACCCGGTCGCCGATGCGGTGCATCTCCCCGGTGCGGTCGCCCACCAGGGCCTGACGGGCCTCGTCGAAGCGGTAATAGTCCGCGCCGATGGTGGCGGCGGGGATGAAGCCGTCCGCCCCCGTCTCGTCCAGCGCGACGAAAAGACCCGCCCGCGTCGCCCCGGTGATGCGGCCCTTGAACGCCGCGCCGATCTGGTCGGCCAGGTGATGGGCGATGAGCCGGTCCACGGTCTCGCGCTCCGCCGCCATGGCGCGCCGCTCGGTGACGGAGATGGCCGCGGCGACCTCGGCGAGGCCGTCCTTCGTGGTCTCCTCGGGCAGGCCGTCCTTGCCGAAGGCGAGGGCGTGGATCAGGGCGCGGTGCACCACGAGGTCGGCATAGCGTCGGATGGGCGAGGTGAAATGGGCGTAGCGGCGCAGGTTGAGGCCGAAATGGCCGTAATTGTCCGCCGCATATTCCGCCTGGGACTGGCTGCGCAGCACCACCTGGTTGACCAGGGGCGCAAGGTCCGTGTCCTCCACCAGCTCCAGGATGTGGTTGAAGTGGGAGGGGCGCACCGTATCGGTCTTGGGCAGGGAAAGATCGATGGTCTTCAGGAAGTCGCGCAGTGCCGACAGCTTGGCCATGGAAGGCCCGTCGTGCACCCGGTAGACGAGGGGCGTGCGCTGCTCCTCCAGGGTCTCGGCGGCGGCCACATTGGCGAGGATCATGAACTCCTCGATCAGGCGGTGGGCGTCGAGCCGTTCGGGCACGATCACCTTGTCCACCGTGCCGTCCTCCTTCAGCAGGATCTTGCGCTCGGGCAAATCGAGGTCGAGGGGCGCGCGGGCGTCGCGGGCCTTCTTCACGCAGGCATAGGCCGCATAGAGCGGGGCGATGACGCCATCGCGCAGGGGCTCGGTCACGTCGTCGATGCGGCCGTCCATGGCGTCCTGCGCCTGGGCATAGGCGAGCTTGCCGGCCGAGCGCATGAGCACCCGGTGGAAGGTGTGGCCCTTCTTTCGCCCGTCCCGCCCGATGACCATGCGCACGGCCAGCGCCGGGCGGTCCTCCTTCGGGCGCAGCGAGCAGAGATCGTTGGAAATGCGCTCGGGCAGCATGGGCACCACCCGGTCGGGGAAATAGACCGAATTGCCGCGCAGCAGCGCTTCCCGGTCCAGCGCCGAGCCGGGGCGCACATAAGCCGCCACGTCGGCGATGGCCACCGTGACGATATAGCCGCCCTCATTGGCCGGGTCCTCGTCGGCGATGGCGTGCACCGCGTCGTCATGGTCCTTGGCGTCGGGCGGGTCGATGGTGACGAGGGGGAGCTTGCGCCAGTCCTCGCGGCCGCGCACCGTCACCTTCTTGGCCGCCTCGGCCTCGCTCAGCACCGCCTGCGGGAAGGTGTGGGGGATGCCGTGGGCATGCAGGGCGATGAGGCTCACCGCCTTCTCGCTCTTCAGCGAGCCCAGCACGTCCTTCACCCGCGCCAGCGGCAGGCCGAACACGCGCTGGCGCAGCAGCTCGACGGAGACGAGATCGCCGTCCTCGGCTTCATGCTCGCCGCCGGGGGGCACCTGCAGCTCGCGGCCAAGCGACTTCTTGTCGATGGGCAGGATGCGCCCGCCGCCCTGGGGCAGGGCGCGGTAGATGCCCAGAGTCTGCTTCCTCGCCTTCTCCAGCACCTTCACCACGCGCCCGACGTGGGGGATGTTGGCGGCGATGGAGCCTTCGACGATGCGCAGCAGCACCCGGTCGGAGATGCCGGGGGCGGGGCCCTTCGCCGCGCGCGGCACCTGCACGATGATCGGGGGCGCCTCGCCGTGGGCCTCGGTGTCCCATTCCACCGGAAGGGCGATGAGGTCGCCGTCGCTGTCGCGGCTCACCACGTCGGCGAGCACGACGCCGGGCAGGGCGCCGGGCACATGCAGGCGGCGGCGCCGGCGATCCACCACGCCCTCGTCGGCGAGGTCGGCGAGCAGCGCCTTCAGCTCCAGCTTCTGCGCGGCGCTGAGGCCGTAGGCGCGGGCGATCTCGCGCTTGCCCACATTGCCGCCGTGGGAGGCGATGTAGGCCAGGACCTCCTGCTTGGACGGCATCTCTCCGGTCGCGCGGGGCGCGACCACCAGCGCGGCCGCCTCCGCATGCTCCGCCGCCGCGGCCTTGCGGGCCGAGCGGGTGCGCCCGGCGCGAGCCTTCGGCGGCCGGTCAGCCGACCGGGTGGGACGCGAGGAGGTGGGGCGCTTGGGCAAGGGCGGGTTCCGGGTCGAGGGCACGGCGGCGCGGCACCCCGGCAAGGGGCACCGCACGCTTATACCCATCTGAGCGGCGATTGCGTCCCGTATCAAGGATGCGGGCGCATTTTACCCCACGCTCGCATTGCCCGCGCGCCGGCCATCCCGGGGGATCGACCGGACGTGGCCCGCCTCAGCGCCGCGCCAGCGAGCGCAGGAAGCCCTCGTATTCGTCGGTCAGCTCCATATCCACGCCGAACGCGTTGCGCAGCAGGACGTTGGCGATGAAGGCCTGATCGTTCTTGGGGTCTTCGAGGGTCTCGCGCAGCACCGGCACGGTGTCCTCGATGTGCTTCATGAAGGCGACGCCCTTCTCCAGGGTTTCGTTCCACTTGGCGCGGTGCCACAGGGCCAGCGGGTACATGATCTCGTGCACGAAGTTGGAATTGCGCGCCTTCTCGAAGAAGCGCAGGCCCGTCGACCAGTTCTCCTTGGAGCGCAGCGGGGGCGGGGGGATGTCGCCCAGCAGCATCTTCTTGCCAGCCTGGCCGACGAAGTCGTCGATGGTGATCGGCGTCTCGATGTTGGTGCGGAAATGCCAGAGCGCAACGTTGCCCGGGAATTCCTTGCCCATGCTGGCGACGAACGCCTCCTCCACCTTGTCCACCGCCGCCTTGTCGCCCTTGAGCGAGGCGGTCATGCAGAAGGCGAACATGGCGTCGTTGCCCACGTCGTGGGTTTTGCCGCCCTTGAGCTGCTCGGGGGTGAGCTTGGGGGTGATGCCGTCCGCCGGCACCTGTGCCTCGCCCAGGCGCTGGGCCATGATGAAGGAGGTGATCTCGAGCCAGCCCATGTAATTGGCGATGAAGGCGTCGGGATCCACATGCACGATCGCCAAGTTGAGGGGCATCTTGCGCTTCTGCAGCTCGGCCATATCGGTCATGAAAACATTCCCTGAAATTGGTGTTGATTGGGGTCAATGACAAAGGGGCGCGTCGCCATCGCGACACGCGGAGAGATGATTGCGCCTTTTCAGAGCAAGAAAAATGCCAAGCTTGGCAGCATTGCCGGCGGCCATGCATGCCTTGCGCGGCGGTTGCCGGCCGGATGGGCGGCGCGCCCTCACAGGAGCGGAGGGCGCCCAAAAGACGGGCAGCGACCTTGGCCGGGAATCAGAAGATGGCGACGGCGCCCTGCCAGATCGCCCAGGTCATGAGCCCGGTGATGACGATGCCGAGCAGGGTGGCGCCGAAGCCGGCGAGGATGACCAGCCCGTCGCGCTCCACCAGGCCGAGGCCGAAGATGCACACCGCGAACCCCGGCGGCAGGTTGCCCAGGAACGGGATCGGCAGCAGCAGGATGAAGCCGAGCAGCACCACGGTCGCGCCCACCGCGCGGCGTGCCGTGGGGCCGGCGAACTGCTGGTAGCGCGGGCTGGAATAGGTCTCGAACCGTTTGATGTAGGGCAGGGAGCGCGTCACCACCGTCTCCAGGATGGAGCGCGAGAAGGTGCGCTTGGACAGCCATTCGGGCAGCCACAATTCCTGCCGGCCGATCACCATCTGCGCGCCGATGAGGGCGAGCACGATGCCGCAGATCACCGGGATGCCGGGCGGCATGGGGATGCAGTTGGGAATGCCGAAGATCAGGAACAGGATGCCGAACGCGCGGTTGCGCAGCGCATTGACCAGATCGCCGACCGCCACCTTGTCGCTCTCCTGGGCGGCGAGGACGGCGGCGAGCAGCTCGGACGTTCTGGGGGTGCGGTGATCCACGACAGCCTCGTTGGTGACCGCGCCCTTTTAGCACTTGGAAAGCGGCGGCGTCAGGGCATGGGATGGCGATACCGCCGCACCCCCTGACGCGCGCCCGCCCGGTGCCGCCCGCGCCTCAATGCAGCACGAACAGGCCGTCCACCGCGCGCAGTTCCGCCGGCTTGATCAGCTCGCAGTGGGCCACGGTCACCTGATGCAGCCGCCCCTCGATCTCGCGCTGCCAGAAGGCGAGGAAGCGGTTCAGCTCGGGAAAGCGCGGGCAAAGATCGTAATTCTGCCAGATGAAGCTCTGTAGCAGGGCCGGGTGATCGGGAATGCGATAAAGGATTTCCGCCGTCGCCAATCCGTATCCTGCAATCTGCTTTTCGAAATCATGGGAAACGCGCCCGCCTGCCATGGTCGGCTCCTTTCGGTCACGATGTGTCCTTGCGAAAGATAGTCGGCGCAGGGGCAGGGTGCGGCAAGACGTAATTTTGAATTAAATGTTTAAAAACAAGTCACTAGCAGCGGTGCGCCGGCTCTGCTGACAGCCGGGTCGACCGCGCGGCAGGGGGGCGGAGCGATAGGGTCCGGCTGGCGACACTGCGGCCCCGCGCCGGCGGCGGATGGAGGCGCACGGTCGCGGTGCGGGCATGCCGGGGGTGTTAGCAGTCCAGCACGGTGAGTGCCAAAAAATTGCCCCGGCCCCCTTGCGCGGCTCCGAAGCGCATCATAGATCGCCTTCCGAGCCGGGTGGAAACGCCCGGCGCCCCCTTTGAAACCAAGAGGATCGGAGGTTTCCCGATGGGTTTCCGCCCCCTGCACGACCGCGTTGTCGTGAAGCGCATTGAAGCCGAGCAGAAGACCGCCGGCGGCATCATCATCCC
>OFTY01000217.1_pt1 | contig 59611 bp, 53 predicted proteins | sample 1775061 | NCBI WGS metagenome assembly OFTY01 (sample SAMN08195773, study PRJEB24354) | sludge metagenome | isolation source: sludge from phenol fed wastewater aerobic bioreactor B | place: India: Nagpur | collected 2016-09-16 | reverse complement strand
GTTTTTAGAGACTGAAAGAATAAGAGAAGGAAAATGAAGTAGAAGAGGAAGAAAAAGAAGTGAAATATATTTCAAGATATGATCGGTGAAGAATTTATCGGCGCTGATAAAGTGGCTTTGGTGCTCGGGGATAATATATTCTATGGCAATGGGATGGGGGCTCAACTCAGAAAGCTGGTGGATATAGAAGGCGGATATGTGTTTGCTTATCAGGTTTCCGACCCGGAGCGGTATGGTGTAGTCGAATTCGATAAAGACAACCGGGCTATTTCCATTGAGGAGAAACCTGAAAAGCCGAAATCAAATTTTGCTGTTCCTGGCCTTTATTTTTACGACAATGAAGTTGTAACGATTGCAAAGAACCTGAAGCCTTCTCCAAGGGGAGAGTATGAGATCACGGATGTAAACAGAGAGTATCTCAAGCTTCAGAAGCTGAAAGTAGCGATACTGGATAGAGGTACGGCCTGGCTGGATACCGGAACCTTCGATTCTCTGAGCGATGCCAGTGAATTTGTACGGGTGATCGAAAAGCGCCAGGGCACCAAAATCGGATGTATTGAAGAAATAGCCTACCGGAGCGGCTTTATTTCCAAAGATCAATTGCTCCAGATCGCAAACGGACTTAGTAAAAGTGGATATGGAACGTACCTGATCCGAAACGTTCTTCAAAGCACTTAACCCTTACTGACTATGAAAAGACTACTCGTGAATGCAGTGCACTCGTTTTTCCAGGTAAGGCCGTTTGAGTCAATTCTTAGGTCTGCTGTCAAAGGAAAAGATATTACGTCCGTCCTGGTTAAGTTTATTCCTCCTAACCATGTTTATGATAAAAAGGTACAACGGATTGCTAGGGATGGTCAGCTCACGCTGTTTGCCAATCTGTATGATTATAATGACTGGAAAGCTTATTGGGGGTTGCGGGAAATTGAAAGGGAACGGTTGTATGCACTCGCATCTTCAGCCAAAACGGTAGTAGACATAGGTGTAAATAATGGTTGGGTGCTGCTGAACCTGGCACGCATAGCGCAATCCAATAAGGGTTTTGTATATGGGTTTGAACCTTTTCCACCTACTTATCAGCGTTGCATCAGGAATATAGAAGCCAGTAAAATCTCCAATTGCAAGGTCTTTAATATGGGTTGCAGCGATGAGAAAGGTGAATTGGTGATGATATCCGAAATAGCAACCAATAGCGGTCAGAACAGGATCGTTGAATCTGGTGAATTATCAGACTCCTTGCCCACAGTTGCCGTTGAAGTGGTCACGCTTGATGAGAAGCTTTCTTCCGCAGGACCGATCGACCTGATCAAGATAGATGTTGAAGGGTTTGAATTTCACGTTTTAAAAGGCGCTAAAGCTATTCTTGAACGGGACAAGCCTGATCTGTTCATAGAAATTGACGACAAACTGTTAAAGGCAAATGGTACTACTGCACGGGAACTTCTGTTATATCTTCAGAACGGGCATAATTATCATCTGTTCCATGCAACAAGCGGAGCTCCTATAAAAGATTTCGATAATCTCAATGACTGCCACATGGATGTAATTTGTTCCACCTCTTCTTCGGTGGTATAACTTTTCCCTATAATGCTTACTGGCCTTTTCAAAAACTTACTCCTTAAATCCTCCACAGCAAAAACATTTTCTGTTTATGCTTTTACATTGATGTTTAATGCAGGAATATCCTTTTTTCTGTTTTCTTTAATCACGCATTACCTGACGGCAGAAGATTACGGGATCATCAACCTGTACACTTCCTTTTGTTTTCTGCTTTCACCTTTCATCGCTATTGGTTCACAGTTCTCACTGAATGTCGGGTATTACCGGCTTGGTAAGAATGAATATCCACAATATTTTACCAATATCTCTATTGCGCCTGTCCTCCTTTCTGTTGTCTTTACTCTTCTGATCATCTTATTTTACGGCGCAGCAAGGTCCTTTATGGATGTTGGCCTTTTTTTTTGGTTGCTGCTGCCATTCACCTGTCTGCTTACCACCTTCAGCGATGTGATCCTGTATTTGATAAGAAACAGGCAGACACCATTCTTATTTGCCAGGGTTTCTATTTTTAAGACCCTTGCTGAAGTAGTTTGTGTGATCATCCTTGTTATTTTCTTGCATGCAGGCTGGAAAGGCCGGCTTGGAGGAGCATTTATCAGTTTGCTGGCAGTTGGTCTTTTTTCAGCGTACCTGATCGTCAAATGGAAGTTATGGACCGGAAAGTTTCAATGGAAAGCTGTTCTGAATGGCGTGAAGGAGGGACTGCCCTTTATACCAGAACGTCTTGCTTTATTTGCACTGGGTTATTCAGACCGCTTTTTTATCGAATTTTTTAATGGCACCACAGATGTAGGCATCTTCAGTGTGGGAGCCCAGATAGCAGTGATTTTAAACATGGTTATGATGCTGCTTAATAATACGTTCCATCCGGTTATTTTTTCCAGCCTGTCGCAAACTGAAAGGGACTATAAAAAAATAAGAAAAGTGATCCTGATATATGTGGGGATCAATATTTTCATGTGTACCAGTTTGATAATAGCTGTTCCGATTATCTTTAAGTACTTTATTGGCAAAAACTTTGCACTTGGAGAGGTATATGCTACGAATTTGATCATCGCAATGTTTTTCTGGTCATTTTATAACTTACTGCAACCATTCCTTCTCTATTTAAAAAAGAATTGGCTATTCATGTATTTATCTGTTGCTGGTATTTTTGTCAGTGTTATTTTGAATTACTTCTGTATTAAAAATTTTGGTTCCATCGGTGCCACTTATTCAAGGATCGGAGTGTACGTTATTATGAGCCTGCTGATGGTCGGCTGTGTTCATAAATACTATAACCTCAGGGTGATCTTTCCCCGTCGGATAGCACGGTAATAAAATTTTATGCAAAAAAAAAGAATTGTTCATGTTATTGATAGTCTGGCGCGTGGTGGTGCAGAAACGTTGCTTGTAGACTTGCTCCCTGATTTGTTCAAGGAATATCACATAACACTGGTTGCGCTTTCGCCAGCACTGGAATTTGAAAAGGAGCAACTTATTTGTGACGAATATATTACCCTGGAATTTGCAGGTCCAAAAGATCTATTCTCCACAGTAAGTAGACTAAAATCGATTATCAACCGGGTAAACCCCCACCTGGTAAGAACACAGTTATTTTGGAGTAATATTGTTGGACGACTTGCATGTCCTAAAGAGATCCCTCTTTTCTTTAGCGTTCATGCTACTATGGATGAGGACCCTATTGCCTGGTATAAAAAATCATTTCTCAATATTACTGAGAAATGGAGCTACCGAAGACGTCATCATATGATTGGAGTTACCAATGCCGTGATTAACAGTTTTGAAAAAATGCATGGATCGGTAGGGGCAACATTCCTGCTGAATAATTATGTTCGGGATGTTTTTTTCTCGCATCCTTACACGGAGGACTATCAGCCCGGCACAGAACTTCGCGTTATAGCTGTATCCAATCTTCGGGTGATCAAGAACATCCCCTATATGCTGGAAGTAATGAAGGAGTTAAAAAATGAGCCGATTTCACTGACCATTGTGGGAGAAGGATCTTTGAGGGAAATGGCTGAAAAATATATTCTTGATAATGGCTTGAAGGTAGAGTTAAAAGGAAAAATGAAAAATGTAGACGGGGTGTTACCAGACTACAATCTTTTTATTTCTCCTTCCACTGTTGAAGGATTCGGAATTGCCGTTGCAGAAGCGATGAGTGTCGGATTGCCGGTTATTGTATCTGATATACCAGTTTACAGGGAAATATGTGGAGATAAGGCTGCTTTTATTGACAATACTGAAACTGCAAGTCTTGTAGGAGCATTACGTAGAGTAATAAGCGGGCAATTGCCTTTATCAGAGATGAGTAAGGCTTCCCGTCTTCATGCAGTTGCTCATTTTTCAAAGAAAGGGTATATGGAAAAGTTGAAAAGGATTTATGAATTCAAACATCCGTAATGAAAATAACGGTAATTATAACTGCGTATAACCTGGAGAGGTATGTGCAAGATGCGATAGTATCGGTGTTGAAACAAACAAGAAAGGCTGATGAAATTATTGTGGTGGATGATTGTTCATCAGACAGAACACCGGAGGCGATTCAATCTTTTGGCGATCAGGTGCGTTATCTTAAAATGCCTTCCAATCAGGGGGGGTTGTCCGCTACTTTCTGGGGAGTGAAGAATTCCACGGGTGATCTGCTTTTCTTTCTTGATGGAGATGATGTATGGATGCCAGATAAGCTTGAATCCATTATTCCTGTCTTTGCTGAGCATTCGGAAATGGCTATAGTATCACACGACTATATTCGCGTTGATGGGAATAGAAACCGATACGATAATATTGATGAAACACAGGCAAACATTGCCAGTATCCGGAATAAGTACACCGATGTGAAGGATTTAAGTGATGCATACAAGGATTCAATTCTTGCCAAAAAAGGTTTTTGGGGAGGAAGTGCATATGCTCTTCGGAAATCTTTTGTAGACATCCAGGGGTTTGAAGAATGGCGGGCAAAGTATGAAAATATAAGGTACACCTATCTTGACCTGATTATCCCCACATACATTATTATTAATCGCCCGGAGGTAATGGTCGGATATGTTGACAAAAAACTTTTTGAATACAGGATACACTCCAGCAATACATCAGGGAATAGCCTGCCAGGTGTAAATGCAGCTAAGAAAGCACTCCGGATGGGACATTGCACTACAGTAGCTACTTTCGGCATGCTCAAAGAAAAGCCTGCATTTAAGAATTATGCAGAAAGGCAGGCTTTGTTTGTAAAGGAATATGAATACCTGACTTATGTGTATGACAATAAGAAAGCTAAAATCATGCAACTGTTCTGGACATTATCACATAAGCTTTGGGGTGGAAGAAAAATTATCAAAGAGCTTCAGCGGTCGTTAATTACCGTCTTATTTGGCCCGAATTTTTTCTTGAAATTAAAATCAAAAATTTATACTGATGAAAAAAGAGCTGGCGGAGCTGCTTAAACTAATTAATGTGCTGGGGGTATATAATGGCATTTCAATATTTCTCAGAATAAAACTGAATCGTTCCAAAACTTTTACATCCCTTAGTGTAAAAGGAGTTAAATCCCCGGTTTACCTGCGAAAAGGTGGATCTGATTGGACTGTTTTTAAACAGGTATTTGTCTGGAATGAGTATCGATATCCTGTTAAAGCAGATGTGAAACCCATTATCGATGCAGGGGCGAATGTTGGTTTTGCTTCTGTTTGGATGGCCAATCGATTTAAGCAGGCGAGAATTATAGCGCTTGAACCGGAAAAAAATAATTACAAACTGTTGCAAAAGAACATTGCAGCTTATGAAGGAATAACGGCGATTAATGCAGGTCTTTGGGATAAATCCTGCTTTTTGGAGATTGTTCATCCTGATTGGGGGAGCTGGGGTTTCAGAACAAAGGAGTTAGCTGTTGAGACGGAAAATTCTATCCGAGCAACGACACTGGGAGAAATAGTGAAGACTTATGACATAAAAGAGATTGATATTCTGAAAATTGATATTGAAGGCGCAGAAACGGAGGTTTTTAAAACTGGGTATGAATGCTGGCTGCCCATCACCAAATATATGTTCATAGAATTGCATGACAATATTAACCGTAACTCATCCAAAGAGGTGTTTCGTGCCTTGCTCAGGTACGACTTTTCTATTGATATCTGCGGAGAGAATATAGTTGCTATTAATAATGCTTACCGTAACTGAGGTCAATATGTGCGTTTACAAAATGTTTTTATTATGTGTGGAATAGCCGGGTTTGTTGGTCGGAATTTTACCCAACAACAGTTGAAAAAAATGACGGGAGTTCTAGAGCACCGTGGGCCTGATGCAGAGGGTATTTACACAGACATGACCATTGGTATTGGATTAGGACATCGGAGGTTGAGTATCCTTGATTTGTCTTCTCTGGCCAATCAGCCGTTCCATTCCAGGGATGGTAGATACGTAATGGTATATAATGGAGAGGTATATAATTTCAGGGAAGTGGCAGGTCGGTTTAATATTGATATGATGACCACTTCCGACACTGAAGTGATCATCGAGGCATTTGCGCTGAAAGGTATAGAAGCAATTAATGCGTTGAACGGAATGTTCAGCATTGCGATCTGGGATAAGGCAGAAAGAAAGCTATTTCTTTTTCGTGACAGGGTAGGAGTAAAGCCTTTATATTATTGTGTTTATGACAACTCCATTTCGTTTGCTTCAGAATTGAAAGCTTTGTTTACACTCCCGCTTTCAAAAGAAATAAATCGATCAGCAATTGCTGACTTTCTGTATCTTGGATATATTCCCGGTGAGAATACGATTTATACAAAGTACAGGAAATTGAGTCCAGGTCATTATCTGGTATTTCATGAAGAAAAGAAATCTGCTACAATTGATTGCTACTGGAGTTTGGAGGACAAAATTGGAACAAAAGTATTGACTGATGAATCCCTGGCGAAAAAGGAATTGAAGGAGCTTGTATTCAGCAGTGTCGAGCTTTCTATGATAAGTGATGTTCCCTTAGGCATTTTCTTGAGCGGTGGAGTGGATTCAAGCCTTGTTGCAGCGGTCGCACGATCCATTTCATCTTCTCCTGTTAAAACCTTTTCGATAGGATTTAAGGAGAATAAATATAATGAGTCTTCTTATGCCCGCCAGGTAGCTGGTCATATCAAATCGGATCATACTGAGTTTACTGTTAGCTTTGATGATGCTATCCAGTTAGTGGATGAATTAACAGGCATTTATGATGAGCCCTATGCGGATTCGTCTGCTATTCCTACCTTATTGGTGTCGAAACTGGCCCGGGAAAAAGTTACAGTCGCATTATCTGGTGATGGTGGAGATGAATTATTCTGGGGGTATGGATTTTATTTTTGGGCACGGCGTCTTAACATGCTACCGGTAAAAATGTTTCGTAAGGCAATCCGTTCGGGTCTGTATTATTTTGGCGATAATCGAATGAAACGGGCCAGTTTTATGTTTGACTACAGTCCTGAAAGGATAAAAAGTCATATTTTCTCACAGGAGCAGTATTATTTCTCGGAAAGAGAGATTAATGAATTACTGCTGTCTCCCGTTAGCCTTTCACTTGTTGAAGACCTGGCTCCCCACCAACGCAAATTGGATATGGTAGAGCAGCAAAGCCTTTTTGACATCAAAAACTATCTTCCGGAAGAATTATTGGTAAAAACAGATCGGGCATCCATGTATCATGGGTTGGAAGTAAGAGTTCCCCTATTGGATCACCGGCTTGTTGAGTTTGCCTTAAACCTGTCACCTGATCTAAAACTAAGGGGCAATACGGGGAAGTATTTATTAAAACAATTATTATACGATTTTTTGCCAAAAGAGATATTCGACAGACCCAAATGGGGCTTTGCAATTCCATTGCAATACTGGTTATCCAACGAGCTGCGTTTTTTACTGGACAAGTACCTTTCGGAATCTATTATCTTGGACTGCGGATTAGTACATAATGATAAAGTGCAGCATATCAAACAGCAATTTCTTGCAGGGAAGAGTTACTTATACAACAGGCTTTGGGCACTTATTCAATTGCACAAATGGTATATGGAAAACGTTTCGAAAAACAGCACGGATTTTGACGGTAAAAATCAAATGCTTAAAACGCAATAATATGATAAGTCACAAAAGAAAGGGCGGCGGCTATCTTTTGGGTTCGCTATTATTTATATTGCTGTCATTAATGCCGGCGCATGAAGGGTTTTCACAGCAGTCATTTGGACAAACTATTTTTATTCCATCAAAGGCGAGCAAAAACATAAAGGAGTCTGTTGATGACATGGTATATTGGATAGGGAAGGCAACAGGAATAAAATTCAAAGTAGAAGAAAACGATAAGCCACCTGCGAATGGCATTCGTATTATGCAGACAAACCCGGCCGGTTTATCAACAAGCGACTGGAAAAAAATTAACTGTGATGGCCAGTCTTTCTACCTGTCAGTGCAGCAAAATAATGTAACCATAGCCGGAACGGGTGATAATTCAATCAATAACGGTATCTACACTTTCCTGTATGAAATTGGTTTCCGTTGGTATATGCCAGGAGATAATTGGACAAAACTGGGTAGTTTCAAGAATCTACCTCTTATAGATAAGATATATTCTCCGGATTTTCAAAACCGGTTTTATTTCGGTTCTGGCGGAACGGGACGCATCCCAGGCCTGGACCCGGATGATTCTTTCCTGGCTGATTTTAAAACGTGGGACAGAAGGAACCGGGTATCTTCCGACTATATAGCGAAAAGCCATTCGGGCCCTACTTTTTACAGGGCCAATAAAGCGATTCTTGATCAGCATCCCGAATATTTCTGTAACAATAAAGTGAACACGAACGGGCTCATTAATATTGACAATAGGAATGTAGTAGATTTGTATATTAAATGGGCATTTTCAACGGTAAAAGATGACATGAAATTCCCTGTTATCGGGGTTGACCCAGCTGATGGAAGTGGAAATACGAATGATTGTCTGCCATCCAACATGCCTGCCATAAAAACATGGTCTGATAAATACTTCTGGCTGGCAAATCAGGTGGCAGAAAAACTTGATCCAAAAGATACCATTACCTGGGTACAATTATATGCTTATAATGATCATGCCGCTCCTCCATCCCTGGCACTGGATAAGAGCATATATCCTATTATTATTCCTTATGCTTTTCAACAAGTGACGACGCCGGAGAATTTTATCAAAATATGGCGGCAAAAAATGGGCAACCGCCCCATGGGAGTATATGATTATTGGAACATCACACAATGGAGCAAATGCCTTCCTCAGTTCAATATTTATTCCATCCCTTTAAAACTGATCTATTGGAAGAGCAACAACATAACTACCGCTAACCTGGAATGCACCTATGCCAAGGGACCGATGGGACACGCACTCTGGCTAACATCCCAAATGATGTGGAACACTTCGTTATCATTCGACAAACTATATACTGAATTTCTTAATAATTGTTTTGGCGCAGCTGCTGATGATATACGTAGGATGTATGACAGGTGGAGTAAAGACTTCCAACAGGAAATGGATGTCGATTTTAGTCTCCGGGACCTGGCCGCTGCAAGCGCTAAGGTTAAGGATGAGTCTATTCTGAGCAGAATAGCAGAACTCAAGGCATACGTTCATTATATGAAGTTATACTTTGAGTATATGAATAAGAAAGATGTTGAGTCATATAATAAGTTGATAAATTACTTGTATAGTATTCATCATTTAAGGCTATTGCATACGATAGCACTGGAAAGGTTTTATATTGAAAAACCAAAAACGACATTAGCTCAACCTGATCAGGGGAAGAGCAACATGGCTTCAATGATTAAGAATAGTGAGATTGAAACAAATTTTCGTGATGATCTTAACAGGGCGGAAAGGACATACTCCTTATCGAATTTTTCATTTGATATCTCTAAAACTTCCAGGGCGGATAGCCGGAATAGCGCATACAGCCCCCAGTATATTAATGGAAGAAATACTTACGATTTTGTACTGGCCAGCTCACGCTATTTTTTATTCTCTGCCGGGGCGACAAAAAATACCACCATTATGATTACAGATAAATCTGGCAAGCAATGGCTGGCAAAGGAAATCAAACAAAGCAGTTCATCTAATGAAACTATCAAGCTCTATCTTCCTGCGGGCCGATACTCTTTGACTGTTGGGGAAGCTCAACGATTTACCAGGCTGGTGTTGCCCACAGATATTACTTTTATTTCCAGTGATAAAAACTACGATAATTATCAATACCCTATTCAATATGTTTATATTCCAGCAGATGTTAACGAGATAATATACAGGGATGATCACGCAGCCGATAGAAAGGGGCAGGCTTATTGGATTGATCCTGGAAAGAAAAAAATACAACCAGAACAGGTGAAAGGAAAAGTTTTTCGTGTAGTTGTCCCAGACCAGTATAAAGGGAAAGTTTGGGCTTTCAACCTGGGCCACGGCAGCTTTGAAATGCTGAATATACCGCCTTTCTTTTCGGTGAACAATTTTACATACAGGCAATAACATAGCAGGATTGGGAGGCAATTTATGAAAAAGAAAGTTCTTTATATATCGTATGATGGGATGACAGATCCTCTTGGCCAATCGCAGGTACTCCCATATCTCGAAGGGCTTTCCAAACTGGGGTATCAGTTTACTATTCTCAGTTTTGAAAAAAAGGACAGATATGAGAAAAATAAAGAAGCCATTCAAAGAATTGTAGATAAAGCAGGGATTTCCTGGGAACCATTGAGTTTTACCTCTCATCCACCCATTTTTTCAAAGTTCTATGATGCTGTCAGAATGCGTAAAAAGGCAATTCGGCTTTGTCGGAAAGAACGTTTCGATATGGTTCATTGCCGCAGTTACATTGCTGCAGATGTAGGTTTATTACTTAAGAGAAAGTTTGGAACTAAATTCTTTTTTGACATGCGCGGCTTTTGGGCAGATGAAAAAAGAGATGGCGGAGCATGGAAAGATAATCATCCTGTTTTCAAGCGGGTGTATAAATACTATAAGAAAAAGGAGGCAAGTTACCTCAGGGAAGCAGAAATCATCGTATCCCTGACTGTTGCTGGTAAAAAGGAATTGCAAACCTGGCCGGTTTATAATCCTGCTGTTCCCGTGGAGGTGATTCCCTGTTGTGCAGATCTGCAGCATTTTTCATTGACGAGCGATACGCAAAAAAAGCACGGACGTGATATATTGGGCATTTCGCATGACCGGTTGGTGGTCAGCTACCTGGGTTCTATAGGAACCTGGTATATGCTGGATGAGATGCTCGCCCTCTTCTTGCAAATAAAGAAAACATATCCGACGGCCCTATTTCTGTTTGTAAGCCACTCAGATCCAAAGTTCATCAGGGATGCTGCAAAAAGATACAAAATTGATCCGCAGGACATTTTTATAATAGAAGCGACAAGGCAACAGGTTCCTGTATTTATAAAATCGTCTGATATAAATCTCTCGTTTATCCGGCCCGTATATTCAAAAATATCCAGCTCACCTACAAAACTAGGAGAAGTGCTTTCGATGGGTATTCCAGTGATCTGCAATGCTGGGGTGGGAGATGTGGAAGAGATAGTTCATACAGCAAATGCCGGGTTTGTCATAAAGGATTTTAATGAGATGACTTATGAAAATGCTGTAAGTGCCATTCCTGATCTTATCGAAAAGGAATATTCCTCTATCAGAAATGCAGTAAAGGATATATTCAGTCTTGAAAGTGGGATTAAACGCTATGCCAAGTGTTATCAGACGGTTTTCACAGGGGGTAAAAGAGTATAAATATATTTAACAGGGTAAATATTCCAGAAAAATTATTTTAAAAATGATCGTGCAAAAAACATCGATGCCTTTAAGAGTGTTCAAAACCCAGTACAGGGAAATTGAAATATTTGAAATTGGCGATGAAAATATTGACGCGGTAACAGTGAAATCCTTTGGTGAAGAATGGAAAGAATTTCATCAATTTTCGAATGAAGAGATAAGGAAGATAGGGGACTCGTATTTTGATATCATTACTGACAAACATGTGGATCAAACAAAAATTGCTGTTGACTTCGGGTGTGGGAGTGGAAGATGGACTAAGTATCTGTTGCCACGAGTAAAAAAAATAGTAGCTATCGATCCGAGTGATGCTATTTTTTCGGCAGACCACCTGCTTGGTGATGCTGAAAATGTGGAATTGTGTAAAGCATCCATATCTGATCTGCCTTTTTCTGACAACACTTTTGATTTTGGTTTCAGCTTGGGAGTATTGCATCACATTCCAGACACTGCAAAAGCAATGAAGGATTGTGTAAAAAAGATCAAACCCGGAGGATATTTTCTGGTTTATCTTTACTATAGCCTGGATAATCGCGGTGTACTTTTCCGCTACCTGTTCCATCTTTCCAATTTTTTGAGAAAAATCATAAGCAAACTCCCTCAACAAATCAAAAGCTTCATATGCACTTTGCTTGCTGTGATTTTATATATGCCTTTTGTTTTATTATGTCGACTGTTAAAAGTGATTGGAGTTTCAGATAGAGTAAGGCAGAAGATACCTCTTTATGGGTATGAGAATACTTCATTTTATATCATCCGGAACGATTCTCTTGATCGCTTCGGTACTCCTCTGGAGCGTCGCTTTTCAAGAAAGGAGATTGAACAAATGATGAAAGATGCCGGTCTTACGGATATCGTTTTCTCGGAGAGGATTCCTTACTGGCATGCTGTTGGAAAAAGGAACAATTAATTTGATTATCATACTGCTATGAAAAAGAAGACCAGAATGCTTGTCGTTTGCCCTCATCCGGAAGATACTGCCCCGGGCCAACGGCTGAAGTATGAGCAATATTTTGATTTTTTCAGGGAAAACGGAATAGAGGTAGTCGTCAGTTCATTTATAAGTGAAGAGTTCCAGAAAATTATTTATACAAAGGGTAATATTCATAAGAAAATATTTTGGACGCTCTATGGTTATTGTAAACGAACAGCGCAGTTATTTACTTTGAGGAGATACGATATTGTGTATGTTTTTCTCTGGGTAACCCCCTTTGGACCTCCTTTTTTTGAATCATTATATGCAAGGCTGTCAAAACGGCTTGTATACGATATTGATGACCTGGTATTTATTCGTTATAAGAGCCGTTATAATAAAATGATCACCTTGTTCAAAGGACGGAATAAACCTATTTTCTTAATGAAAAAGGCGGATCATGTAATTACCTGCACCCCTTACCTGGACCAATTTGTTAAACAATTTAATGAGGGTACAACAGATATTTCCTCTACTGTGGATACCGACAGATACAAGGCTCGGAAGGACTATTCCATCCAGGGGCAGAAGCTTGTTTTGGGGTGGAGTGGAAGCGTGAGTACATCTAAATATCTCCACCTGCTGGATAAAGTTTTACTCCGACTTAAAGAAAAGATCGATTTTAAATTGCTTGTAATGGGAGACCATTCTTTTTCCATTCCAGGTATCGAGACGGAAGCCGTTGCATGGTCAACAGATATTGAACTTTCCACGATTGAACAGTTTGATATTGGCCTTTATCCATTGCCGGATGAAAAATGGATATATGGCAAAAGCGGATTGAAGGCGATTCAATATATGGGTATGGGGATTCCTACAGTGGCTACTGCTATTGGTTCCAACTTCAGGGTAATGGAAAATGGCTTGTCAGGCTTCCTTGTAAATACTGAAGATGAATGGGTAGAAACTATTTGCATGCTTGCGAAAGACAAGGATCTGCGGCAATTTATTGGTGAGAATGCAAGAAAAAGGGTAGAACAGCGATTTTCAATAGAAGCCAATAAGTTTACATATCTGGATATTCTTAATAATATTAGCAAAAAATAGTCTTACGCCTTTTTCACATTGATGTATCAATTTTAATTGTACCAGCTTTGTTTCTTTTAAAAACATCTTTATTCAATCCAATTGATTTCCTGTCATTTCCAGTTGCAGTAGTGATCTTATATCACCTGAGTAGAACTGTATTGAAGGGTGAAGATGGTCCCACTCACCGTTTTTTCATGCAGGCTTTTTGGATAAGGGTATTTATGTTGCTGATCTTTGCAGCAATTATTCAGTATTACTACGGCGGAGGAGATAGTTTAAGGTATTATGTATCTGTTTTGGATATGCGGGAGGCTATTGATAGCAATTCATTCAGCGTCTGGGATCTTCTGACTACTGAAAAAGTGGATAGTTATCACCCGTTATATGTTTTTTTTGCAGCTGATGAGCTGCGGGACAATCATTATTATATGATGACAGTAGCTAACTTTACTGTTCCCAAAGTGGCGACTTTCTTTTCATTTATCTTCTTTAATAGCTATTTAGCCATTGGTTTTTGTTTTAGCTATTTCTCATTGCTTGGCTCGCTGGGAATTTATAAAGTTTTTGTACATCAGTTTCCACGGCTAAGGAACCAGATAGCCCTGGCCTGTTTCTTTTTTCCAACGGTATGTTTTTGGTCATCCGGCATATTAAAGGATTCTTTAACCTTCGGTGCATTGGGGTTCCTGTTTTCTGCTGCTTATAATATATTGATATTGCGTAAACGTGTTGTTTTATCCATTATAAAAATGGGAGTAGCTGTTTACTTATTATACATGATCAAGCCTTACATAATGCTGGCTTTTGCCCCGGCCTTACTGCTGCTCATTTTTACCAGATGGAGTGATATGGTGCAATCCAGGCAACTTAAACAAGCTGTATTTGCAGTAATGGTGATTGTTGGTTTTCTTGGAGGGATGGTTTTATATGCAAACCTGACTTCTGAAGGTGCTTTACAGAAGTATAATGCCGAGATCATTTTGGATGCAATGGACAAACAACGCAGCGTTTATGAATCTTCACCCGTACCGGAGAGGGGCAACTCTAATTTTGATCTCGGATCGGATAGCCCTGCATGGATGTTCCCGCTTGGAATAGTTGCCAGTTATTTCCGTCCTTTTCTTTGGGAGATCCGGAACCCAATTATGGCACTCAGTGCTATTGAATCTTTTCTTTGCACCCTGCTGGTAATTTTCCTGTTTGTTAAGGTCGGCTTTTTCCGGACCTTTAGAATTGCTTTAGGAAATCCATTTACCCTTTTTTGCCTCATCTTTTCGCTATTGTTTGGGGGAGCCGTAGGAACCTCCACAGGCAATTTCGGGTCACTTGTCCGATATAAGATCCCTGGTTTACCATTCTTTTTACTTTTTGTTCTTATTACTTTGTATCTGGCCAATGTTCCGCTGCCGGCAAGGGTAAGAAAAATTAAACTTTTACAGACAACCTGATATGTGTGGCATTGCTGGTTCAATAAATTTTAAACTGGATATTCCTGTTTTGACCCGGAGCCTTTTGCATCGTGGGCCTGATGAACAAACAACATATGAACAGGAAAATCTTATCCTGCATCATCATCGCCTGGCTATACTCGACGTGGCAGGCGGCCACCAGCCTATGCATTATGAGCACCTGACAATTATCTTTAATGGAGAGATCTATAATCACCAGGATGTAAGAACGAAGTATTCCCTTAACTGTCATACAAATTCTGATACTGAAACGATCCTTCACGCGTATGCAAAACTGGGCCCAGCATGTTTCAGCGAGTTTGACGGCATGTTTGCCCTGGCAATTTATGACCGGAAGAACAAAGAGCTGCTGCTGGTCAGGGACAGGGCCGGAAAAAAGCCTTTGTATTATTATTCGGATCAGGGACAGCTCATTTTTGCAAGCGAACTAAATGCTATCCGGAGCCAGGTGGAACTGGAGGCAGACACCCACAACCTGCAGCAGTATGTAAGGATGGGCTATTTCTATAAATCAGCAACTCCTTATAAGCATGTAAAAGAATTGCCTGCCGGATCTTTTGCCCGCATATCACTTCATGATCCTGTGGTAAAAGTTGAGCACTGGTGGGATATCCATCCTTTCTATTTAAAACGTGTAGAAGAGCCTTTTGAAGAGGCACTGCGGCGTACAGATGATCTGCTGCATAAAGCGGTAAAACGAAGGATAGAATCTTCTGATCTTGAAGTTGGTTCGTTTTTAAGCGGAGGCATTGATAGTGGTCTTGTATCTGCTATTGCCCGGCAATACAATCCGGGATTGAATACATTCACCGTTTCATTTGAAGGACAGTATGACGAAGCTCCACTGGCCCGCCTTGTAGCTGACCGGTATAAAACAAACCATCATGAGATCCGGATCTCATTCGATTCATTAAAAGATGATATTGAAAAAATCCTGAGCAATTATGGTGAACCTTTTTTTGACAGCTCAGCCATCCCCAGTTATTATGTAAGCAGGGAGGCCAAAAAGCATCTTACTGTTATTTTGAATGGCGATGGTGGAGATGAACTGTTTGGTGGCTACCGCCGTTATGTGCCATTTGCGAAGTACGATTTTTTTAAACCCGGCCTTGCAGTGAATGCCGCGGCCCGCCTGATGAAGGCTGTATTGCCAGCATCGCACGACAAAAAAAGTAAATACAACTATCTCTACAGGCTGGCGTCCTTTGCCTCCAAATCAGGTCTGGACACCTATCTGGCTGCTACAATGGATATTTTTGAAGGGTATGATAAGTATCTTTTGTCAGACAAGCATATTCTTGACCAGGTAAGATATGATTTTGACAAGGTGAACAGTTTCCCGTTGACAGGCTTGCAAAAGCTTATGCAATTGGATTTCAGCAATATTCTGGCAGGCAATCTCCTGGTAAAAATGGACATCGCTACTATGGCTCATTCGCTGGAAGGCCGTAGCCCGTTATTGTCCAGGGAACTGATGGAGTATATACCTTCTCTGCCAGACAGGTATAAGATTTCAGGGAGCCAAACGAAAGTTATACTACGGGAGCTTGCAAAAAAATACCTGCCAGAGCAACTGATATCTCAACCCAAAAGGGGCTTTGAAATACCGTTAAAGCAATGGGTGGATGATCAATTGAAGCCGGTAATTGGTGATTACCTGTTTTCCCGGCAAGCTTATCACCAGAATTTTATTGAACCTTCTTTTGTAAAGAAAATATGGAATAACCAGCTTTCAGTAGGAAGTGAAAAGAGGGCCAAAATGATATGGACATTGTTTGCGCTGGAAGTGTGGTATCAAAAATGTTATCGTAAGAATGGCTAAAATAATCCGGGTAACTACAGTCCCGCTTGCTTTCAAAGCTTTACTGCGCGGTCAGATGAAGTATATGAAGGAAGCGGGATACGAGGTGATAATGGTCAGTGCTGATGGAAAGGAACGGAGTGATGTGATGTCTTTTGAGGGATGCCCACATGAGATCATCCCCATGACGAGGAAGATAACACCCTGGAAAGACCTGAAAAGCCTATGGATGATGTATCGTTTTTTCAAAAAGGAGAAACCTGACATTGTTCATTCGCATACGCCTAAAGCCGGTCTTATTGCCATGCTTGCAGCGAAAGCAGCAGGCATTAAAATACGGGTGCATACCATTGCAGGTCTTCGCTTTATGACTGCCTCAGGGATAACTTACAAGATACTTGTGCAGATGGAAAAACTTACAGCCCGTGCTGCAACGCGGATCTGGCCAAACAGCTTATCCCTGCTGGAGTATGTTACTGTTCAGAAGCTGGTGAATCCGGCAAAGTTGGAAGTGATCGGCAAAGGATCAAGCAATGGCATTAACCTGGCCCGATTTTCCAAATCATCACTGAAGCAAGAGACACTTGAAGAAACTGCCCGGCTCATTGATTATGATCCCTCGCTTTTTTATATTCTTAGTGTTGGCCGGATCGTGAAAGACAAGGGTATAAGTGAACTGGTGCTTTCCTTTGTTGATTTATATTCCGGGAATAATAAACTAAGGCTTGTGTTAGTGGGATCGTTTGAAAATGACCTCGATCCTATAGATGCTGATATAATGCAGTTGATAAAGTCCCACCCGGGTATTATCTTGGCTGGCTGGCACGATGAAGTGGAATATTTCATGCATCTCTGCAATCTGCTGGCGCACCCATCTTATCGTGAAGGCTTTCCCAATGTAGTGTTGCAGGCAGGTGCTATGGGATGTCCTATCGTTTGCTCCCGGATTCCTGGCAATATTGACATTGTTGATGAGAATGTATCTGGCCTGGTTTGTACAGCAAAAAATAAAGACGAACTGCTTGCCAGTTTGCAACAGGCCATTGCAGATCCAGAAAGAATGAAAGAAATGGCCTCTATTTTGCAGAAGAAGATAGAAGATAATTTTGACATCCGGTATGTTCATCAGCAATTGAACCAAAGATACCAATCGCTGCTGGCAGAAAGGGATAACAGATCGTAAATATCCTATTCGTGAATATATGAAAGACAATTTAAAGATCCTGTTCATTGGCAAGGCAGGAGATCCTTATTCTATTGCAGCAGCGTCATTCCTGGAAGAACGGTTTACTGCCCCCAAGATCATCTATTCAAATCGTTCGGACCGTTTTCCCGAAGAACTGTTAAACTGGAAAGGGGACCTGGTCATTTCTTATCTGGCACAATGGGTTATTCCGCAGGCTTTGTTGGATAATGCGGCAGTGGCAGCGATCAATTTTCACCCCGGCCCACCGTCTTATCCGGGCATTGGGTGTACTAATTTTGCTATCTACAATGATGAAAAGGAATATGGGATTACATGTCACCACATGCTTGCCAAAGTGGATACAGGTGAAATTATTGAAGTGCGCCGGTTCCCGATCCATCCGATAGATACGGTTTATTCGGTTACACAGCGGTGCTATATCGAGATATTGTATGGTTTTTACTCCATTATGACCCGGTTGCTTCAGGAAAAGAAACTCCCTTTGAGTACGGAGAAATGGACCCGCAAACCTTATACGAGAAAGGAACTGAACGAACTTTGCCTGGCTATGCCGGAAATGGGTAGTGAGGAAATCCAAAAAAGGCTGAAGGCGACCACATTTGGAGATAAGATCTGGCTGCAGGTCAAAGTAGGCAACGAACTGGTACCTTATAATAAGGCACTGGAAAACGGAATAATTCAATAATGTTTAAGAGGCAGGCCATGTCGAATGATCCAAAGAAAGAATATCAGCAAATCGTTTTGCCACTGTATTTATTAATGCAGCTATCGATCAAGGCATATAAAAAATATATGCAAAACAAAATATATCTTCATGCACTTGTAATTATGTCATCCAATATCAAAGTCTACAATTTTATCATCAATCATATTGGTGAGATTCCAGAGCCGATTCAGGATGACACTCTCGAATTGGTCAATCATTACGATATATGGATGACACAGTTCAACGCGTTTGAGGCAGATAAAAAGCCGTCTCTTAATGACGATTTCATTTTTCATCACCTGGATCAGCAAAGCGCTTTCCCCCGCCAGGCTGAGCAGAACATTTTCACTTACTATCATCAATTAAAACGCTCTATTAAACCATTTACCAATGAGTAAGAAAATTCTTGTTACCGGAGGTGCCGGTTATATTGGTTCAGTTCTTGTCCGCATATTGCTGAACAAAGGATATCAGGTTCGCGCTTTTGACTCTCTCAAGTTTGGCGGCGACGCCCTGTATGATGTGGCTCAACATCCTTCCTTTGAATTTATGCGGGGTGATCTCCGGGTTGATGCCGATGTAGAACGTGCACTGAATGGCGTTGATCATGTAGCACATTTAGCTGCAATTGTCGGGGATCCTGCCTGCTCCAAGTTTTCTGATGAAGCACAGGAAGTGAACTGGACTGCTTCTGTTAAGCTGTTTGAAAAGGCGGAAGCTGCAGGGCTAAAGCGATTTGTTTTTGCCTCTACCTGCAGCAATTATGGTAAAATGGCCGATCCAAATTCTTACGTGGATGAAACATCTGAATTGCGCCCTGTATCCCTCTACGCAGAGTTGAAAGTAAAATTCGAGAACTACCTTCTTAAAGAGCGTAAAGAAGCAAACATCTGTGCTACCGCACTCCGGTTTTCAACAGTATATGGATTTTCTCCACGGATCCGTTTCGATTTAACTGTGAATGAATTTACACGTAACGTATGCCTTACTGGTGAGCAGGAGATCTGGGGCCCGCAATTCAACCGTCCCTATTGTCATGTGGATGACCTGGCGCGTGCAGTAGTACTGGCACTCGAGGCGCCGGAAACAAAAGTAAAGGCGAACGTGTTCAATGTCGGTGATACAACAGAAAACTATAGTAAGCGGATGCTGATGGAAGAGATCCAAAAGCAATTACCGAATGCTAAGGCGATCTATGTTGAAAGAACAGAGGATCCGCGCGATTACCGGGTCAATTGTGATAAGATCAAAAATGAGCTTGGATTTTCCATCACTAAAAAAGTGCCCGATGGGATCCGCGAAATAATAAAGTTGATGCATAGCGGTATCATTACCGACGCACGTGCTGCTAAATTCAGCAATATCTGACAGAATTGTTTTTATCGTCTTTTATAACCAATTGATGTGAATTATGCTGTTGCTTTCAGGTCCTAACATTGCCGGAAACGAGTGGAAATATGTAAAAGAATGCCTCGATACCGGGTGGGTCTCTTCCGTTGGATCGTATGTTACAAAGTTTGAGAATATGGTGGCGGAGTTTGCCGGCTGCAAGTATGGGGTTGCTACCAGTAATGGAACATCTGCCCTTCATATTTCATTAATGCTTGCAGGAGTAAAGCAGGGTGATTATGTAATTGTTCCCAATATTACATTTATTGCGTCGGTAAATTCCATTAAATACGCAGGCGCTGATCCTATATTAATAGATATTGATCCTCATACCTGGCAAATGGACCTCGATCTGCTGGAGAAGTTCCTTAAAGAAGAAACAGAACAGAAGAAAGGCGAGTGCGTATACCGGAAAACAAACCGGGTGATCCGTTGTATCATGCCTGTGCATGTGCTTGGTAATATTTGTGATATGGACCGCCTGCTGCAACTGGCCACGCAACACAACCTGCTGGTAGTGGAAGATGCTACTGAATCACTGGGCAGTTATTATAAAGAAAAACACTCCGGTGGATTGGGTGAGATAGGCTGTTTCAGTTTTAATGGCAACAAAATTATTACAACCGGCGGCGGTGGTGTGATCGTTACTAATAATGAAGAGATCGCAAAAAAAGCAAAACATCTGACAACGCAGGCTAAGAGTGACCCATTTGAATACATTCATGATGAGATTGGCTATAATTACCGGCTTGTAAACGTACTGGCTGCTATGGGTGTCGCTCAAATGGAATTACTGCCGTCTTTTATTCAGCGTAAAAAACAGATCGATGCGTTCTACCGTTCACGATTAACCGGCGTGGGCGATATACAGTTTCAGAAGATACCAGCAGAAGTGGATGCTAACTGCTGGCTGTTCACATTCAGCTCATCCAAACAAAAAGAGATACTTAAAGTGCTGAATGATCATCAAATGCAATCAAGGCCATTTTGGGTGCCGATGAACCAGTTAAGAATGTTTACGGCTGATGTGTATTACCATGATGCTGATGTTTCCGGAAGCATTTACAAACAATGTCTGAGCATCCCCTGTTCTACGTACATTACAGATGATGAACTGGCAAGTGTGGCAGATAAGATAACAGCTGTTTTTTAATCTGCGCGGAAGCCCTTATATGCCTTTCACTGCAATAACATCGTATGTATAAAGTACTGAAGCGTTTTTTTGATATCCTGTGTTCATTACTGGCACTTATTGTGCTGTCTCCCATTCTTCTCCCTGTTATAGTGCTGTTGAAACTTACCGGTGAGCATGAAGTTTTCTATTTTCAGAAAAGGGTTGGCTATAAGAATAAAGAGTTCCTGATCTGGAAATTTGCCACGATGCTGAAGAACAGTCCCAATATGGGTTCTGGTGATGTGACCACCCGTAATGATCCGCGTGTAACCAAAATGGGCAGTTTCCTGCGGATGAGCAAGCTGAACGAACTGCCGCAACTGATCAATATTCTTATCGGCGACATGTCTTTTGTAGGTCCCAGGCCGCTCATGAAAGCCGGCTTCGACCGCTACTCCGATGAAATGAAAGAAAAGGTTTACAGGGTAAAACCGGGCCTCACCGGCATCGGTTCTATCGTATTCCGTGATGAAGAGCTGATCATCACACAAAGCTCCCTGCCCCCTCATGAATGTTATCGCCAGGTGATCCTTCCCTACAAAGGGGCTGTTGAGGTCTGGTATCAACAGCATTTCTCTTTCTACACAGATTTTATGATCCTTTTTCTTACCGCCTGGCAGATCATTTCTCCAAAAAGTGAATTGGTTTACAAGGTCTTTCCCAGCCTTCCTCCCCGTAGTTTTTAATTAATAGTGAAATGGATTGCCCATCAATCCTATAATTGCTAATTTCGACCTGCTAAGCAGGCAATAATGTTTAAATTATTTTCCAAACCGGCGTCGGGCAAAGAGAAGTTTGACTTCTCCATGCTGAAAGTGGATATGCACTCGCATCTTTTGCCAGGCATTGATGATGGTGCAAAGGACCTGGAAAATTCCCTGGAGCTTATCCGGGGCTTAAAAGCACTGGGATATAAAAAGCTTATCACTACTCCGCATATCTTATGGGATATGTACCGGAATACGCCTGCTGTCATTGCTGAAAAACTGGAACTGGTAAAAGAAGCCGTAAAAAATGAAGGCATCGATATAGAGATCGAAGCTGCTGCTGAATATTTTTTAGATGAACATGTGCAGGAGCTGCTTCATAAGAAAGAGCCCTTGCTGACATTAAGCGGCAAGCTGGTGCTTACTGAGTTTTCCATGGCCTATGCTTCCATGAATGTGAAGGATATTTTGTTTGATATGCAGATGCAGGGATATCAGCCGGTGATCGCGCATCCTGAACGTTACGCTTATTTGCAGCGCAACAAAGATTTTTTTGTGGAGTTGAAAGATATTGGCTGTTTGTTCCAGCTAAATCTGCTGTCGCTTTCCGGAGGGTATGGCCGTGTGGTGGCTGAACTGGCGAATTATTTATTAAAGAACGGTTTCTATGATATGATAGGTACCGATCTTCACCATACAGGGCATGTGGAGGCATTGAAGAAGTTTCAGGCCCCGCCTTTGCTTAAAGAATGGCTGGATGCAGGGAAAGCCCTGAACAGCAAGTTGTAATAAATTGTGAATCAATGGCACTGAACTTTTCAAAAGCAAGTTTGTAATAGGAATATGAGCGCTTTTACCATAAAAGACCTTGAGAATTTATCGGGAATAAAAGCCCATACCATCCGCATGTGGGAGCAACGGTACAACCTGTTGAAACCCCGGAGAAGCTGCACCAATATCAGGTATTACAGCAATGATGAATTAAAGACATTGCTGAATATCGCATTGCTGAACAAATACGGTTATAAGATATCGCACATTGATAAAATGTGCCGGGAAGAGATCTGCGAGAAAATACTTTCCCTGCATGACATGGAAGCAATGCAGGAAATGGTAGTGAACGAACTGGTCCAGGATATGGTGGACCTGCAAACGGATAAGTTTGAGCGTACACTGGGAAAATATATCTGCAATTACGGAATTGAGAAATGTGTGCTGGAGATCATCTTTCCTTTTTTGGAAAAGATCGGTATCCTTTGGCAAACGGATAATATCACTCCGGCGCAAAAGCATTTTGTAACGAATGTCATCCGGCAGAAACTGATTGTTGCGATCGATCAGATACCCTGTTGCAGCGAAGGAAAATCCTGCCTGTTATTTTTACCGGAAAAAGAATATCATGAGTTGGGCTTATTATTCCTCAACTATCTTTTGAAAAAGCAGGGTTTGAGGGTGATCTACCTTGGCGCAAATGTTCCGGTAAGCGATATGGAATGTGTGGTGGCCACTATGAAACCGGAACTGGCTTTCGTGCATCTTGGCAGCAATTTTTCTCAGGCCAGCATGGAAAAGATGATTACGGATATCAAGCTTCGGATCCCTACTGTTAAAACTATCATATCTGGCTGTCCCGCAGAGGGATACGACCGCCCAATCCCTCCCTGTATCGAGCTGAAGTGCAATTTCCGGGAGGTAATGGACCTGATTTCAACCCTCTGATAATCAAATGAATTGTTAAACCAGGAATAGAGATTTTTTTCTAAATCTTATTTTGTTTAACTTTATGCCTGTTAAAATTAAACAAAGTTATGCCCACTACAGATTTCAATGAGGTGCTGCTCGAGAACGCCGACTTTCTCAAGCCCTTTGCCATCAATCTGACAAGGGACAGTGAGGCGGCCAATGATCTTTATCAGGAGACTTTATACAAAGCTTTAGCGAATAAGGAAAAGTATAATGTAGGTACAAATATCAAAGCATGGTTGTTCACTATCATGCGGAATATTTTTATCAACGACTACCGGCGTAAATCCAAACAGAAGACCATTTTTGACAATACCTCCAACGATTACCTGATCAATTTGAAACAGGCTTCCGTTAGCAATGCTGCGGAGAGTGACTTAAGGATAAAAGAGATCCATACAGCCATTCACCAGTTGCCGGAGATTTTCAAAGTTCCTTTCCAGTTGTATTTTGACGGATATAAATACCAGGAGATCGCTGATGTATTAGGCGAACCGCTGGGTACTGTCAAAAGCCGGATCCACTTTGCAAGGAAATTATTGAAAGAAAGACTGAGCCGGTTTTAATAACTGACCATGACAGCCAATAAAAGCGTAATCATTATTGGCAGTGGCTTTGCCGGTTTATCTGCCGCCTCTTTTATGGCAAAAGGAGGTTGGCAGGTTACTGTTCTTGAAAAGAACAATGCACCCGGTGGAAGAGCAACACAATTGAAAGCACAGGGATACACGTTTGATATGGGTCCCAGCTTTTACTGGATGCCTGACGTGTTTGAACGGTTCTTCGCACAATTTGATAAGCGCGTCACAGATTACTATCAGCTTCAACGTCTCGATCCTTCCTATCGCATTTACTGGCCCGATGCTTACACCGATATGCCTGCAGACCCGGATGCTTTAAAAAAGGTATTTGAATCCATTGAACCGGGCAGTGCAGCAAAGCTCGACCGATATCTTGCCGGCGCTGCTTATAAGTATCGGGTAGGAATGCAAAAACTGGTATACAAACCAGGGCTATCCTTCACGGAGTTTATCGACTGGCAGGCTATCAAAGGCCTCTTCCATCTCGATGTTTTTACTTCCATCAAAAAACATATTTCCAATTATTTCAACCATCCCAGGCTCAGGCAGGTGATGGAGTTCCCTGTTTTATTTCTCGGTGCATTACCGGAAGAAACACCGGCTTTGTACAGCCTCATGAATTATGCAGATATGCAGGGTGGAACATGGCATCCGCAAGGTGGTATGTATACTGTGGTAAAAGCCATGCACCAACTGGCACTTGAGCAGGGTGTAAGTTTTCTGTTCGATGAAGAAGTGAAGGAAATAAAGATAGAGGGTGGGAAAGCTACCGGCGTGGTCACTGGTAAACAAACATACGCAGCTGATGCCGTGATCAGTGCAGCGGATTATCATTTTACAGAAAATCACTTGCTGCCATCTTTGTACAGGTCCTATTCGGATGATTACTGGCAAAAGCGTGTGATGGCTCCTTCCTGTCTTTTGTATTATATAGGCCTGAATAAAAAGCTACCGGGTATCGCTCATCATTCCCTTTTCTTTGATGTTCCTTTCGATCAGCATGGACAGGAAGTATATAAAACGCCTCAATGGCCGTCCAATCCCTTGTTTTATGTCAGTGTTCCGTCAGTAACAGACTCTTCAGTAGCACCTGGAGACGGAGAAAGCCTCGTGTTCCTGGTGCCGGTAGCGTCAGGACTGGAAGGTGATACCGAAGAACTAAGAGAGAAATATTTTGAATTGATCGTTTCCCGGTTTGAAAAGCGGATTGGTGAACCGATAAGGGATGCCATAATTTTTAAGAAATCTTATTCTGTTAAAGATTTCGTGAATGACTATCATTCTTTTCGCGGAAATGCGTATGGCCTGGCGAATACCCTGCGGCAAACAGCTATATTCCGGCCTTCGTGCAGGAGCAAAAAAGTGAAGAACCTTTTTTATACCGGGCAATTGACTGTGCCGGGGCCGGGCGTTCCACCCAGCCTGATAAGCGGGGAGGTGGTAGCAAAAGAAGTGATAAAGGCAGTTTGATGCGACCCGGATTTGTTATACTTGCACTATGATCCAGTCGTTTCATACGGTGAGCCAAAACTGCAGCAGGAGCATTACCAGGGAATACAGCACTTCCTTTGCCTCGGCTATCCGGCTGCTGCATAAAGACCTTCGCGCTCCGGTCCGCAATATCTACGGATTTGTGCGCCTGGCCGATGAAATAGTGGACACTTTTCATGATTACGAAAAGGAACAATTATTGAAGGAGCTCAAACGGGAAACTTTCCTGGCGATTGAAAGAGGCATCAGCTTGAATCCTTTGTTGCATAGCTTTCAACTTACCGTGAACCAATACGGGATTGATCATTCCCTGATCCATTCATTCTTTCAAAGTATGGAAACGGATCTTTGCAGGAAAGTATACAGCAAAGAAGAGTACGAGGAGGATATATACGGATCAGCAGAAACAGTAGGCCTGATGTGCCTTCAGTTGTTTTGCGAAGGCCGGCAGGATATGTATGAAAAGCTCAAGCTGCCTGCCCGCTCATTGGGTGCTGCTTTTCAAAAAGTAAATTTTCTGCGGGATATACAGGCAGATTATAACGGGCTTTCGCGCATTTATTTCCCCTGCTGCGATTTCAACAATTTTACTGAAGAAGATAAAAGGAAGATCGAAGAAGATATACAAAACGATTTCAGGGCAGCTTATAAAGGCATTCTTCAACTGCCGTTGAATGCAAGGTTCGGCGTGTATGTTGCCTATAAATACTACCTGTCTTTGTTTAGAAGGATCAAAAAAATGGAGCCGGCTGTAATACTGCAGCAAAGGGTGCGCATTCCCAACTATTATAAACTGATGATCGTTTTAAGAGCAGGTGTGAAGAACCGGTTGCGGCTGATCGGTAATGTTTAAATTTGCAGGAAATGGAGAATGGAATAATGGAAGAACAGGTTATTCTTGTCAACGGCCAGGATGAGGAAACAGGCGTCGCTGAAAAAATGGAAGCGCATCAGCAGGGCTTGCTGCACCGTGCCTTCAGCGTTTTTATTTTTAACAGCCGTGGTGAAATGCTTTTGCAGCAAAGGGCCCTGGATAAATATCATAGTGGAGGATTATGGACCAATACCTGTTGCAGTCATCCCCGGCCCGGTGAAAGCACCCGAGTAGCGGCCGAAAGAAGATTAAAAGAAGAAATGGGCTTCCAGGTTTCACTTGAGAAAGTATTTGATTTTGTATATAAAGCAGATTTTGATAATGGGCTTACCGAGTATGAGTTTGATCATGTGTTTGCAGCGGAATATGAAGGCCCGGTCAATTTTAATAAAGAAGAAGTGATGGGCTATTCTTATCGCTCTATGCAACAGATCGCTCAATCAATGGAAACAGACCCTGCCCAATATACAGCCTGGTTCCGCCTTGCTTTTCCCCGGGTGCAATCATGGTGGAACAGGCAATATAAAACAGCATAGCCTGATGACTGTTGTACTTTACATATTGGTACTATTGACCACCTTCCTGCTGATGGAAGGCATTACCTGGCTCACACACCGGTATATAATGCATGGCTTTCTCTGGTACTTGCATAAAGACCACCACCAGGTGAAGCCGGGTTTTTTTGAAAAGAACGATGCTTTCTTTATCATCTTCGCCATACCCAGCATTTTACTGATCTATACAGGCACTTATGATAAGATATGGTGGATGCAGGCTATTGGATTTGGCATCATGGCCTATGGCGCAGCTTATTTTTTAGTACATGATGTGATCATTCACCAGCGTTTCAGGTGGTTTACCCGCAGCAATAATGTATATGTGCGTGCTCTCCGGTGGGCGCATAAAATGCACCATAAACACCTTGATAAATATGAAGGTGAAAGTTTTGGCATGTTATGGGTTGCCAAAAAATACCGCGATAAGATAAGACAGGATAAAAAACTGCTGACAAGTAAGGATAATATTAAATACGCTTCCCAATCCGAATGATCCTTCGCATTCATGACTGTTGATACGCAAAAGCAATACGATTATATCATTGCAGGTGCCGGCTGCGCCGGCCTCAGCCTTCTATTACGGATAATAAGGAACCCTGCACTCCGTAATAAAAGAATACTGCTGATTGATAAGGATGCAGTAAAATCGAACGACCGTACCTGGTGTTTTTGGGAAAAGGAGCCGGGCTTTTTTGAAGACCTTGTGTACCGGCAGTGGTCGCGGTTGGATTTTTTTGGAGAAGGTTATGAGGCAGAACTGGATATTTCGCCCTATCACTATAAGATGATAAGAGGCCAGGATTTTTATACTTATTGTTTTTCTGAGATAAAGAAATGTCCGCAGGTAGATTTTCTTTATGGTGAAATAGAAGATATCGCTGCAAAGGATGGACGGCCTTTTATCCGCCTTACCAACCAGACGCTGGATGCCGGAAACGCCCTTGTTTTTACATCCATTTATCAACGACCTCCTTCACATAAGAATGATACCGTCTTATTACAGCACTTCAAAGGCCGGGTGATTGAAACAGAACAGCCCGTTTTTGCAACACATAAAGCCACGTTGATGGATTTCAGAGTGCATCAACAATATGGCACCAGTTTTTCCTACGTGTTGCCTTTTAACGAACGAACGGCACTGGTGGAATATACTTTGTTTACACCCTCTTTACTGGAGAAAGAACAATATGACAAGGAATTGAATGACTACATCACTCATCAATTGCAGATCAATACCTATGCTATAAAAGAGGAAGAATATGGCGTGATCCCGATGGCCAGCTTTTCTTATCCTTTCTACAAGGATGGTGTATACCATATTGGCACAGCGGGTGGGCAAACAAAAGCTTCTACTGGCTATACATTCCGGTTTATTCAAAAGCAGTCGCAGCAAATTGCCGATTGCCTGGCTGCTGATCGATCTCTTTTAACTATTCCAGCCACGCCTTCCCGGTTCCGGTTTTATGATAACACGCTCCTGCATATCCTTTATCACAATCAATTGCCCGGGAAAAAGATCTTCTCTGATCTGTTCCGCAAAAACGCTCCCACACGTGTGTTGAGATTCCTCGATAATGAAAGTTCTTTCAGCGATGAATGGAAGATCATTTCATCCCTTCCTGCCTGGCCCTTTCTCAAAGCGGCTTTTACCCGTCACTGAAATTACTGATCGGGGTCCATTTGCATAAACTCCCTTTTCACCGCCTTCAGCATACTGAATAATTGAGCCACCTGGATCAGCAGCATTACTACCAATGCCAGCAAAACATACCAGGGTAATCTTACTTTTTCAATATTGGTGATGTTCTGAAATTTTTCCAGGTGCCAGCCTGCCAGCGCTGCACCAAATGCCATGCCTACAAGCAGGAAAGAAAGCAGGGAATAGATCACTTTCATGAACATGATCCGCATGGTGGAATAACCTACTTTAAAGTTTTCAAAAATGGCTGCCGGAATGATCAGTACCAGCGTGATCCAACTCCAGTTGTCACGGAACCAGCTATCGCTGAGCGCAAGATTCAGCGCAAGTATCAATACGATGGAAAGTAATCCCCAGGGAAACAGCAGGAAGGAAGATGGTTTGGTAGGTGCGGCCATAGTGAATGAATTATTGTACAGTAAGATAAGGGTTTATTTGGTATATTTTACTGGTTTTTCCTGTCTTATGAGAAGGGGCTCTTCCCTTCATTTTTAACAGTAAGCTATGTTTAAAAGAAGAATTATAGCAGCAACGGTCACTTTGCTGCTCATCTCAGCTATTGCATTTCATGCAAATGCACAAGGCTTCCTGAAGGCAAGCGGGAAGTTTATCGTAAATGAGAAAGGGGAAAAGGTTATTCTCCGCGGCATGGGATTAGGCGGATGGATGTTGCAGGAAGGTTATATGTTCAAACTGGCCAATATCGGGCAGCAATACAAGATCAGGGCAAAGATCCGTGAAGTGGTAGGTGAAGAAAAGACCCAACAGTTTTATGAAAGCTGGTTGAAGAATCATACCACAAAAGCAGATATTGATTCTATGTCAGCCTGGGGTTTCAACTCCATGCGGTTGCCCATGCATTACAATCTCTATACATTACCAGTGGAGGAAGAGAAAACTCCCGGCGAAAATACCTGGCTTGAAAAAGGTTTTGCGATGACAGACAGTTTACTGAGCTGGTGCAAAGCCAATAAGATATACCTGATACTCGATCTTCATGCGGCACCCAATGGCCAGGGCAATGATCTGCCCATTTCCGACAGGGATCCTGCAAAACCTACTTTATGGCAAAGCGAACCAGCCAGGCAGAAAACGATCGCTCTTTGGCGAAAGCTGGCCGAACGTTATGCCAATGAACCATGGATCGGAGGTTATGACATTATTAATGAACCGAACTATGGTTTTGAAGATCCGGAAAAAGACTTCCGGGGCATCAATGAAAAAAAGAATGTGCCTCTCCGTCAATTGCTGATGGATATTACCAAAGCCATTCGTGAGATAGATCAAAAGCATATCATTATCATTGAAGGAAATGGATTTGGTAATAATTATAATGGTGTGTTGCCCACCTGGGATAATAATACAGTATTGAGTTTTCATAAATACGGAAACTTTAATACAGAACAGGCGATCAATCATTTTCTTGAATTGCGGGATAAATATAATGTGCCTTTATGGTTGGGTGAGTCCGGCGAAAATTCCAACACCTGGTTTTATGAATGCATCAAACTGGTTGAATCGAATGGTATTGGCTGGGCATGGTGGCAAAACAAAAAAATGAATATCAATAATCCGCTGGAAATAAAAGTACCGGAGGGATATTCTAAACTGCAGGACTTCTGGGCCGGAAAAGGGGAGAAGCCAACAACAGAAGAGGCCTGGAAAACATTGCAGCAACTGCTGGAAAATCTGAAGATCGCTAACAATGCTTTTCATCCTGATGTGATTGATGCTATGTTCCGCCAGGTGCAATCATCGGCTACACAGCCGTTCAAGAATATTGTTATCGATCAATCTGCCACCATCCAGGCGGTTGACTTTGATCTGGGCCGGCAGCGTTTTGCTTATTATGATAAGGACACGGCAAGTTATCATTACACACCCGGCGTGAATACAAGAGGCAACCGGGGTGGTGGTTACCGTAATGATGGCGTGGATATTCAACAGGAAGGAAACGATTATTATGTTTTCAGCATCGAAGATGGCGAATGGTTGCAGTATACAGTGAATGTTCCCAGGGCAGGTCAGTATTCAATCAGCTTTGAAATAGCTTCTGATAATAATGACGCGAGAATCTCAGTTGAAGCTGCTGCTAAAACATTGGTCACCGAATTGCCCGTCGTGAATACGGGTGGTTTGCAAAACTGGAAAACAACGACTGCTGCAATTGTTTACCTGGATAAAGGTGTTCTGTCGTTCAGGGTTTATATGAATAAAGGGGGATTTAATTTTAAACGTATTTATTTTACCAGGAAGGATCAATGATAGCCTCTGATGATATGATAAGACTGTAATAACCTCAAGATAATATTCTGTTTATATGGCCTCGCTAGTTTTGCCCCGGGTTTGAATTATTAAATATCTATATCGGCAAGTTTTCTCGTGTGTGAGTCGCCCCGGTTCCCCGGGGTGGCTTTATTATGTACCTTTCCTCTTCCATCTCCGGGTTGGGCAACCGGCCCGGTTTTAAAAATTGAATATGCACAAGGTTATTTATATTCTCCTGTTTGTTTTACCCGCTAAAATTTTTGCACAACCTGCTCATTATTCTACCGTTAACGCTCATTCGCATAATGATTATGAAAAGGAACACCCTTTCTGGATGGCCTGGGAAGAAGGGTTTGGTTCAATAGAAGCTGATATATTCCTGGTAGAAGATGAATTGCTGGTTGCGCATGACTCTTTACAATTAAAACGCCGCTGGTCATTCGATTCACTGTACCTGCAACCATTGCTGAAATGCGTTAACGATAATAAAGGATCTGTTTATGCAGATAATAAAAGAGTGCTGCAATTGCTGGTAGATATTAAATCTCCTGCATTGCCCTCACTGGATAAGCTGGTGAGTAAGCTGCAACAATATCCCTTGCTTATCAATAACCCCTCCCTCAGGATCGTGATCACAGGCAGCCGGCCCTCGCCATCTTTATTCAGCTCTTATCCTTCCTGGATATATTTTGATGGCGACCTGAAGAATTCATATACACCTAAAGAACTGGAAAGGATCGAAATGCTAAGTGATAATTTTGCCAGGTATTCTTCCTGGAATGGAAATGGAAAGATCCCGGAGAGTGAACAGGTAGCTGTGAAAAGCATGATTGACAAAGCCCATTCGTTAAATAAGAAGGTCAGGTTCTGGAATGCACCGGATATTATCAATAGCTGGTATGGTTTTATGTCACTCGGCGTGGATTATATTAATACTGACCAGATAAAGCCACTTGGCACTTTCCTGAAGCAATTGCAAACTCCCTCACCGATGAAATAGTACCGGTATCACATTGCCTGTAAACATATCCCTGTATAATTCCTGCATATCCCGCCTGTTGAGATTTTCTTAATCATTATATCATCTTGCCCTAAGAATCTGTTCACATTGCAATCTCAACTTCGGCACATCAAAATTCCAACCAAACCAAACTGATTGAGATATGCTCTATCCCAACTACCCCCGCTTTGTCCAGATTGTTCTAACCTTCCTGCTGCTTACGTTTTCATGCCTGGCCATGGCTCAACGTACTGTTAGCGGTAAAGTTTTTTCTGCAGAAAATCAACCTGTGCCCGGTGCAACTGTAACCGTGAAAGGCACAGATAAAAAAACAATGACCAGTAATGATGGCGATTTCAGTATCAGCGCAAATGATAATGATATTCTTGTTATCAGCAGCATTGGTTTTGACAGCCGCGAAGTAAAAGCATCCGAAGCTTCACGCATTGAACTGACCGCTGGCGTGAGAGATCTCGGTGAAGTGGTTGTAACAGCACTCGGTATTAAAAAAGACAAGAAAAAGCTGGGCTATGCGATACAGGAAGTAAAAGGTGAAGACCTGACTGTAGCCCGCGAAACAAATGTGGTGAACCAACTGGCAGGTAAGATAGCCGGCGTAACCGTGGTGGGCAGCCCTTCCGGTATCGGTGGCTCAGCCCGTGTATCTATCCGCGGTGAACGCTCGGTGGATATTAATAAGAACCAGCCTTTGTATGTGGTGGATGGTGTTCCCATCAGCAATGCGATCAATGGTGGTTCGGGCAGAAATAACCTGGAAGTGGATTTTGGCAATGGCGCCAGCTTTGTTAACTCAGATGATGTAGAAAGCATGAGCGTGCTGAAAGGTCCTGCTGCTGCTGCCCTGTATGGTTCAAGGGCTGCGAATGGTGTTATCCTTATTAAAACAAAAAGTGGCCGCCGCCAAAAAGGTATCGGCGTGGAAGTGAACAGCAATCTCACTTTCGAATCTGCGCTGAAATTGCCTGAATACCAAAAAGTATACGGGCAGGGAAATGGAAGCGGGGGTGATTTTGCTTTTGTAAATGGTGGCGGTGGCGGACTGGCAGATGGTACGGATGAAGGCTGGGGCCCTGCTTTCAAAGGGCAATTGTATCCTCAATTCAATAGCCCACGTACACTGAATGGACAGGCTACCGAATTTACCGGTGGTGATTTGAATACTCCAGGCACCGTGATCACTCCTACACCCTGGGTGGCGGATGTAGACAACCTGAAAAACTTTTTACGCACCGGCAACACTTTCACTAATAATGTAGCGCTGGTAGGTGGAAATAAAGACGGCGATTTCCGTTTAAGCTATACAAATCTTAACCAGAAGGGGATTGTTCCAAATACTGACCTGTTAAGAAATACGGTTTCTGTTTCCGGGGGTTATAATCTTACTCCCAAATTGTCTGTCAGAACTTTTGTGAGCTATATCAAAAGTGAAAGCGATAACCGTCCTTCCATCAGCTATGGTACAGAAAGTATCATGTACCTTTTTAACTGCTGGCTGCCTGCTTCAGTGAAAGTCAGTGATATGAAGAGGCTTTGGCAGAACGGATTGGATGGAAACCGCCCTTATAGCCTTACTGATCAGAAACAATATAGCTGGAACTATAACTATCACGACAATCCTTACCTGACTGTAATGGAGAATACCAACGGTCAGTACTATGACAGGATCATCGGGAACGTGAACCTTAAATACGATTTTACCAACTGGCTGAATCTGCAGTTACGGACTGCTACCGATTGGAGTAATGAGCGCCGGGAATACAGGCGGGCATTCAGTACCCAGCGCTTTCCTTTCGGTGAATACAGGGAAGTGGCTATCGTGAACGAAGAACGTAATTCGGATTTCCTTTTCTCTTTCAATAAATCTGCAGGATCGGATTTTGTGATCACTGCTACCCTGGGAGGCAACCAGATGAGGCAGAAATCACGTTTCAACGAACAGGTGGCCGGGCAGTTGAATATTCCTGGTATTTACAGCCTGAACAATTCGCGTATTGCATTGGTAGCTCAGCAAAGCAATGTTGAAAAACGTATCAATAGTCTTTATGGTTCTGCTGGTATAGGGTACAAGAACAAGTTGTTCCTTGATTTCACGGGCCGTAACGATTGGAGCAGTGCGCTTACGCTGCCAGATGAGTTGAAAGACCTGGGAACAGAAGTTAATTCTTATTTCTATTCTTCTGTTGCAGCAAGTGCGATCATGAGCGATATCATCCGCATGCCATCTGTGATCAGCTTCTGGAAACTCCGTGCAAGCTTTGCACAGGTAGGCAACGATACAGATCCTTTCTCTTTCCAGCAAACATATAACCGCAGTGAACCATTTGGAGCTGCGCAGATATATGGAGAGATCAGTAGCCTTGCTAACCTGAAGCTGAAGCCAGAGATCAGTTCAGCATATGAGTTTGGCACAGATATCCGTTTGCTGAATAATCGCATTGGCCTGGATGTTACTTATTATCAGAGCCGCACCAAAAACCAGATCCTGAATCTTCCGCTTGACCCCACTTCCGGTTATTCTTCCCGTAAGATCAATGCTGGTATGATCAAGAACTATGGTGTGGAAGTGATGCTGACCGGTTCTATCATCAAACAAAAAAACTTTGCCTGGGATGCTTTTGTGAATTTCTCTGCTAATAGAAGTGAGGTGCTGGAACTGAGTGACGGGCTGAGCACTTATGTAATGGCTGGCATGAACAGTGTAAGCGTGGAAGCAAGAGTAGGAGAAAGAATGGGTAATCTTTACGGGATCGGTTTTGCACGTGTACAGAGCACTGATAAAAATGCTCCTTATTATGATGCTTCCGGAAAATATACAGGACAGATAGTATACGCAGATAACGGCCGTCCTGTTCCCACCACCAACAGGATACTGATGGGTAATTACAATCCCGATTGGTTGATGGGTGTGGGAAGCAGCCTCAACTATAAAGGCATCCGTTTAAGTTTCCTGTTTGATATCCGCCAGGGTGGTGTACTGAATTCACTGACGCAAACTGTAGGCCGCGAAGGCGGCATCATCATTGAAACACTGGAAGGGCGTGCAGATGGTTATGATCTTTCCAAACCAGGTAATGGCGTGATCGGTCAGGGTGTGGTAATGGATGGCAGCGGCAATTTTGCTCCCAATACTAAAAAGCTTACGGCAAGGGAATGGCATACAGCCTGGACAAATGGACGGGGGATTGCAGAAGGCGTGATGTATGATGCATCATTTGTTAAGCTCCGCGAATTGCAGATCGGTTATACCATTCCTGATAAAGTGTTTGGTAAGCTGCCCATCAGAGGAGCTACCATATCGCTGGTAGGCCGCAATCTTTTCCTCTGGGATAAAGTGCCGCACATAGATCCGGAAACCATGGGTTATTCCGGTGGCACAGCAGTGCCGGGTGTGGAAAACATGAGCATCCCCAGCTCACGCAGCTATGGTGTCAACCTCAGCTTTAAATTATAACCCTCATCCTCAAAAATGAACAATATGAAATTTTTAAAAATAATAATACCCTCACTGCTGCTGGTTGTAATGGCAGGTTGTACAAAGGATTTCGAAGAAGTAAACAATAACAAGAATAACCCGACTTCCATAACAGCCGACCTTTTGCTGAGCGGTGTGATCAAGAACATGATGGATCGCCAGGTAAATGAAGCCTGGGGCATCGGGAATATTGTGGCCCAGCACCATGCCAAGATCCAGTTTGTGAATGAAGACCGTTATGGATGGAATGAGCGCAATGATATATGGAATACGGTATATGATAACTACCGGAATCTGCAGAATGTGCTCATTCTTGCCAAAGACGATCCTTCCAATCCGTATTATGGTGTGTCGCTTATCCTGAAATCATGGATGTTTTCGCTTGTTACCGACGCTTATGGTGATGTTCCTTATTCTGAAGCGGGCAAGGCTAAAACAGACGGAGTGTATCAACCTAAATACGATAAGCAGGAAGATATTTATACAGGGATACTGGCAGATCTCAAGAAAGCGAACGAAGTGCTGGCCACTTCCGGCACTAATCTCGGTGGCGATATATTGTATGGCGGCGGAGCAACAGGGATCCTTAAATGGAGAAAGCTGGCCAATTCCCTTCGTATTCGCTACCTGATGCGCATTTCAAAGAAAAAGGATGTGAATGCCGACCTCGCAGCTATTATAAGTAACCCGGCCAGCAACCCTCTTTTTGAAGGCAATGGAGATAATGCAGAATTGAAATACCTGGCTGCAGCTCCCAACCAATGGCCATTGTATGGTTCTCGTGTTGGTTCCTTTGATGAGTTCAGGGTAAGTAAAACATTGACAGACCGCTTATCTGAGATTAATGATACCCGCATCAATGTATTTGGAAGGCCGACACAGAAATCAGTAGCGGCCGGCACTCCCGAGATCAAAGGCATTCCCAACGGATTAAGTGATGTGGATGCATTGGCTTACAATGGAGGAGTACAGGGCGTTTCAAGAGTGGGATACACATTTGCCTGCCTGGTTTGTAATGATGGTAACGAAGCGCCTCCTGTTCCGGATGCCCCTCGCGCATTATGGATGACTTATGCCGAGCTGCAATTCCTGCTGGCAGAAGCGCGTGAAAAGGGAATGATCACTACAGGTAATGCTGAAACATATTATCTCAATGGGATCAATGCCAACTTTGCTTACTGGCAAGCGGTAGTGCCTGCTGCTTATAGCCTAAATATTGCTATACCTGCCGGCTATCTTACCCAGGCAAAAGTGGCTTATGCCGGCTCTACGGATGAAAAACTGGCAAAGATCGCTTTGCAAAAATGGGTTGCTTTATACTTTAACGGTTTGGAAGCATGGTTTGACTGGCGCAGAACAAACATGCCTGCGATCGTTCCGGGGCCTGCCAATCTTAATAATAATAAAGTGCCTGTACGTTATATCTATCCTTTGGCAGCACAATCGCTCAATCCTGAAAACAGGGCAGAAGCGGTGAAGCGTCAGGGAGGAACAGACGATTTAAATACTAAAATGTGGTTACTCCAATAAAAATTTGTGCTGATCAAAACTTAAGCAGTTAGTTAGAAGCAAGCGGGGCATTTTTATGCCCTGCCCCTTTTCAATAAATATCTATGAGGCTCTACTTTTTCAGTATATTTTTTCTTATTGCTATTGCCGGGTACACACAGATCCCTGTTGCCGGCGATCCATTACCTGCCTGGCAAAAGGGTTATCTCGATATCCATCATATCAACACAGGCCGGGGCAGTGCTGCATTCTTTATTTTACCTGATGCAACCACGATGCTGATCGATGCCGGCGAAATGTCGCCGCTTGATGAAAGGTTGTTTACACCGAGGAATGCCATGATCAGGCCCGACTCTTCACGCAAGCCTTATGAATGGATCGCAGCATATATAAAACAGGTAGCTCCCCAACCTGCTATTGATTATGCCCTGATCACCCATTTTCATGATGACCATTTCGGCGCGTGGTATCCGCAGGCCCCTTTTGCAAAATCAGGAAAATATCAACTGACAGGAATAACGGGTGTGGCAGAGCTTCTTCCTTTGCGGAACCTGATCGATCGCGGTTATCCGGATTATAATTATCCTTATGATATGAAAAATCTTGCAACAAAATACGGTGGTGGTGAAATTGAATTCGCTCATACCATGGGCAACTACTTTGCCTTTATAGCCGAAAAGCAACAAGCCGATATGAAAATGTTCCGGCTTAAAGCAGGTAGCCGGAAGCAAATTGTTTTGCTGAATAATGCGGCTGCTTATCCATCTTTTTATATACAGAATATAAAAGCTGATCAATGGATCTGGACCGGAAAAGACAGCAATGTTATAGCACATTTCCCTCCAATAGATACTACCGACCGAAAAGCATGGCCTGATGAGAACAGCCTGAGCCTTGCGCTGGCACTGCATTACGGACCTTTTATTTATTATACAGGCGGCGATAATCCCGGTAATGTTTTCCCGGGTGATAATCCGTTGAGAGACGTGGAAACGCCTATCGCCAAAGCCGTTGGCGAAGTGGATATTGCTATCACCGATCATCATGGCAACCGCGATGCCGTGAATGAGTTTATGGTGAGAACATTAAAGCCGCGTGTATGGATCGGACAAACATGGTCGTCTGATCATCCAGGGCATGAAGTACTGGCCAGGATGACGAACACGTACATATATCCCGATCAACGGGACCTGTTTGCCACCAATATGCTGGATGCGAACAGGTATGTGATCGGCCCTTTGATCGACCGGTCGTATAAAAGCCAGCAAGGGCATATACTGGTAAGAGTGCTGCCGGGTGGTAAGACGTATTATGTGATCATCCTGGACGATATGAACCCTGCATTGACGGTTAAATCCGTATTTGGACCCTATACATCAAAAATCAATAAAAACAATCCTCACCAAAAATAACGAAACAAGATGCAAAGGATATTAATATGCCTGCTATCACTTCTTACTGTGACCACTGGTTTCGGGCAATTCAAAAAATCAGAAAATATAGTAGTTGTAACCCTGGATGGTTTCCGCTGGCAGGAGGTTTTTGGCGGCGCAGATAGCGTATTGACCTTTGACACTGCGGCGAGATACAGTACTAACTATGTGAAAGATCATTTCTGGGCAGCAACACCACAGGAAAGAAGACGGAAGCTGTTACCCTTTTTCTGGTCTGAGATAGCTTCAAAGGGTATAATACTTGGCAACAGGGATTATGGAAATTATTTCAACAATGCCAATCCGTATTGGTTTTCCTATCCGGGATATAATGAGATCTTCACCGGCTTTCCTGATACTGCCGTCAATTCCAATGATAAAATCCCCAACAAGAATGAGAATGTTTTTGAATTCCTGAATAAACTGCCTGAATACAAGAATAAGGTTGTCGTATTCGGCTCATGGGATGTGTATTCTTATATTTTTAATGATAAGCGTTCAGGTCTTTTGGTAAACGATGGTTATAAGGACCTGGCCGGTACGCTTACTCCCGGCCAGCAACTCTTCAACAAATTGCAGCATGAAATGCCGGCTATTTTTCATGATGGTGAACGGGTGGATGTTGCTACTTTTCATATAGCATTCGAGTACATGAAAGCGCATAAACCCAAACTGATCTATTTCGGACTGGGAGATACGGATGAATTTGCACATGGCGGCATGTATGATTTCTACCTGGATGCTGCGCAGAACACCGATGACTGGATCAGGCAGTTATGGGAATACATTCAATCCACTCCTGAGTATAAAGACAAGACAACGCTGATCCTTACCACCGATCATGGAAGAGGGCTGGCTGCCGGCGGCAACTGGCAACATCATGGACAGCGTATTGCAGAAGCCAGTGAAATGTGGATGGCTGCCATCGGACCTTCTGTTAAACCTGTTGGTGAGAGTAAAGAGAAAACACAGGCTTACCAGGGGCAAATAGCGGCTACCATTGCCGCTATGCTGGGGAAGGAATTCAAACCATTGCACAAACCACTGCCTGTTCTTACTTTTCCAGGCAAATAAATCATCAGCGATATGTTGTCAAATCACTCAACACCCGAGCAGACCGCCGATCTTATCATTGGTCTTTATGAACAATATGGCGGTGAAGATTATATAGGTGAACCTGTTTCGCAGATCGAACATATGTGCCAGTGTGCTTCACTGGCAGAAGATGAAGGTTATAGTGAGGAGATCGTGCTTGCGGCATTTTTTCACGATATCGGCCATTTATGTGAGCATATCATGCCGGTAAAGCAAATGGATGGTTATGGAGTAGTAGATCATGAGAAACTGGGAGCAGACTTTCTACTGGGCCATGGGTTTTCCGAAAATATTGCCAGTCTTGTACGCAATCATGTACAGGCAAAGCGGTATCTTACTTTCCGTCATGAATCGTATTACAACCAGTTGTCTGAAGCAAGTAAAAAGACGCTGGAATTTCAGGGAGGAAGGATGAGCGCGGCAGAAGCGGCTTTATTTGAAACAGACAGTTTGTTTGAATTGCATATCCGCCTGCGGCAATGGGATGAGAAAGCCAAAATGGAAAACAAACCCTTACCACCATTGGATAAATACCGGGAAATGATGATCACTCATCTTCAGATTAGGGGCTAAACCTGTTGATTTAAATCCTTAAATTTAGAAAATATAAAACCGACTATGCCTATTAAACTCGTTGTTTTTGACATTGCCGGCACCACAGTAAAAGATGATGATTACGTAGCACATGCATTCAGAAATGCATTTGTAAAAAATGGTTATGATATAAGTCTTGAGCAAACGTATCCATACATGGGTATCAAAAAGATCGTTGCAGTGAATGCCATGCTTGCAAAACTGGGTGGGCAATCTGCCGATGCCGGCACGATCTATACCGATTTTACCGATGAGATGATGGATTTCTATACGTATAATGCTTCGGTAATGCCTTTACCTTATGCAGAAGAGGTTTTCCAGCAACTGAAAGAAAAAGGGATCCGGATTGCTTTGAATACCGGCTTCCCCAGGATCATTGCAGATGTTATTATCGACCGGCTTCAATGGAAAGATAAAGGATGGGTGGATGATATCATTGCCAGCGATGAAGTGGAACATGGCCGCCCCCAACCTCTCATGATACAGGAACTGATGTTGCGCGCATCCATTACTGATCCGCTGGAAGTAGCAAAAGTGGGTGACACAGAAGTGGACGTGAACGAAGGCCGCAATGCAGGATGTGGTTTGGTGGTGGCAGTAACCACAGGAGCTTATACGGAGGAGCAACTGGCTGCTTATGACCCCGACCATATCATTTCCAGCCTTTCCCTGCTCCCCAATCTAATTTTCAACTGTGACTGATATTGCTTCATCCATACAACGGATGGCCGGAAAGCGGCTAGTGGTAACAATTTGTGCATCACTCATCGCTTTCATGGCTTACTCGTCGGTATATGCTTACCGGAAGCCATTTACCGTAGCTACGTTTGAAGGGGTCCGGTACTGGGATATTTCTTATCAAACCTTACTGATCATCAGCCAGGTGATCGGTTATATGCTGAGCAAGTTTGCCGGCATTAAATTCATTGCCGAGCTGAAATCACTTGGCCGTTTCCGTACAGGCATCATACTGACAGGCACTGCCTGGTTTTGCCTGCTGGGGTTCGGGTTGGTGCCCGAACCCTGGGGTATGTTGTTTATGTTTATCAATGGTTTTTTGCTGGGTTTTATGTGGGGTGTCATCTTCAGTTATCTTGAAGGCAGAAGAGCAACTGATCTGATGGGGGCAGTGCTGGCGGTCAGTTTTATTTTTGCTGGTGGATTTACACGCTCTGTAGCAAAATGGCTGATGGTGGAATGGGATGTTTCAGAGAAATGGATGCCTTTTTTTACCGGGTTGGTGTTTCTTATTCCCTTGTTGATCTTTCTTTTTTTGCTGGAAAAAATACCTCCCCCGGATGAAACGGACAAAAAGGAGAGAACGGCGCGTATACTGATGAATGCGGAAAGCCGGAAGTTATTTCTCAAAACATTTGGTATTGGTCTTGTCATCGTCAGCATTACTTACCTGTTCCTTACCGTGATGCGTGATATAAGGGACAACTATATGGCCAATATCTGGAATGAACTGGGATATGGAACAGATTATTCCATCTTCACCAAAACAGAAACCAATACCTGCTTATTGGTTTTGCTGACAATGGGCTTACTCGTGCTTATCCGGAAAAATATCCGCGCTCTGGCAATGGTGCATATAGTAATAGCTGCGGGCTTCCTGATAGCTGGAATCTCTTCATTGCTTTTTATCACTGGCCAGATGGATGGTGCGGTATGGATGCAATTGGCGAGCCTGGGACTGTATATGGGCTATATTCCTTTTAACTGTATATTCTTTGAGCGCCTGATCGCTTCTTTCAGGATCGCAGGTAATGTTGGCTTCCTGATCTATTTCGCAGATGCTTTTGGTTATCTCGGCAGTGTAACAGTGATGCTTATAAAAGAGTTTGCCCGATTGCGGTTAAACTGGTCGGAGTTTTATTCTCATGGCGTCGTGATCGGGTCTTTGCTGGGACTGGCAGGAACAATTTTTTCACTGATCTATTTTACCAGGCGATATCGTGTTGCCAATCTTAAATGAACATGCTCAACAAATCAGCTATCGTTATAGGAGCGGGAATTGCCGGTTTGTCGATAGCCCGTGCGCTTGCTGTTCGTGGATATAAAGTAAAGGTGATAGACAGGGAACAAAAGGCAGTTGGAGCTTCTGTCAGAAATTTCGGAATGGTCTGGCCGATAGGCCAGCCGGCAGGCGATGCTTATGAAACAGCGATGCTGTCGAGGCATTTGTGGAAGGAATTGGCTGATGATGCAGGTATATGGTATGAAGAAGCAGGTTCACTTCACCTTGCTTATGAAAAAGATGAATGGAAAGTGTTAGGTGAATTGAAAGAAATATATAAAAGCAGGGATTATCATTTGCTGGATACGGAAGAGGTATTAAAAAGATCACCAGCTGTTGTGCCGGGCAAATTGATAGGAGGTTTGTACAGCAAAGAAGAGCTGATCGTTGATCCGCGTCAGGCTATTGCGCGGATACCTTTATGGCTTGCAGAAAAATTCGGCATGGAGTTTTTATGGGGTAAAGCAGTTACTGCTATTAACTATCCTTCTGTTGTTGCAGGGACAGAATCCTGGCAGGCTGATGAGATCTACCTCTGCAGCGGGGCCGATTTTGAAACCTTATATCCTGCATTGTATGCACAACAACCACTTACCAAATGCAAATTGCAAATGATGCGGATGGAGCCACAACGGAATAACTGGAGGATCGGCCCCGCACTTTGTGCAGGACTTTCCTTATTGCATTACACCGCGTTCCAGGCAGCGCCTTCCATTAATATTTTAAAAAAGAGGATACAGGCACAATATCCTGACTATATCAAATGGGGCATTCATGTAATGGTATCACAAAACCAAAACGGTGAACTCACCATCGGCGATTCACACGAGTACGGGTTGACCCATGAGCCTTTTGATAAAGCTTTTATCAATGACATGATCCTCGATTATCTGCAGCAGTTTGCCCGCTTCAATAATAACCTGATCATAGAAACCTGGAATGGTATTTATCCTAAACTTACCAATGGTCAAACACATCTGGTCCTGGAACCCGAACAGGGGGTTACAATCATTAATGGCCTTGGTGGCGCTGGTATGACAATGAGTTTAGGTTTGTGTGAGCGATGGATGCAGGGAAGAAGCTGAGCTTATGCAGCTTTCTCTTGTTTGATCTTCACTTCTTTTTTGGCAGATTTTGCCTTGATACCTTCAGTGAGTATTTTGGCAGCTTTCTTTAAGCGGCTGTTGAATTCTTTTTTGCCCAGCGTTTCTTCCAACCCGGGTAAAGCGGTTTGTAACTGAGCGATCACCTGAAGGCGGGCCTGCTTCTTCGGAGAAGGGATTTTAGTCTTAGCCATTTCTATTGAGTTTGTTTACGATTTGATAATATAAAATTAACATCAGGAAAAGACTTCCAATGTTAAGTTTTGCGGTTGGACAAAAATTTAACATTGGATACCTTGTTATAGCTCAACCGCTTCGATGAACAAATTATTCTTGGTGCTTTTCTTACCGTGGGCGCCACGGGATTTCCGGTAATGCGATTGACCGCATTCGTTGATCATCTTCCGGCAATCACCACTTTTTTCGTTTCGATGATCTCTCCTGTGGTCAGTACAATGCTTACGAAATAAGTGCCTTGTATTGGCAGGAATAGCGGAATGATATTTCTTCCATTGACTGCTTCTTCTTTCACTTTCTGGCCAATAGCATTCCAGATCACGATGGCTTTGGCCGGCAGGGTCTTGTGAATGCTCAGGAAAAAGTCGCCGGGTGAAGGATTGGGCCATAACATAATGCTGTATTCGCCGGGTGCAGGGCCTACAGCAATAGTGTCGGAAAAACTGAAACTACTATCGTACCGGACAGAACGAAGACGATAAAAGCTGATACCCTTATCCCTGTTCGGAATATCAATGAGCTGATAGTTCAATGTAACCGTGCTGTAGCCGTTGATGGCTTGTGAAGCCACAGTTCCTACAGATTTGAAATCAGTTTCTGTGCTTAATCTTCTTTCCACTACAAAATGATGTGTATTGATCTCGGGGTTGGTCCGCCAGTAAGTTCTTACCCTTATAGAGTCAAGGCGGTAAGCATTGAACCAAAGACCGTTGCTGGAATTAAGTGTCTTATCGCCGGCAAGCTTGGTGAACAGTGAGTTCTGGCTAACAGATGCAAGGAATGTTCTTTTATTAAGACCGCTATTGCCCAGGATGTTGCCGGTGGTCAGCTCTCCATCAGCAGGCAGGGTTTGAGGTTGGCCGATATCCCATTGATCGCTTATTAGCTGTGATACATACGCGTATTGCCTGTTGCCTGCAAACAGGTTGCCCTCATCAGCGATAAGATGTTGAAGGGTGAGTTCTGTTATCCCTGTGCCAGGATATTTACTTTTACCAACCTGCCAGGTCTTATTTATAGATTCATTGATCAATGTATTTCCTGCCAGGCCATTTGCACGCACACTGTCAAAAACAGATACGAAATAATCATCTCCTCTTGTAGTAAGATTCCTGATGGCAGCAGGAGTATAGGATTGGGAAAGGCTGCCTACAGGAAATACAACTGTTCCATCTCTGCGGCGGATATTTTCCCGGATCAATAAACCCTGATCCGGCCGGTTGCCGGTAACAAAATAACGTGCAGAGTCGTATCCGTCTATTTTGCCCGGATCATTATTTCCCAGCACAAGGATATTATCATTGAGAAAAAAAAGCCCTTGCTGAAAGCTGATCTCATTGCGGGCTTTGGTGCTTCCATTCAGCAGTTCAATTCCCTGCTTGTTGTCTATTTTTATTTTAGTGAATGAAGGACCGGAACGGGTTGCGGCATTGTAGCCACCGGATATTTGTTGCCTTACTGTGTCCGATATAAAGCGGAGCCAGCCTCCCTCACCGGTAATGCCGGTACCATTATTGGAGTTATCGGTGATCCGTGACTGGTAGCTATTGTTCCAGCTTTTTCCTGAGAAATTCACAATGGCATTTTTTCCGATGCCAAGATTACCCTGATTGGTTACATTAGAAAAGATGGTAGCCGAATCGCCGATAAAAAATATTTTGCCGGTGGCAGGCACATAAAATCCCTGTTGTGCTGTTGCTTTTAAACAAAGCAGTAAAATAGCGAATACACTATAGATAATATGCCTGTATCGTCTGGCCATTCATCAAAACTCTGTGATCGTTACATAAAACTTTGTTCCATTGCCAAGGGTCCGGCTGTTTGTTGATGCATTATACATTCTAACCCTGACATTGCTTGTGCTGGTCAGTCTGGCTGATCCAATGCTGACACCAGCCGGCAGGTCTGTGTCCAGCGAAACGGTTACGGTGGCCCTGGTGCTGGTCGGTGCGTTGGCTGTTGGGATAGTCAGGTCCACATCTACCAGGGCAGGGTTATAAGCAAGACCGATTACCACAAGGTTTGCGCCGCCGAAATTGATCGTCGAGGTTGTTGCTATTTCGAAGCTGATAGTGTTTTTTTGAACAGTCCCTTTAGCTCCCATCTTATAAGTGCCGGCAACATCGAGAACAGCAGCAGGGCTGGCAGTGCCTATTCCGACTGTCCCGCTTTGCAACCGCATTATCTCGGTCATTGTACTGGTAGCACTCTTATAACTCTTAAATACAAATGGTTCATTGCCATCCTTGCCGGTAATAAATTCCAAACCACCGTTATCAGAAGTGCCTGTGGCGCCGAATTCGAAGTAATCGACACCGGCTGCGCTTCCTTTTATCCTGAAATTTCCGTTAGCGTCTATAAATATTTTGGGCTTGTAGAATTGAGCTGCCGGAGCATAGAATTGCAATGCGGATTTTAAATAAGTCAGCTGTTCATTGTTGTCGGAATAATCAGTATATGCCTGTACCAACCCCAGAGTAGCCCTTCGGCCAAGTTCAAGAAAGCTGCTGTTGTTCGATTTTAAGATCATCGCTTTATCATCGGTTGTTCCAATGAAATTGGATGAGCTGGTACCTGCATTGCCGGTGATGCTCCAGTAATTTTTCAGCAGATCGGTCGTGCTTAATGCCCGCCAGTAACCATTGCTTCTGATCATGAGTTGGACAGAGGGCTGGTGAAAGATCACCATACCGTCGGGGGGTGCCAGGCCATTGATCAATGTTGTATCGGTGATCCGGGGAAACAGCATACCCTGGTCATTGGATTCCAATTCCAGTATAGCTGATTTCTGTAGGGCAAGCGGTGTTTTGCCTAAACGTAATTGTTGCGAATAGATAAAACTGCTCCATACAAGACATAACAAGGCCATGCTGATTTTCTTCAGGCTGCGCATAGTAACAGGATTGATCTTTGCGGTCGTCTTCTACGGAATAATTACTTCTTGATGATATACCAGTTAGCACCGTCTGTTTGCAGCGTCACATAAGTCCAGTCGTTATAGATCACATAGGAAGAGCCGCCATCGATCGTTCCTGCAGCAGGAGTAATGGTCAATTCGTGATCAATACCGCCGCTGCCAACTTTCTTGATGGTGTATATACGCCCTGAAAAGGTGGAAGGGTTAGGCAATGTGAGTGTAAGTGCCGAACTGGTGGTGTTCATCAGGATGGTATTGTCTGCTGCAGTAGCTGTGTAATTACTGCTGAATGTCTGGATAGCCATTGATAAAGAACCACTCACCTGCACGGTGGAGTTGGCCTGTCCTGTATTACCTACAAGTATCGCTTTGGCTGCAGCTACACTATCCTGGAAGGTTTTGTTACCGCCGAAGGTTTGTGCCGCTGCTGTTACGATACCGGGGTTGGTTGCATCGGCGGGATGCAGTATGATGGTACGTGAAGTGGTGTCGGAAGTAATGGACGCACCATTTACATTAGGTACGGATGCAACGGCGCCGATCGTGATCGTCTGGATACCGCTGTTTATCTTTTCCCAGTCGGCATAAGTGAGCAAACCATAAGGTTTGGTGGGAGAGGAGCCGTTCTGTACGGGGAGATGGATAGCAATAGTGCTGTCTGAAGCGCGGTTCTCTACAGCTACTGTATCAGTGGTGGTGTTAGCGTCTGCAGTAAGACTCAGGGTTTGTTTCTGGATACCGTTGATGGCACGGATCGCATTTTCAAAGGCGGAAGAGGACATGGAGCGTTTGTATACAGAACCGTCAGCAGCCAGCACAAGCACATCCAGTTCGTTGGTGCCTGCAGCAAGGTTTTCAAATTTTACTGAGCCATCGACATTCAGTTTAGCCGTGGGGTTAGCCGTACCGATACCAACATCTCCATTGGCGTTAATGCGTAATCTTTCCGCATTGCTGGTTTTCATTACTAATGGTTGGCCATCTACTGTACCAATAAAATTCAAAGAGGGGTCGGTGCCGCTGTTGCCGTTGAGTGACCAGTTGGAGTTTGCTTCAGACAGATCAGCAATCTTTTTCCAGCTTCCATTACTGCGGAGGCGGAGGCTCTTATCGGTATTCAGGAAAATGATCATACCATCTGGCGGGGTCAGGGCATTGATCGCAGTGGTATCGGCCAGCCTGGGTAATAAAAGACCCTGGCGTGTGCTTTCCAATTCAAGAATAGATGATTTCTGGATGCTGGTGGGGTTGTCGCCTACTTTCAACTGAGCATTTACAAAAATGGTGGAGCTTAGGAATAACGCGACAAACAATAAACCTTTACGGTTTATAATCGTAGGATTAGGTTTCATAAAATATTAGATAGCTTTAAAAATTAGTAAACAGGAGTTGCAAGGTGGTTATCAATGATCCTGTTTATTCATTAACAATACAAAGGAAGCAGAATAAGATGATCCGCTGTATAGATTATTCTATCATTGTGATGTAGTGCAACTGCTACATAAAAGCAGGATTACTGATCTGATACAGGCATGTCAGGTTATGACCACTAAGAGTGGTTGAACCTAAACAGGCAGTTGAACTACTACTTTAAAGAGGGCAGATGAACTTTTATGGGGACGGGGATTTATATCGTATTTGTTTGATCGGGATCAATTGTTTTTTTGCTTGTAAAAAGTATCCACATAGCCGGCCAGTTCCAGGAATGGCTTGAGATCGTTCAGTTCTGCAACCTGGTCCGGCATCTGTTGAAAATCAAAATTGTGGACTTTTACAGTGCAATCATATTCACCAAGAACATTATCCAGCAGTATAAAACAGGCATAAGCCACCTGGCTATAATTCTGTTCGGTTATTCCTTTTGCATAGATAATAATATTCAGTTGCTGGTTCTCGATAACCGGGAAGAATTTCATTTGTGCAGGATCCAGTGTCAGCTGACCGACGTTTAATTTCATTTCTTTCACTGCCGTTGCCGGCATACGTTGCCGGAAAGCAAAAAACTTCCAGCCTTTTACAGCAGGAGCTCTTTCTACAATATCCCTTACCAGTTGGAAAAGCTCGGGGTTGCCATTGGCTGAAACCGTCATATTGATAATGCCGTTTTGAGGCGGTTCAAATTCTATCGCAAGACCGGCTTTTATCTTTTTTACCTGAATGAATAATTCGTTGAGGTATTTATCAGGATCACTCTGGAAATTGCGGAGCCTTTTCTCATTTTTTACAAACCAGCTCCAGAAATCATCAATGGAGTCTATTTTATAATGCATGCCAGGTGCACCGGATTGTTCATGTAACAGGGGTGTGGAATTAATGTTACATAGATATAATGACATCAAAGAGACAAATATTGTTTTCATTTCACACAGGCAGAATGATGCGGTTCAAGATAATGGTTTTTAGATAAATGGCCCGGTATGGTTGCCGGACCATTTATTTATACAACAAATATTTCTTGCGCATTTTCTTGTACTTGCTCAACCCCGGCTCCCAGCTTTTGCGGATAGAGGCCTCAGACACTCCATCCATGATTTGTTTTCGGAATAAAGGCGAGCCGCTTAGTTTGCCGATATCGCCCATTTCCTTACTCAGTTTTGAATCGAAAAACTTTTCTTTATGCGGATGCGCTTTATACAATTCCATCATCCATTGAAGATTGAGTTTTTTTGAACGCATCAGCTTTTGAATGTCATAATTGCGCAGATCCAGGCCGTAACATACTTCATTCATAAAAAGTGGCGTCTCGCTCATTCCCTTAATAGAAGTGGGAGTGAAAGAAAACGGGTACCTGCCTTTCAGTTCCGGGCTGCCCAGTACGGTAAATGGATAATATGTGCCCCGGCCATGGTTAAGATAAGTGCCTTCAAACAAACAGGTGGAGGGATAAAGCATTACAGCCTGCTGAGTGTTCAGGTTGGGTGAAGGACTTACAGGTAGCTCATAGTACATATCGTGATTATAATTGGCCACAGGTATGATCTTCAGTTTGCACTTCACTTTACCTTCAAGCCAGCTTTCGCCATTGGCCATTTGGGCAAATTCAGCAATAGTAAGCCCATGACTGATGGGGAGCGGAAACTTGCCGATCCCGGATTTTAATGACATATCGAGTACCGGCCCGTCGATCAGGTAACCATTGGGATTGGGACGGTCGAGGATCAGCAATTCTTTACCATAGGTGGCACAGGTTTCCATGAGTAATGCCAGCACATTGATATAAGTAAAAAAGCGGCAGCCGACATCCTGCACGTCGTAGATCATCAGGTCCACGTCTGCCATATCTTCCTTGCTGGGTTTTCTTTTGGGTCCATATAAAGAGATGATGGGAATGCCGGTATCAGGATCGATTTGATCAGCGACTTTTACGCCGGCGCCTACATTGCCACGGAACCCATGTTCAGGCCCGAACACTTTTACGATATTGATGCCGCGGGCCTTGAGGCTGTCAACAAGATGTTTATTGCCGATGCGTGAGGTAGGATTAGCCAGGATGGCAATACGCTTACCTTTTAAATAAGGGATATATTTTTCTGTTTGGTCGGCGCCGGGAATGATCCTGGCCGGGGTTTCCGCATCGTTCGGGGCAGGAACGGGAAGGGCAGGTTGTTTAAAGCCAATGATCATTGAAACGAACAGGAGTGAAGCCGTCAGAAAAACATTCATGTAAAGAAATTTATCGTCAAATTTATGCCTATATGAATTAATTGTATCTTTACATGCCTTCTCACTTTTTATCCGAACAAATTATTCTTCCCCCTGTTAATACCTCTCCCGGTTCTGGTGAATGCTATTACTGCACAATCTGTAGCTTTACGCCCTTTTCGAACCTTGCCACTCTAATCCTTTGCCAGCCATTTTGATTACCGGCGTTGCCGGAAGTATAATGTATTGTTTAAAACCTGTTAACTGTGACTAAAAAAAGATATTACTTTCTTGTATCACTTCTTGGTGCGCTTACGACCATTGCACCTTTTTCTATTGATATGTATTTGCCGGGTTTCCCTGCTATTGCAAAGGATCTGCATACATCAGTAGCGGAAGTGTCGCTTTCCCTGTCTGGTTTTTTTGTGGGAGTTTCCGTAGGGCAGTTATTGTATGGCCCGTTAATGGACCGGTTTGGCCGGAAGCCTCCGTTGTATGCTGCGCTTTTGTTGTACATCGCCGCTTCAGTGCTTTGCATAATGGCTACTTCGCTCGATTTCCTGGTAGCTGTTCGTGTAGCGCAGGCTGTTGGCGCCTGTGCGGCTACTGTGGCAGCCAATGCCATGGTGCGTGATCTTTTTCCGGTGGAAGAAAATGCGAAGGTGTTTTCCATGCTGATACTTATCCTGGGAGTGTCGCCTATTATTGCGCCTACTGTTGGCAGTTATGTTACTTCTTCACTTGGCTGGCAGGCCGTATTCATTATTCTTGCATCGATCACGGCTGTGATACTGCTGGCCGTTTTCTTTGGCCTGCCGGAAAGCAGTAAGCCTGATCCTGACTATTCACTAAAACCTGCAGCGATCACGCGCAGCTACTTTGCTGTATTCAGAGAACCGGTATTTTATACCTATACTTTTACCGGGGCTATTGCTTTTGCGGGTTTGTTTACTTATCTCTCCGCTTCACCTTATGTATTTATGGAATTGTATAAGGTGAGTGAGAAAGAATATGGATGGATCTTTGCTTTGCTGGCTGGCGGGCTGATACTGGCAAGCCAGGTAAACAGGTTTTTGATGAAAAAATATCGCATTCAGCAGATCGTGATCACGGCACTTATTGTTAAAACGTTTACTGGCCTGCTGTTGCTGATTGCAGCTTCGCGCGGCTGGCTTTCGCTTCCATTGATCCTGTTGCTGTTGTTTATTTATTTAAGCTGCCTGGGATATATACTGCCCAATTCGTCTGCCCTGGCCATGTCGCCTTTTACCAAAGGAGCCGGCAGTGCATCAGCTTTGATGGGTGCCATTCAGATGGGGATAGGGGCCTGCGTAAGCATTGTTGTGAGCATGATACCGGCAGGTTCCATGCTGCCTATGGCGGTGATCATGAGTGGTTGCAGCATACTGGCCCTGCTGATGCTGGTAACAGGAAAGAAGATGATCGCCAGGAAAGCAGCGTTGGAAGGGGTATGATCAATTCACACTTAACTTCCCTTCGAGCCCGTTGTTCATCACTTTCCCTTTGATAGCGCCTACAACGATCTTCAGGGATTCGATCATTTTATTATGCCTTGTGTCCCAATAATAGCCTTCCAGGGGTTTGAACTTCAGGAGTGTAAGATTGGGATCTTCCGGGCCTTCATGAAACCAGGCGGTGAGATAGACATTCCATAATTTCCGGGCTTTTCCTGGGTCCACCACAATTTCAGCCGTTCCGTAAATGGACAAAAACTCCAGGGCAGAGCGGTTGGAATAAATAAGTTGCACCCGGTCGTCACGGGCAATATCGAGATTCAAGCTGCTGTCTGCTGCACTGAAAAACCAGATCGTTCCATCGTCATCCACTGATTGGGTCACCATGGGGCGGGTGTTGAAGGGAGCGCCGCAAAGCCGGGTGTTAAACATGCATAGCCGGGCTTCTTCGGCCAGCTCTTTCAGTTTATCAAGAGCTGGTTGCTTCTCGCGGTGTTTAACGGTTTTCATTATGTTTTTTATATGGATAGGTAAATAATCATGCCATGGGTAATGATAGCAGATTGATTGGTAGATAATGAAAAGCGTTAAAGAAATAAGCTGCCGGCAAGCTTGCTGTGTAAATATTTCCACGTTGCCGGGGTCTGAAATCCATCAGCTGCTGAATCACACTTCTGGAATGATGAATATATGCCTGATTTATTATTTTTGATCTGCCACCCAACCGGACCGACATGAGTTTTATAGCTAATTACTATTATATCAGCCTGATCCTGCAAGCTATCTGCGTGATCCATTGCATTCGCAGGGGCAATCAGAACAAGTGGATCTGGATCATCGTTTTTTTGCCGGTGATCGGCTGCCTGGTTTATATCTTTTCGGAGATACTCACAGGCCGGGAGCTACAGCAGGTGAGTTCGGGGATGGGGGCAGTGCTCAATCCGTCTGCCAGTGTGCGGAAGCTTGAGGAGCAGTTGCGGTTTTCCGATACGTTTCAAAACCGGATCGCTTTGGCAGATGCTTACCTGCAAAAAGGCGAAACCCAGAAAGCGATAGAATTGTATGAAAGTAGCCACACGGGTGTATTCACAGAAAATGAGCATTTGCTCCGCCAACTTATTATAGCATATAATGCTGTTGGCCGGTATGATGATATTATTCCATTAGCGCAGAAGATCTACCGCTCACCTCAGTTTGCGCGCTCGCGTGCGCATTTGCTTTATGCTATTGCACTGGATAAGACTGGCCGGCCTGAGCAGGCCGAGAAAGAATTCCAGACTATGGCTGGCCGGTTTGGTTATTATGAGCAGCGTTACTATTATGGTTTATTCCTGATAAGGGGCGGACGGGAGCAGGAAGCTGCCCAGTTGTTCAATGCAATAGTGGAAGAAGGCAGGCATCTTTCCTCCCAGGAAAGGAGCATGAACCGGGAGTGGATCAGCAGGGCCAAGGATGAATTGAACAGAAAGTGATCTTGCATAGCTTAAAGTCTATCTCTTTGCTGAAGCCGGTTGGATTTGCAGTGGCTTAGATTTTGCTCTGGGAAGAATATGAGAAAGAAAGAAACGATCTGGGAATTGATCAGGCGGCTGGATGAGCAGGCGGGGGAATATAATGAACATCTTCACAGGGCCAATCTACTTTTTGATACGGCGGCAAAAGAAACGGGTAAGGTATTGGAGAAGCATCAGCAGGACTTGCATAAGACGATTACCAAATTGCAAAGGGCTTTAAGGGCATTCAATAAGCAAAAAGAAGACGGCTCTAATAGAAAAAAATCAACCAAAAAATGAAAATATTCTCTGGTATGAAAAGAATGTTTTTTCTACATTTTCCCCTTGTTAAAATATCATTTATTGCGGTGAAAAAGCGGCGGTTAATTTAGGATCATAATGCAATTTTACATGCGCAGGGATATTCCTGGAAATGAAAAGTTGTTTTATGATAGTAATGACTAAAGAAGAGATTGAGGAGTTTAAAGAGATCATGCGCAAACAACATAAAATTCGCATGGGATCAAAAGAGGCTGCACGAGAATACCTGATAAAGATCGGACTACTGACTCCGGATGGACGGATTGTGGGGTGGTTTAAGGAATTGTATGGTTTAGATAAAAGCTATGATGATGTACGCTTCTAAACCCGGGTTGATCATTGGTTTTCATGGTTGTGACCGTATTGTTGTCAATTAGCTGATCAACGGATTGGATGACCTGTTTTTTAGCAGAAATTCCTATGATTGGCTGGGGCATGGAATTTATTTTTGGGAAAATGACCGGGGACACGCCCTAAGGTTTGCCCAGGAGTTGTCTATCCGGAAGAAAAAATCACACAATATTAAAGAGCCTGCTGTAGTCGGAGCTATACTGGATCTTGGATTTTGCCTTGATTTATCAAATATCGAATACCTTGAGTTTCTCAAGGAAGCGTATAATAATCTGTTTGACTTATTCCGTGCCAGTGGAGCTTCTATGCCTGAAAATATTCACCCTCCCGGATCGCGTGATCTGTTATTACGTAAGCTGGATTGCATGGTGATCGAAGCTTTTCATCATGAACGAATGATGGCGAATAAACGTCCATTCGATTCAGTCAGAAGTGCTTTTATAGAGGGGGAACCTATATACCCCAATGCTGGGTTTTATAGCAGAAACCATATTCAGCTTTGCATCCGTAATCCTAACTGTATTAAAGGATATTTCCTTCCAAGAATTGCAAACGATCAGTGGCCGGTGCCATAAGTGCTTTTGTTTATAAAGAATCGCCTGACTTTTACATTATACTATTATTTACGAGATTAGTGAAGTAAATTAGCCTTACAGTTCGCTTTTAATCTCAACCATCATTGGAACAACTCTTCTCCCATCTCCGTAAATACCATCCGCTTAGCGCTGAAGCCCAGACGGCTATCCAAAACTGCTTCAGCCAGGTCATTCTTTCAAAAAACGAATTCCTCCTTACCGAAGGAAAAATATGCCGCCATCTCTATTTTATGGAACAAGGTGCCCTGCGAGGTTTTTATAACCTGGATGGAAAAGAAATTACCTACTGGTTTGCTTTTGAAGGAGATTTTGTTACATCCTTCCATAGTTTTACTACACAACAACCAGCCGTTGAAAATATTCAATTGTTGGAGGGAAGCGTTCTATGGGCTATTTCAAAGGAAACCCTGATGGATCTGTTTAACCGGTTTCATGAAATAGAAAGGCTGGTCCGGATCGCTTATGAGAGATATTATGTCCGCCTTGAAGAACGCTTCGTGAATGCACAATTCAGAACAGCGGCAGAAAGATACGAGCAACTAATTCAGCAAACCCCACATATAATAGAACGTATCCCTCTTGGCCAAATTGCTTCTTACCTGGGTATCAGCCAGGAAACCCTTAGCAGGATCAGAAGCCGGCTTTAACATTTACCCTTTTGGTTTTTGACTTCTGTCAAAAGCAGGCTGGCTTCCGCCTGTTAGATTTGACTCCTCAAAAAACCACTTATGGAACAGAAACACACCCAACAACCTTCTGCCGCTTTTATCGGCTCATCCTGGATGGCCTTATTGATTGGCGTAGCCGCTTATCTCATAGGGCTGGGAAATGCAGAAATGGAATTGAATGAAAAGGGATATTATTTCACCGTATTAATGTTTGGTCTCTTCGCTGCCATTTCCGTACAAAAAGCTGTACGGGATCAGTTAGAAGGCATTCCTGTCACCAGCCTCTATTACGGTATTGCCTGGTTTTCTACTATCTTATCCATCATTTTGCTGACCGTCGGATTATGGAATGCAGACATGGAGAAAAGCGAAAAGGGCTTTTATGCCATGTCCTTTGTTCTTAGTATTTTTTCTGCTATCGCTGTACAAAAAAATACAAGAGATATGAAAGCTTTTAAAGGTCAGGAAGAGCCAAAAGATAGGGAGGCAGACAGGTCATAAATAATAACAGGGACTCGCTTTCGCACATTTTGAGTGTCTCATTTCTCAAAATCCAGTTATTTTACTCTTTCATGCAGGCTAATACCTGCTTCAGGAACTCAGCTGGTAGTCTTATTTTATCCTTCATTATCTTTTCTGTGATATCTTAATTTTCTGAATCATTCCACGCAAAGGGTAGCACAAGCTGCCCTTTGCTGTTACCCTTTTTATACACTCAACAAGGAAAACACTTCTATCTGATTCTTTGTCTCTTGTAAGGGATGTATTATGAATTGATGACCGGAATGACTAAGGGAAAGCAAAATCAGGGTTCTCGATATCCGGGTATGTAAAATCTGATTTATATTGCGGATAATACCCCTTCTATGAAACGCTTTTTCCCTTTGCCTGCATTTTTATTGCTTCAACAACTATCGCCCAACCAGCCAGAAAAACAGTTGACGAAAGTATTGAAACCCTCCAAAAAGATATCCCGGTCTGGATGACTAATGCTGATATTCCAGGCATGCAAGCCATACTGATTCGGAATGATAAACAGGCATGGCTGAAAAGTTATGGTGTTGCAAATGCTGAAACAAAAATGCCGGTAGACGATAACACCCTTTTTGAAGCTGCCTCTCTCAGCAAGGTGATCACTGCTTATGCCGCATTGAAACTGGTGGATCAGGGAAAACTTGATCTGGATATACCTTTGAATACCTACCTGGGCAATAATTATGATATTGGTGATGATGAACGGATACGCCTGATCACCGCACGCCTGGTATTGTCGCATAGTGCTGGTTTTCCCAATTGGCGAAACGAAGGCTCGCCCACACTGCCGATCGAATTCACTCCTGGAGAAAAATTCAGCTATTCAGGAGAGGGCTTTATTTATTTATCCAAAGTGATGGAAAAACTTACAGGGATGGATTTTGAAACATACGTTCAGGAATCAGTGTTCCAGCCATTGGGAATGACCAATAGTTTCTTTTCCTGGCAGGATAGTTTTGCTTACCGCCATGTATACCGCCATAACTGGGAAGGCAAAAAATCTTTCCGCTGGGAGGGGAAAGGATATAATGCTGCTGCCAGTGTACATACCACAGCGGCTGATTATGGAAAATTCATTCTTGCATTGCTCAACGGAAAAGGGCTTAAAAAGAAGACCTGGGAGCAAATGTTCACTCCGCAGATAAGGGTCCGTACAGATGCTTATCCAGAGTTGTACTGGGGATTGGGTGTGGGGCTGGAAATAGACAATGGCCGGAAATATTTCTGGCATTGGGGCGACCAGGGCGATAGCAAATGCTTTATGAAAGCAGATCTGAAAGCAAAAGATGCTTTTCTTTATTTCACCAATAGTGCCAATGGGCTTTCCATAGCTGATGGGATGATGGAAGATGCGCTTGGCGGTTCTACGCCGGCCCTGGCCTGGCTGAATTATGAGCGTTATAATCCAGCTGCTAAAATATTATGGCAATCCATATTGAATAAAGGCGTAAAGATTGCTTTGCAGGAGTACAAGGACCAACTGAACAAAGGAGCTGTGCAGGCAATTGCAGAAACCTCCATTAACAGTATCGGGTATCTATTGCTAAGGAGAGAAAAAGTGGATGAAGCCATTGAAGTGTTCCTGCAAAACACGGCTGATTATCCTGAATCCGGCAATGCCTGGGATAGCCTGGCAGAAGCATATATGACCAGGGGTGATAAAGGACTGGCTATAAAGTATTATGAAAAATCATTGCAATTAGATCCTGGTAATAACAATGCCGTTGACCAATTAAAGAAATTAAGACAATAAAAATCAGCTCTTTTCTCCCAGGGCTATCAGTGGCATTTGTTTTTCTTTTCCTCTCAATTTGATAGTGCCTAAATCGAACGCTGCAAATTTGTTTAATGGTTGCAGTTCTTTCACCAGCTCTGCAGAAGCGATCACTTCCTGCCGGAATTCTTTACACAATGCCTGGATGCGGGAAGTAGTGTTCAACACATCTCCCGAATAAGTAATGTCCCTTTTAATATTGCCGATTTCCCCTACCACCACTATACCGCAATGCATACCGGCTTTAAATGATGGCCATATACCATAGCGGGAGAGATATTTATCTTTCAGGTGGGCCATCTGATCTTTGATGTCAAAAAAACAACGGACGCACTGGCTTTGCTCGATCCCATCATTGTAGCGCCAGGCTATTACTACTTCATCGCCTACGTATTGATAGATTTCTCCTTTATTGTCAAGGATGGGATTAGTGATATCAGCATAAAAATCCCTTAGAAAGGCATGATATTTTTTATCGCCTAATTTCTCCGCAATGGATGTGGAAGAATTGAGGTCGAGAAACATAAATATTCTTTTCTCTTCTTGCGGTGTATTATATTTCCCTTTTACCAGGTTCCAGAACACACCCTGCCCGAATTTGCTGTTGATCTGCAGCAACAGTTGTGTGATACCTACCACTACAGCCCATACCAACCCATTTTTAAATAACCGGTGAATATCGGGGTAAGCTACTGCACGGAGCACAAAACTGATCAGGATAATGATAAGTATAAAAGAAAGTGTAACGGCTATGACCGTGTAGCCATACGGTTTGTCGCGGTATCGCTCATTTATATAAAATACCAGGAAACTTCCACCCAATAGCGCACCAACAAGTGCCGCGGTCATATTGACAATGATGGAGGAACTGAGCGAATATCCGGGTGCCGGGCCCTGCGAGGTGTGGGTAAGCAATACCAGGTGATCATATAAGGCGATCATTATCCCGATGATCAACCAGGTAATAACGATTACCTTTAATTGCGCAAATTTTAAACTGGTTCTCCGGGTCATAGGCTGAGTTGAATCTATCTTAAAATTAGTCATAATCTTATTTCAGTCACCTTCAGGGTTCTGGTTTGAAATTTGTATCTCTTGATTTTTTAAAGTGTACAGGATATTTTGAATCAGGGAACTTTACTTAATCGCAAAGGGTGGATAGTTTCATCTGGAAGAAAGCTTTTGGGGCTGATATTCCTGTTTATGATGCTTCATGGAATTGCCAATTCCCAAACGGTCACTCCTGTTGATACAATAAAGAAAAAATCTCTTACTGCCGATACGCTGAAAGTGATCACTCCTGTTGATACGCTTATGTACAAGCAATACGATCTGTCCGATCTGTACAATGATATCTTTCATCCAAAACGGAAACCCGATCCCCGGCGTAAACGATCCAGCATAACCATGATGCCCAATATAGCAGGAAATCCAACTATCGGTGCGCAGATTGGGATCAAGGCCGTAGCAGGAAAGGTGCTGGGACGTGATCCTAAAACCTTTATGTCTGTTGCCGCAACATCGGCTTCTGTTACCACCAAAGGCATTCTTTACTTTTATATAAGCCATAATATTTTCACACCCGGTAATAAGTGGAATCTGCAAGGCAGCCTGGTTGCTGCCAAAACGGTAACACCCGATTTTGGCTTGGGTATCGGTAATGCTGCAAGTGGGAGCGAGGCTGATCTGATATTAAGCAATCCTCAGCGCAAGGGTTATGTATTGCATGCCGAGTATTATAGTTTCAGGGAGAAAATATACAAGCAGGTCAGGAATAATATCTTTATCGGGGCCGGCGTATCGTTTGATATCAGGAGGAATATAAGGAACAAGAACGCGCTCACTGATTCAATACCATATAATATCTATAGTGACCGCTACGGGTTTAACCGTGATCATTACCTGGCGAATGCCCTCCTTTTCAGTGCAGCATATACGACGCGCGACAACCAGAACAGGGCCTATAAAGGAATTTATGCAGACATCAGTTTCCGGTTCAATCAAACCTGGATGGGCAGCACAAAAAATGCGATACAGGTTACACCTGATTTCAGAAAATACTGGAGCCTGTCTGCCCGCAACCCGACACATGTACTGGCCTTCTGGAGCTGGGGTTCTTTTTTATTAAGCGGGGCCTTGCCATATCTCGAACTTCCGGGTACGGGCAAAGATCCGGGAAGCCGCAGCGGACGTGGTTATACGGTTACTTACTTCAAAGGCACCCAATATTTTTATTCAGAAACAGAATATCGCTTCCCCATTACAAAAAATAATTTCTTGAGCGGAGTTGCTTTCTTCAACGTACAAACAGCCAATGATGAAT